>Ga0272448_1006134_pt1 | contig 13055 bp, 11 predicted proteins | sample YNPCB0191_FD_202220 | JGI IMG/M metagenome (GOLD analysis project Ga0272448, IMG submission 202220) | Hot spring sediment microbial communities from Yellowstone National Park, WY, United States - YNP-CB-019-1 | ecosystem: Environmental > Aquatic > Thermal springs > Hot (42-90C) > Sediment...
TTTGCTTATGCTAGCCTGTTGTTTGGGTTGGGCGCCATTGTGATCTACAGACTGAGGTGACAAATGTCCAGGTCAGGGAGGTGCGATGATGAAATTTCCACGCGTGCCAACTGGCCTTGCTTCGCATCCGTACCGGGTTTCCGGGCTGGCCAGGCTGCCAGACAGCCTGCGCCCGCTGGTCGATCAAGTGGCGGGGTCATCCGACGCGATCGCGACGATCGTGGTTGTTCCTGCCCAACTGTTCACCAAAGGTTGGGCGCGTTGGCGGTACGAACCAGAGCAGGCATTGGTGTTTACCCGGAGTGGCGTCTGGCAGCTTCAGGCTGCGTTCGGGGCACATCAGTCTGGACAGGTCAGCTTTTTGGCCGGTGCCGGCTTGTTGTATGTGGAGATTCGTCTGATATTGTTGTATGGCCGGATTGAAATAGTGGGTACCGACGCATCCAATCAAATGGTGAAACGCCAGGTGATTGAATTCAACACGGTAGGCTGGCATCTGTTCCAGCAGCCAATAATAGATCTACTGCGCCTGGCCTGGGCGCCACTTGTGCCCGCGTACCCGAACGTTGTACTGACCAAGGCAGGCACAATTGGGCTGGAGGAATTGCCGTTGAAATACCGAAATGGTCTGATGCTGTACGCCCTGCCGCAGGGCGAACGCCTGCTGGGCTTGATCTTTCAGCCAGGTGTCTGGACCCGACACTGGCACTTTTTTCGTCGGCAGATCGTTCCCAATGCGTTGTTGGCGCTGACCGATCACGAGCTGATTGTTGTGGCAGATGAACACACCCAGCGCGGTATCTCACACAGCTACGGCTGGATCATTACCCATTTTCCGCAAGCCAGCATCACAGGCTTTGGGGTCAGCGCGCATGATCTGTATTGTGATCTCCAGGTGAATACTGCGCGAGGAGCAGCCGGAGAGACATATCACATCCTGCTCGGACAAGGACAGGCCGAGGCCTGGCAGGTGCTTTGGAACCAGTATCACCCGGGGTGATAGAAGATGATCTCTCCAACGATCAGAGACGTGTGGTGAACAAGCCGTGTTGACTTTCTACTGTACGCACTGTTGGGCAGTTGTCGAGCCGAAGGCGCGCACGTGTCCGAGCTGCGGTAATGTGCTGAGCGACGACCGCTCCGATTTGACCGACAAATACATCGCTGCATTGCGGCATCCCCAGCCCGAGACACGTCTGCGGGCCGCCTGGATGTTGGGACGTATGCGGGCAAAACGGGCTATCTCCGCACTGGTGGCTCTGGTCATAGCCAGGGGTGATCATGACCCATACGTGTTGAGCGCCGCGCTCAGGAGCCTGGGGCAGATCGGTGATCAGCAAGCAGTACCTGTGCTGGCGGACCTATTGAACGACTCGACTGCTCCTTTTATGGCGCGCGTCGAGGCCGCTCACGCTTTGGCGACCATCGGCGGAACCGAAGCCGAGACTGCCTTGGAATGGGCAGCGCAACACGACACGAATGAGCGGGTGCGCCATGCGGCTGCACAGCGGCTGTCCAAAGATACGCTGACCGGATCATAGTGCGATGAAACGGACTCGGGTTCTGGACTTCGTGTGGTTGGGGTTGACAGTTGCGGTCATGGTTGTCTTGCCGGGCAGCCTGGCGCAGCTTGAATTGCATCCCGGCCAACCATTCTCGTTGGAACGGGCCGATCAAACGGGCTTGAGCTCCGATCTCACGTTCGCGGGCGAGCCATTGTTCCTTGTGGTACGAGGCATGCTGGGTCTGGCCGTCGCCCTGTTGCCTTTATACATCATCGTCAGCCTGATTACCGCCAAGGGCAGGCGACGCTTGCTGGGCGACGTTGTGGCACTGTTGATCTGGTTGGGACTGATCTGGTTGCTCCGGCTGTCGGCGCAACCGGACGTGGATAGAGGCAACCTACTCACGTCTGCTCTGGCACCTTTCGACCAGGCGTCATCCTCAGCACCGATTGCGAAATTTGCCGCCAATACACCGCAATGGCTTAACTGGCTAGCAAGCCTGGCCATAGCCCTGTTGATCCTTGCTCTGGCGGTCGGCGGCATATGGATCATTAAACGGCGCGGTCGAGGCGAGCCGTCTTCCAGGATCATGTCGGAACTCGCCCAGCGGGCTGAGGACGCCATTCAGGCGTTACAGGATGGTGGAGACTTGAGTGATACGGTCATCCGTTGCTATGTTCAGATGAGCCAGCTGCTTTACCGAGAACGGGGCATCCAGCGCGCGGCCGCTATGACGGCGCGTGAGTTTGAACTGGCCTTGCTGGCGAGAGGGTTACCTGCCCAACCTGTGTGCGTGTTGACCCGCCTTTTCGAACAGGTACGCTATGGTAACGAACGTCCGACTAAGCACCAAGAGCAACAAGCGATTGACAGTTTGAGTGCCATTGCAGCGCTTGGCAGGAGCGGAACATGAGATCTTCGTTTCTACAGCCCAAGACAATGGCGCTGTTCGCAGGGCTCGTGGTGATGCTGACCGTAGCCCTGATGCTGCTGCTCAAAGATGTAGTATATCAGGTCGTCGTGGTGCCAGTGTTCTACGCCTATTGGCTGGCAGGCCTGGCCATCGCCAGTTTACATCAGGGGGTGCTATGGGTGGTGTTGGTGTTGGCAGTGGCCATCCTATTGCTGAGAGGCCTGCGTCCTCATCAGCAACAGCGCCCAGCGTCAGCCAGGCACCACCCCCGACCAGGGGCGACGAGCCAGGGACGCGTGGCCTTCTGGGAGGCTCACGTCGCCCGTGTGGCCGCTCAGGGGTATTCGGGCGAAACGTCTCGACACGAGTTACGAAAACTTATGCTGTCTGTCCTGGCTTATCAACGGCACACCACACCGGCGCAAATAGAGGCGTATTTGCAAGGCGAGGGCCTGCAGGTACCGCCAGAAATGGCACCCTACCTGGAGATCCATCCACCCGAGATCGCCCAGGCTTCGTCGTCCTCCAGATTCAAGCGTTGGCTGTCGGCGCTGTTAGGCGTCCACACTGATCCAACAGATGTGCCGCATCGGCAGAACCTGGAGCGTGCCATTCAGTTCGTGGAATGCCAGTTGGAGATCGCGCATGACCATCAAGGTAAATGATGTTGCGCAGCTGGCCGACCAAGTGATCGGCGAAGTGGAACGAGCGGTAGTGGGTAAGCGAGACGTGCTCGAGCAGATAATGGCAGCTTGCCTGGTGAGCGGCGGGCACGTGTTGTTGGAAGATTATCCTGGCCTGGCCAAGACACTCATAGCCAACAGTTTCGCTGTTGTCCTTGGTGTACAGTTCAGGCGCATTCAGTTCACACCTGACCTGCTGCCGGGCGACATCACGGGGGGTTATGTGTATGATCGCGCTCAGAACCAGTTCACGCTGCGCAAAGGCCCACTATTTGCCAACATCATTCTGGCAGACGAAATCAACCGGGCTTCACCCAGAACACAATCGGCGCTGCTGGAAGCTATGCAGGAATATCAGGTGTCCCTGGAAGGTGAGACCTTCAAGCTCCCGGAGCCCTTCATCGTGATCGCCACCCAGAATCCGATCGAATACGAGGGCACCTTCCCGCTGCCTGAGGCGCAGCTCGACCGCTTCCTTATGAAGTTGGCGGTTGGCTACCCTACTCCAGAAGAAGAACAGACAATTCTGAGGCGCCGCCAGGAACGGCGCGGCGACACGCCCGTGTTACAGCAGCTGGCGGACGGGCCAACGCTCCTGGCCGCGCGGCAGGTAGTCGAGACAGTCTATGTACATCCCGACATCGAACGCTACATGGTCGAGCTGACGCACGAGACGCGCCGACACCGCCAGGTAGCTGTGGGAGCCAGCCCACGGGGAACGCTGGCTCTGCTAAAGTTGAGTCGGGCTTGGGCCGCTATGCAAAGCCGTTCCTTCGTCATCCCTGACGATGTCAAACGCTTTGTCCTGCCGGCGTTGAGCCACCGCCTGATACTGGAACCTGGCCTTTGGTCTACGCCTAAAGCGGCTGATCGGGTGATTGAGGATATTCTTCAGACGGTAGCCACACCCGTGATCTAGGAGAAATAATGTCCAGATTGTGGTTGTTGAACTGCCTGGTGGCGGCAGTGATTTTTCTGAGTTTGGCAACGCTCAAGGGTGCACTTGTGGCGTTGGCCATACCTTTGTTCATCTATGCAGTATCATGCTTATTCCAGGGCTCACCAGTCGTGCAGTTGAGCGCTGTGCGTACTCTGAGCGCCAGGCGAGTGATGGCTGGAGAGCCTGTGGTAGTTACGCTCAGCATCACAAACCAGGGTGCAGCCATTGAGGAACTCCAAATTGCGGACGTCGTTCCCCAGTCCCTCGAGGTATTGGAGGGACAGACCTACGCGCTGACGACACTCCTCCCCGGCGAGACTATTGAGATGGAGTACCGCGTGCGCGCCAGGCGCGGCCTGTTTGAGTTCTCGGACATACGTGCTAGCGTGAGAGATCATCTGGGGCTGCGGGAAACTCACGTTGTGTTGTCAGCTACGGCGCAGCTGCTGGTCCTGCCGGAAGCCCCGAGGTTGCGATCGGTTGCCATTCGGCCAAGACACACACATGGATTCGCCGGCTCCATTCCCGCGCGCCAAGCCGGCACGGGTGTAGATTTCCTGGGCGTGCGAGAATACCAGCCGGGCGACCCACAGCGTTGGATCAACTGGCGAGTCAGCGCTCGTCACGCCCAAACCCTCTTTAGCAACCAGTTTGAGCAAGAACGCATCACCGACGTCGGGTTGATCCTCGACACGCGCCAACACAGTAATCTGCACTCAAACGACAAAGCCCTTTTCGAATACGCAGTCTGCGCTACAGCAGCCGTCGCTGAGGCTTGTCTCAAGGAAGGTCATCGCGTGGGGTTGTTATTGTATGGCTATGGCATGGAAAGGACCTTCCCGGGCTACGGTAGGCTTCAACGCCAAAGACTCCTGAATGCCCTGGCCCGAGCCAGAACGGGGATGAACTACGCGCTCGAAAGCCTGGGCCGTCTTCCAACGCGCTTCTTTCCGGCTCAGTCACAGCTGGTGATCGTGAGTCCACTGAGCCCGGAAGACGTATCCACGCTGATGAGCCTGCGAGCGCATGGTTATGAGATTCTGGTGATCTGCCCGGATGTCGTCAGTTTCGAACTCGCAAGCCGAGATGCATCATCCCACCCGCAGCTGGCGGCTCGGTTGGCTCGCATCGAACGTACCCTGTGGTTGCGCAGTCTGCAACGTGTTGGTATCCGGGTTGTGGATTGGCGAGTTGATCAAGCACTCGATCAGGCTATTCACACCGCGTTGCAGAAGCAGCCGATTGGGCGCGCCGCTTGGGAGCGAGCAACATGAGTCTGACACACCGCATGAGGTCTTTGGCTATTGTGTTGGCCACCGCCACGTTGATCGTAGGTTATGGCCTGGGCAATTTGTGGACCTGGGCAGTATTCCTTGCTGCCGCGGCCGTTATCTGGTGGTGGGCACTTTGCGTCAAGTGGAATGGGGTACCTTCTGTGGCCCTGACCGTCTATGTGCTGGCAGCTACTGCTGGCTGCTGGCAGGGCCTGCAGCCAATACTCATGGTAGCTGGCCTTGTAGCTGCACTATGCGCATGGGACTTGGACCACTTCGCCCGGCGGTTGAGGAATGTGAGGACAGACGCCGCGACTTGCACGTTGGAACGCCGCCATCTGGAACGACTTGTCACGGTGAGTGGGTTGGGAACCTTGCTGGCCGTGATCTCGCTGAGCGTCAGCTTCAAAGTAAATTTCGCTATGTTGCTCATCCTGATCTTGCTGGCTGTGCTGGGGCTGAGCCGCACCTTCGCCTGGCTGAGGCGAGTTTCGGAGTGAGCGCGCCCACGCACCTGTCGAGGCAGTGTGTAATGCTGAGGACAAAAGGCGCAGGATGGGCAGAGGCAGGTTAAGGATATGTTTAACACTATGGAGAACGCAACAAAAGCACCTCGAAGGGAGGTGACCTCCGAAGATGTGATCGAAGTGCGAGTCATCGAACCGGGCGATGACTGTAACCTGTACGAATATGATGCGAGTGTGGAGGGCCTGCGTCTGTCGGGCATACACCATACCACGCAACCGGCACCGGCCGATCACGCCGTGACTGCGGACGCGGCCGTGGACGGTGAGATCGATTTGAAGGTCTTGTTAGTAGCCCACCGCTCTATTTTGCCTGGCTGTGTGGTCAGTGCGCGTCCCATCGCCTTGGTGGCGAGTCACCATGACCACCAGGTCGAACAGTACGTGGTGGCTGTGCCCATCGAAGACGACACGCTGTGGGGGGTCACAAGCGTTGATACCTTGCCAGAGACCAGGCAGCGCGCGCTGTTGGCTTACCTTCAGGCCACCTTGAACGGCAAACGGGGAAGTAGCCTGCAATGGGGAGACGCGGATCAGGCACGCCAGGCCATTCAAAAAGCCAGGCAGGCGGCCCGACTGGCACGCGCCCGAGCTCGCAAAGCAGGCTCAGCCGTACCGGCCTGGAAGCCTTTGGGGGCAAGCGTCTCGGGAGCCAGGCGATCCTCGGACACCGAACCACATACCGAGGCCGAAAACGCCTACCACCAGCTCCCGCAACGTTTCCAGAAATATGTTGACGAGTATCTGGTGGATGACGAACGTATACTCTTTGCTGTCAATCGTCCGGCCATGAGGAGTGGGTTGAAACGGACCTGGCTGGCAGGTCAGACACTACAAGAAGGTATCCTATTCATCACGGATCAGCAGGTGGCCCTGGTAACAGAGAACATGCCTCCCGACCGGACGAGTATCAAGTATGGGTATGTAGTGCACACGGGTGCGCCAGAACGGGTCGAATCGGTACACGTCAGCGAAATGAACCGGCGCGCTTGTTTTGAGGTGACCTTCCAGGCAGCGGGCGGAGTGCAACACGTGATCTGGGAATTCCCTGCTGAAGCAGCAGACGAATTGAACCAGGCGGCAAATCTTCTTCGCCGCTGGAAGCCCGCCAAAGGCAGTTACTGTTTGCAGCGCGCACAGGGTCCAGAACCGATCGAAATGCCGTTGCGGGATCCTGCCGCCAACGACCTGGCTGAGGTACTGCCACTTACTACCCGGTTGACAGAGGCACTTGCTGACCAGGTGCTCAGCCATGAGCGCATTCTGGCCACTGCTCTGTTGCCGGCCTGGGCCGACAAGCGCAAGGTAGCACATTTGTTCGCTGTCACCGACCAGCGCGTATTGTTGTTGCCAGACCCGCTCGACGCATCTCAAACTCAACCGGCGTCTTATCGGCTGGCGTGCATTGCTTCTCTGGAGTTCACTTCGTCCATTTTGGCGTCGTGGGTGGTATTGAACGTGGTGGACAGCGCCAATGTACGTCGAACGGTGATCACCTTTCCCTACACGGCAGGGGAGTTCCAGGTGTGTTTTACCATTTTACGTCAGCAGCTGTCGGTCGTGCCACCTTACCCGTAATGCCCGAGTAACGGTTGATAATCGTGAAAGCCTTTATAAGCTGCCAATGACAAACGCCCGGACCGGGTTCATAACTTCGACGAGACTCCAGTTGCGGCAGCCGAGTTGGGTTCGTGCTTACGTGCACGCCTCTGGAGGTGTTTGGCCTATGACTTTCCGTAGCATCCTGTTTGAAAGAATTGAAGACAGCGTGAAGGACGAGACACTCGAAGCACCTGACTTCTTCGTTGACTTGAATCTCGATCAAATCGTAGATGCCATTACGGCTGGCAAGCAAGAGTATAATCTGAAGCCGTTCTATTACACTCCCCTGAACGACATAGGCGCCATCAAGTATCGGCATGAGATCATGCGAGATCTTGAAAACGGGGAGCTGTCTGATCACATAAACTCGTTCGCACAAAGAATGCGCGCCATGCGTGAACATCTTATCCAGGCGGAGAAGCTTTACTACAAATACCAGAAGCAAGGCTGGTTCTTGGATGCCGTCGAGATCTATTGCGAAGCCGTCAGTAACCTGGCCCGTGATTTGGCGCACGTGAATTTGAGATCGCGCGGTTTCCTGGCCTTTCGTGAATATGTGACGGACTATACCCATTCTGGTGGTTTTACGTCGCTCCTGGCAGAAACGAAGCAGCTCAAGGCCGATCTCTCAACGGTAGTGTATTGTCTCCTTGTCAAAGATAACTGCGTCAAGGTACGCAAATACGAATCCGAGATTGATTACAGCGCGGACGTGGAGCAAACATTCGCAAAATTCAAACAGGGAGCGGTGAAAGACTACCGGGTGAAGCTTCGCGCGGGTCTGGATATGAACCATGTCGAGGCGGGCATACTGAATCTGGTGGCGAGACTATATCCCGACGTGTTCTTGGAACTAGAGAATTTCTATACGAAAAACCGCGAGTATTTGGACGAAACAATAGCTGCCTTTGATCGAGAAATACAGTTCTACATGGCCTATCTGGAGTTTATCGCCCGATTGAGACGAGCCGGCTTGCATTTCTGTTATCCCGAGATCTCGAGTACGAGCAAGGAAGTCTACGATTACGAGGGATTCGATCTGGCCCTGGCCAATAAGCTCATTGCTGAAAACTCCACTATCGTGTGCAATGATTTCTACCTCAAGGGCAAGGAGCGTATATTCGTGGTGTCTGGTCCCAACCAGGGGGGTAAAACGACCTTTGCCCGCACCTTCGGGCAGTTGCACTATCTGGGTGCCATAGGTTGTCCCGTGCCAGGCAGGGAAGCCCGACTCTTCTTGTTTGACAGACTCTTTACGCATTTTGAAAAGGAAGAAAACATCCAGAATCAGCGCGGCAAACTGGAGGATGATCTGATCAGAATTCACGACATCCTGGGCCAGTCAACTTCGAACAGCATCATCATAATCAATGAGATCTTCACAGCCACAACATTGAGAGATGCGGTGCTGCTGGGCAAGAAGATAATGGACAGAATCATACAGCTGGACCTGTTGTGTGTCTGCGTGACGTTCATAGACGAGTTGGCTTCATTGGGTGAGAAGGTTGTAAGCATGGTGAGCACGGTGGTGCCCGAGAATCCTACCTTACGAACATTCAAGATCGTGCGCAGGCCTGCTGACGGACTCGCGTACGCGATAACAATTGCCGAGAAGTACCGGCTCACGTACGAGCATTTGAAGGAGCGTATCAGATCATGAAAGCCTTGTTGATGTACAAAGAGCGCGACTTTGACCTGAAGCAGAAGCTGCCGTCCAATGAGCAAGCGCTCGTACAGGACCTGGAGCTGGATACGCTGTTCAAGGCAATGGCACTTGGCGATGGGTTCCTGTTTGAAGTGGCAAAGAGAGCCCTACTGTACGCATCGAACGAAAGCGATCTGGACACGATCCTATATCGCCAAGCCATTCTCAAGGATTGCCTGAAAAACTCCACCATCGTCAGGGATCTCTATCGCATCGCAGTAGAATCGATCGAAAGCGAGAGGAAGCACTTTTTTGGCCTTCTCCACGGGTATCCAGCCACGATCCTGCAGAGGTCAATAGATGTGATGCAGATGTTTATGGGCAATCTTAAGAAGCTAAGAAGCATTGCCGATGAACACGCAGGCAAATTCGAGTCCGAGGGATTTGCGGCATTCTTCGCTATGCTCAGCAGAGAATTGTCCGATGAGTTCTTTGCCAGCGTTCAGAAACATCTGAAAGTGTTGAGATTCCGTGATGGGGTGTTGATCAGTGCTACGTTGGGAAAGGGTAACAAGGGCACCAATTATGTGCTGCGTAAGCCCCCAGAGGAACCGCGCAATTGGCTACAAAACATCTTTGCCAAGAAACCATCCACTTACACCTTTTCTATCAGCGAGCGTGACGAAAGTGGTGCCAAGGCCTTGTCGGAATTGAGGGACACGGGGCTCAACCTTGTGGCCAACGCGTTGGCTCAGTCCAATGACCACATTCTCAGTTTCTTCAACATGTTGCGCACCGAATTGGCCTTCTATGTTGGCTGTTTGAATCTACATGAGCAGCTTGCCCAAATAGGGGAACCAACATGTTTCCCCATGCCCGTGGCTGCCGGTAGTGTACACAGACATTCCTTTACTGAACTGTATGATGTCTGTCTGGCTTTGACCATGAAACAAAGAGTGGTGGGCAACGATGTCAATGCTGACGATAGAGATCTTGTGATCATCACGGGTGCCAACCAGGGTGGCAAATCAACTTTCTTGCGGAGCATTGGTTTGGCCCAGCTGATGATGCAGTGCGGTATGTTCGTGCCGGCCGAGTCTTTCTGCGCCAATGTCTGCGAGGGTCTTTTTACACACTACAAGCGCGAAGAAGATGCCAGCATGAAAAGCGGAAAGCTCGACGAAGAACTCAGTAGAATGAGCGACATTGTGGACAATATGACTTCAAACTCACTGGTGCTGTTCAACGAGTCGTTCGCCGCTACCAACGAAAGGGAAGGTTCAGAGATCGCCCGACAGATCACCCGTGCGCTCTTGGAAAAGCGCGTCAAGGCTTTCTTCGTCACGCATTTGTATGACTTCGCTCATAGCGTTTATGAGAGAAATGCCGATCGTTGCTTCTTCCTGCGGGCCGAAAGGCAGCCGGACGGGAAGCGCACCTTTAAACTGATCGAAGGCAAGCCACTGCAAACCAGCCATGGCGAAGATGTATATGAGAAGGTATTCGGGTCAGACAACTGTGCACTCGTCATCCCCGAGCAGGTACGTGTAGTGGATCGGGTGCCTTGATCAGCATTTTGGGGTCTTCGGCTGTTGGCGGCGTACAACCTGGCGTCTGCTTGGGGCACGCATCCAGGCCATCACCGTGATACCATTTCGGGAGGAACAGACAGAATCATGGATAACTTATTGATTGCCGCAATCGCTGGCGGCCTCATCCTGGTGGCCAGTATGGTCTCGGTTGAGTTTGGACTGTCGGTCGCCATTACCGAGATCTGCGCCGGTATGATCGGCGGCAACCTGCTTGGCTTGCACACCACACCCTGGATAGATTTCCTGGCCAGTTTCGCCGGCATTGTGTTGACCTTCCTGGCCGGCGCCGAAGTTGATCCAGACCTGCTGCGAGAGAAGTGGAAGGAAAGCCTGCTGATCGGTGGGCTATCCTTTTTGGTACCTTTCGTGTGTGCTATGGCCTTCGCCTATCTGGTGCTGGGTTGGAGCGGTCCAGCCGCCCAGATCGGCAGTGTGGCGCTCTCGACCACCTCGTTGGCTGTGGTTTATGCTGTGTTGGTGGAAACCGGGTTGACAGCTACGCCCATCGGCAAGCTGATCATGGCCTCTACCTTCGTCACCGATTTCGGCACTGCACTGGCGCTGAGCGTCCTGTTCATTCAGCCGGGCCTTATGCTGATTGTGTTCATCGCGGTGTCGGCAGTCGTTATTCTGCTCGTGCCGCGCATTTCTCCCTGGTTCTTCAACCGCTACGGTGAGCGGGTGATCGAACCTGAGATCAAGCTGATATTCGTTGCACTGTTCGTGATGATGTGGGTGGCAGAGCTGGGTGAAAGCCATGCGGTATTGCCAGCGTTCTTGTTTGGCCTGGCCATGGCGCGCCAGCTGGCGACGCATCACACGCAATTAAGGCGGTTACGCGTGGTTGCGTTTGCGCTGCTCACGCCCTTCTTCTTCTTGAAATCAGGCATGAACGTTTCGCTACCGGCGGTGGTCGCCAACCTGGGGTGGTTAGCGGCACTCCTGGGAATCAAGATGGTCGCCAAGTTCGCGGGCGTCTTTCCGCTGGCGTACCGCTATGTCCGGCCACATGCCTGGTACACCACCCTTTTGATGAGCACCGGCCTGACCTTTGGCACCATATCGTCATTGTACGGTCTGAACGCAGGCATCATCGATCGTGCTCAGTTCTCGGTTCTGGTTACCACGGTAATTGGCACTGCAGTCATTCCCACCATCATAGCACAGCGGTTCTTCACGCCGCGTGTGCACTCGAACTAGAGGAGGCAGACCATGTTCAAGAACATTTTGGTTGCATATGACGGCACGCCCGATTCGGAACAAGCCCTCAAGCAAGCGATTGCCCTGGCGCGTCTGGCCAATGCCTCGTTAACCGTGCTATCGGTGATCGAGAAGTTGCCAGTTTACGCAGCGACTCTGGGCGAGGTGGACGAAGCGGTACGCGCCGCGGAAGCTCACTTCGCACACCTGCACGCAGCCGCGGCCGAGCAGGCACACGCCTCGGGCGTCACGCTCAACACGGTCGTGCGCGCCGGGGTCCCTGCTCAGGTGATCATCCAATTTGCTGACGAAGGCGGCTTTGACCTGGTCATAGTGGGCGCAAGCGGGCGTCGGGGACTGGGCGGCAATGCTGACAAGGTGGCCGACCAAGCTGCCGCCTCAGTACTGATTGCTCGTTCAGGCTGGGCATTGCTGCGCGTACGGGACATCATGAGCACGACCGTCGCCACGGTGACCCCCGCTACGCCTGTGGCTGAGGTCGCCGAATTGCTCATCCGGCGCCAGCTCAAGGCCCTTCCTGTGGTGGAGGGTGAGCGCGTGGTCGGTATCATCACCGGAGGCGATCTGCTGCAGCGAGCTGGCATGGGGTTGCGTCTGAGCCTGCAACGCCGACTGCCACCCGAGGCGTTGATGGATCAGTGGCAGCAGCTGGCAGCCCAAGGCAAGAGCGCGCGCGATATCATGACCACGCCGGTCGTCACCGTCTCCACCGAGACCAGAGTCGGCGAAGCGGCGCGCCTGATGGTGGACAGGCATCTCAAACGTTTGCCCGTGGTGGATCGCCAGGGCAACCTGGTCGGCATTGTGAGCCGTCTGGACGTGTTGGCAGCAGCTGTTGCCGCCAGTGGGCCCAGCGAAGAACCAACCGCGCTGCCGGCCGGTCAGCCGCGCACAGCAGCCGACGTGATGTTTCGCGATGTGCCCACTGTGGCGCCAGACGCCCCTGTCAGTGAGGTCATCTCCAAACTGGTGGCTACCCCGTTGCGCCGCCTGGTAGTGATAGACGAACTCCACCGCGTGCTGGGTATTATCGTTGACGCCGACTTGCTGGCACAGGTTAGCCCACGCGCCGCGGGTGGGACGTTGCGCGCTTTGATCGCTCGTCTGTCACACGCAGGTGGGGAGACACCGATCCTCAGTGGTCAGGCAGCTGATG
>Ga0272448_1006135_pt1 | contig 13055 bp, 11 predicted proteins | sample YNPCB0191_FD_202220 | JGI IMG/M metagenome (GOLD analysis project Ga0272448, IMG submission 202220) | Hot spring sediment microbial communities from Yellowstone National Park, WY, United States - YNP-CB-019-1 | ecosystem: Environmental > Aquatic > Thermal springs > Hot (42-90C) > Sediment...
GCACGGTGTGGAAAGGCTGGCGCTACCTGTGCGACTTGACCGAGGGAGCGCGCTTAGCTCTTATGCCCGATACCTCCTAGAACGTATGTTCTTGGTAAAGATCAGCACCCATACAGACGAGGAGGGGCACCTTATGCTACGCCGTCTGATGCCCATAATGCGATTGCCCTGTTGCCGGTGTGGGGCAGAAAAATGAGGGCGCACACGCAGACGAAGCATTTGCGCCGGTCGAAGATCAGGCGGGTCAAGAACGGCTGTGGAGTGCCCTGACACGTCGAGACACTCCACACTTTCGTGGCCAGCTGTGCCCGCCAGATCACGGGAAGCCAGCATACAACGAGGCAACGCGCTCGACTGGCAGTCGCCGCCCATAGTGTTGCCTACCGCCCACCGGGCGCATTCTCTGTGGATAGAATGGCGTCTTGCTGCAAGAGCATGCGCTGGATGTCCTTGACGCTTGTCTCACGTACTCGTCCGTTACCTTTGGCTGCAATAGCCGCGGCCACACCGGCGGCGTGGCCTGTGGCCATACACGTGGCAGCTCCCCGCAGCGAGGCCTGCGCCAGGTGATCGCAGGAGATGCATCGTCCTGCTACCAGAAGGTTGGCCACATTCTTGGGCAGCAGCGCCCGCAAAGGAACATCGTGATGGCCCTTCAAGAATGAAATCTTGAACACCGTGCCTCTGAGGTGATAATCCAGAGCGCGGCAGTTAAGGGCCACAACGTCCTCGAAACGCGCCTGATTGTGAAGATCATCAATGCTCATCATATAGTCGCCCACGATACGACGCGTCTCACGCACGCCCAAGTGGTTCTGGGCAACCAAGAAGACATGCTCAAAGCCAGGAATGTTTTGGCGCAGGTAGGCTAGGTGTTCCAAGGCGCCCCTCAGGCCATTCACCTCGGCATAGGTGAGAGCGCGCGGGTCAAGAGGATCGATGTCCGAGTTACCTTGCAGGCGCACCGCCTGATTGTATACCAAGAGCTTGACTGTGGGCATGACGCCTACGTGCACCACCTGGCCAGAGGCATTAAGCTGGGTCTGCGGCTGGGGAATCGTGAAGGAAACCATGGGTTCGGTGCCGTACCCCTTGTGCTCAATGTCCAGACCACGGGCGCCGATCAACTTGCCTCGGTTGGCGCGCGCCCAGGCAATGACCTTAGCGCTGTCTACACCGCAGGCCAGGTAGTCGCATGATACCTGTTGCAGGTCTTCCACCGCAGTCATCTCACATGGCGCCCCGGCCCAGGCTGCCAGGTCGGCGTCCCCACTACAATCAATGAACACTTTGCCCAAGATGGCCGCCCGCCCGCCTTTGTTCTCTACGATCACAGCGTCAACCATGTCACCGCTCTTGATGATGTTCGTCACCCATGTGTAGAAAAGAAGGTCCACGCCGGCTTCTGTCACCATATCGAGGGCTACTTTCTTCGTGGTAGGTGGCCATATCTCCGGCGAACGCGCCCCGTCGGCAAATGCTTCGCCTTCCTGCTTCATGCGCTGGACGAATTCCCAGGGAATGCCTTTGATGATCTGATACCCATCGGAATCAAAGAAGAGGCCAATCGTTGTGTTATACGTGGTTGTGGTGCATCCTCCCAAGTAGCCGAAGCGCTCGATCAGAATGGTCTTGGCTCCCGTGCGTGCCGCTGCCGTGGCGGCGATGAAGCCCGCCGTGCCACCACCCACCACCACAACGTCTGCTTCGGCCACAACTGGCAGCGTACGCGCTGGTTCAAGAATCGTTTTGGTCATTGCTTCCTCCTAATGAGATTTGGAACGGCCGGATGGCCAGCAGAACACTGACCATAGTCCACGCGAAAGTGCATGTTGGGATTGAGCGCCTCGATAACACCAAGTATCTCCCCGCGGGTGCGATGGCGGTGTGCTTGATGGAGCGCCTGTGCCTGGTGAGGATTGCCGGCGCGAATGGCTGCCAGAACGGCAGTATGTTCGGATATGGATAAGGTCAGGTTGGCACGCAGACGAATGGTATAGAGGCGTGCTCGATAGAGATGGGCTGCGTACTGATCCGCCAAACGACTCAAGCGTTGGTTCTTGGCCGACCGCAGGAGGGTACGGTGGAACAAATCATCTATCTCTGCCCAGGCTATGAGGTCGTTCGCGGCAAGGGCCGTTTCTGCTTGCGCCTGCAGCTTTTCCAGTTCCGCCATATCGCCGGGTGTGGCGCGCTCTGCTGCCAGCGCCACCGCGATGCCTTCGATCCCCTCGGCGATCTCATAGATGTCGCGCAACACATCCACCAGCAAGGGCACCACCTGAAAACCGTGCCGCGGGATAATAGCCACCAGATCTTCGCTTTGCAGACGGATGAGGGCCTCATGTATGGGCGTCCTGCTCATACCCAGGGCCTGCGCAACGTCATCTTCAAGCACCATCTCACCGGGCGGAAGAAGCATGTTGCGAATGGCTCTTTGCAAGATAAGATAAGCGCGCTGTGGCAGACGGACGCCCGTCAAATCGTCCAGCGTCTGAGTGGCAGCGGTCAGTGTGGTGACGAGGGCTTGTGTATCCATTTTGACACCTTACGGAGATGAGACATCACTCACTGCGGCGTGGATCAAGGGCATCACGTAATGCATCACCAAGATAGTTCACCGAGAGAACAGTCAGGAAAATCATCAACCCGGGGAAGAAGGCAAGCCACCAATACCCGTAGTGCAAGACAGGGGCCTGGGATGTTTGCAGTAATCCTCCCCAGCTTGCCTGCGGTGGTTGGAATCCCAATCCCAGGAAGGAAAGGGCCGATTCGGTCAGAATGGCCCCCCCAACACTCAGAGTAGCCGCCACGATGACCGGACTGATGGCGTTTGGCAGGAGATGCTGCATGACGATGCGTAGCCCAGGCACGCCGATGACATGGGCAGCCTCAATGTACTCCCTTTGTTTGAGGGACAAGAACTGGCCGCGCACAAGGCGTGCCGATCCCCCCCACGCAAGGACGCTCATGCTAATGACAATGGTGCCAAACTTTGCGCCCAGTAGCGTTACCAGCAAGATAGTCAAGAAGAGACCAGGCATAGACATGATGAGGTCAACCAGGCGCATCAGGAGGTTATCAACAAGACCGCCGGCATAGCCAGCCGTTGCTCCCACCGTCGTGCCGATGGTAATGGATACCAGAACAACGCTGAGGCTCACCGCCAGGGAGATGCGACCGCCATGCAGAGTACGGATAAGCTGATCCCGCCCAAGCTCATCGGTACCAAAGGGATGAGCAAGAGTGGGAGGCAGATTGCGCTGTTTGAAATCAATCCGATTCGGATCGTACCGAATCAGCATAGGCCCAAAGACGCACAGGATAGCAATGATAAAGAGGGTCACGGAGCCGACTAACGCCAGCTTGTGGCGGCGAAATCGTCGCCAGGCATCACCCAGCAGCGTACGTGGAGGATGAGCAAGACTGAAGGTAACGTCCGTGGCATTCGTCGTTTTCGCCTGTGCTACCCCTGACGCCGGTGTGGTCATGTCAGTTCCCTCGTGTGACTAGAGTCTGGAAAGTTGCTTATGTGTAACGAATACGCGGGTCCAAGACCGCGTACAGAATGTCGGCCAGCAGATTGGACAGAATAATAAGCACCGATAGGAGCATCATGATAGCTAGTAGGATCGGGTAGTCTCGATAGTTGGCAGATTCAACATACAGTCTACCCATACCGGGAATGGCGAAGATGGACTCGACGATGGCCGATCCGGAGACCAAGTGTGGTATTTGCAGCGTCAACACGGTGACGACGGGCAGAGAGGCGTTCTTGAGGGCGTGGCCCACGATCACGCCGCGCTCTGCCAATCCCTTGGCGCGGGCGGTACGCAGGTAGTCAGCAGACAGCACATCGAGCATGGATGAACGCACATAGCGCGTCAAGCTGGCAAAGGTGTAGAAGACCATAACGGTGACCGGCATAATCAGGTGCAGAATACGATCCCATATAGCCGCCCACCCCGTATAGTCTGCTCTGGCATCATACAGACCGACGGAGGGCAACCAGCGCAAGCGGAAGGTGAAGATAAAAAGAAGCATGATGGCCGACCAGAAGCGGGGTGTGGAGATACCCAGAAAAGCGAAGGTTGTGGCTGCATAGTCGAACAGCGTATTCGGTCGCATGGCAGCCACAACCCCGATGACGACGGCCAACACGATGGCAATAATCCAGGCGGTTACGGTAATGAGCAGTGTAATGGGGATGCGCTCTGTTACCACAATCAGCGTCGGGCGTCCTGTATTCAAAGAATAACCAAAATCCCCGTGCAGGACATTCCACAACCAGCGGAAATAGCGGATATGCATTGGCACATCTAGCCCCATGCTGGCGCGCAAGCGCTGGTATTGTTCACCGCTCATGAGAGCTGCGGACTCCAATTGAGAGGAAAGGGAGAGCGGCCCTCCCGGCGCCATTTGCAGGAGAAAGAAGATGATCACACTGATGAGGAGAAGCAGCGGAATGGCTTGCAGAAGACGGCGGACAATGTACCTCGTCATGGAGCTACCTCGCGGGCCGGTAGGCGTTTCGCCGATGACCGGCAGAGAGAATGTTCGGCGTGCTCTGCTGCACCGACGCCGGGACGGTACAGCAGAGCACAGTAGGCTAGAAGAAGAACTCTACTTCTCCACGTACCAGTCAGCAACGTCGAACAGGGCGGTTGCTTCCAACTGCCACCAGTTGAACTTGAGTCCCTTGAGCCGCTTGCTGTAGGCCAGGCCGCGCACATTGGCATACAGGGGTAAGCAGACGCGTTCTTCGATGAGTATGTTGATGGCTTTGACGTATGCCTCCTTGCGCACCGCCTGATCAAGGGTCGAACCACCTTGCTCAACCAGTTTGTCATATTCCGGATTGGACCAGAATGCCCATCCATCGCCAGTGGGATTCTTTTCGCTGGAGATGCGCGCCGTGGTGAGGGTCAGGAGGAAACCATGAGGATCGGTGCCACCACCCGTACGACTCATCATGATGTCGTAGGTACCTCGCTGGCGCATGCCGCCGGCTTCCCACCCACCCCAGAGAACGGTGTTCGGCCGATTATCAATGATCAGCTCAATGCCCACATCCTTCATGTTCTGCTGGATGATCTGCTGATACTGCTCGCGCACTCTGTCGCCGGTGGGTGTGGAGAACTTCAGGCTGGCACGCACGCCTCCCTTGGAGCGAATACCATCACTGCCCTTCTTCCACCCCGCGGCCTCCAGTATCTCGGCTGCCTTCTTCGGATCATACACAGGTTTGCGGTCAACAGAAGCCCACCCAGCCGGAACAGGGCTACCTACCTCGATGGCAAAGCCGCCCAAGACTTCATTCACAATTGTCTTGCGGTCAATGGCATAGTCAAAGGCAGTGCGGATAGCTTTGTCGCCCAGGACAGGGTGTGGCTTGGTATAGTCGCCGAGTGTACCATGGTTGAACCAGAGAAACTCGATTTGCGTGGGGGCCGGATCTGATTCGAACACGATCTTTCCTTCCTGGGCCAGTTTCTGTAACGTCACAGCATCCGACGCGGTGACGAAATGCAAGTAGTCGATCTGTCCCGCTCCTAGAGCAGCCAGAATGGCGTTGCGGTCTGGGATAAACTTGAACGTGATGCCGTCCAGGTATGGTTTGCCGGCCACGCGATAGTTCGGGCTACGCTCCAGAATGACCTCCTCGGCTGCTTTCCAGCTTACGAACTTGAAGGGACCTGTGCCGGTGGGCAAGCGCACCTCTGGGTGATCCTTGGGAATGGCCGGCGAGTCGAACCTGTGCTTGGCTAAGACAGCGGAGAAGGCCGCAAGGTAGTCTACCGTGATCTTCTTGTACCTTACTTCAATGGTAAGAGGATCAATAATCTCGATCGTATCAATATTGTTGTAGGCGTTGTTTGTATTGGGGGCCTGTTTGGATTCCTTGTAGGCCTGATAGGTGAAGGCGAGATCCTCGGAGGTCAGGGGCTTGCCGTCTGACCAGGTAATATTGGGCTTGAGGCTGTAGCGAACGGTCAGGCCGTCTTTCGATACCATGCCGTTCTCTACCGTCGGCACTTTGTCGGCCAGGATCGGCTGTGGGTTTCCCTTGATGTCATCGGCGAACAATCCCTCCTGGACGCCAGCCGATACCCAAACGCCGCCCATACCTGTGTAGAAACGGTTCATCTGGGCCGGTTCCTGGGAGCCGGCGAGGACGATCTTACCACCCCTGGGGATCGCCGGGGTGGGGCTGGCCACTACCGGTGCCTTGGTTGGGGTTGGCGGAACGGGTGTGGCCGTGGGAGCAGCCGGTACCGGTGTTGCCGTGGGAGCAACGGGCACCGACGTAGCCGTCGGCGCCGAGGGCTTAGTGGGGGTTGGTGGAACTTTGGTGGGCGTCGGCGTGGGAGTGGCACCACAAGCAGTCGCCATACTGACGAGGGCTGCTGTGCCGAGGACACGCAACACCTCACGACGGGGGATGCGCTTGGCGGAAACGTGACTGTCCATCTCTCCTCCTAGTGAGTGATATGTGCTATACGCCACCAGGCTTGGAGCACATGTGGTGGCGAGAGAACCCTAGCGCGGACAGATTGAAGCAGCAGCACCATTTCCCATGCGGTAACATATACGCTAATACATGAGCTATATACCACAAGTGCATGCGCTTGTCAAGAGGGAGTGCGTGCAGTGATAGGGCAATCGCATGATGGCCGTTTTATCTAGTAGAATGGGGAATAAGCATCGGTTCATGACCTTTGTGGGAGCTTCATCCCTAAAATGTGCCATTCTGGGAGCAAAAATGGAAGAAAACTGCTAAGATGCAATTGCCCTACCCTCGTAACTGTTCACAGTTGAGGTAACACGACTTTTGCTGGAATGCTCCCATCCTGACCCACCCCCGTGGGTGGGGCAATTTGACCCTCCCGCAGGTTACCCAAACCTGCAGGAGGATATGGGCATGTCGAGATGCACCTGCTTCCAGGGTAAAGGTGAACAGTTACCTCTTTACCAGCAGCTTATCGGAGTGAAGTCGCGCAGCGCAGAGAACGCGGCGGCCGCCGAAGAATGGCCTGATGTCCACGCCTCTCTGACAAACTGCCAGTTCTTGTTTGTATATAATTGTAGCACTAGGTTTAAGTTTTGTCAACGTATGGCAGTGAAAAACAACGAAAAATTGAGCAAGTGATAAGAAGAGAACGAAAATTGATCTTTTCATGTGTTTCAATCAATGTAGATATCTACCAATTGTCAAACAGAGACTTGCCCTCGGTCATGCGCCGCGCTATTATACGCACTGCGTTAGCACTCTAATGTTAAGAGTGCTAATCAGCGGGCCGACGTCGGGCATCCGGCCCACCAGTACTTCAGCTCACGTGTGCGTCGCCACACACCTATACCACAAAGAGGAGGTCGAATCGTATTATGGCTACACTCAAGCCATTGGGTGATCGGGTCGTCATCAAGCCCCTACCCCGCGAGGAAATGACCAAGAGCGGCATCTACCTGCCGGATACGGCCAAGGAGAAGCCCCAGGAGGGCACTGTCGTCGCCGTCGGACCTGGCCGCATGACCGATGATGGCAAGGTCCTTCCCATGAGCGTCAAGGTTGACGATCGTGTTCTCTATGCCAAGTATGCTGGCACAGAGTACAAGCAAGATGACGTCGAGTATTTGATCTGCAGCGAGAAGGACATCCTGGCCATCCTGGCCTGACGATGCATCACAGCACAGTCCGCACCTTTGTCACTGGTAACACGTCAAACGGCGAGACATCGCCTAACGACGAAACACACGTTCGCTCTCACCTTGAAGGAGGATAGATACTCATGGCAAAGCAGCTTGTTTTTGAAGAAGAAGCCCGACGCCGGTTGAAGAAGGGTGTTGACATCCTGGCCGAGGCCGTCAAGACCACCTTAGGCCCCAAGGGCCGCAACGTCGCCCTGGACAAGAAGTTCGGCGCCCCCACCGTTACCCATGACGGTGTGACCGTGGCCAAGGAAATCGAGCTGGATGATCCCTACGAGAACATGGGCGCCCAGCTCCTGAAGGAAGCTGCCACAAAGACCAATGACGTGGCCGGCGATGGCACCACAACCGCTACCGTTCTGGCCCAGGCTATTGTGAACGAAGGGCTGAAGAACGTCGCCGCCGGCGCCAACCCGATGTTGCTCAAGCGCGGCATTGAAAAGGCCACCACCCTCTTGGTTGATGCAATCAAAGCCGAGGCCAAGTTGGTCACCGATAAGGCTGACATCGCTCACGTCGCTTCCATCTCTGCCGCCGATCCCGAGATCGGTGAGCTCATCGCTACCGTGATGGATAAGGTCGGCAAAGACGGCGTCATCACCGTTGAGGAATCGAAGGGTCTCAAGCCGTTCGAGGTCGAGTACGTCGAAGGTATGGAATTCGACCGCGGCTACATCTCACCCTATTTCATCACCAATAGCGACCGCATGGTCGCCGAAATTGACGATCCCTACATCCTGATCACCGACAAGAAGATCTCTGCTATTTCCGATATCCTTCCTGTGCTTGAGAAGTTCCTCCAGGTGTCCAAGAACCTGGTTATCATTGCCGAGGATGTGGAAGGAGAGGCTTTGGCCACTCTGGTGGTCAACAAGCTACGTGGCACCCTGAACTGCCTTGCCGTCAAGGCCCCCGGCTTTGGTGATCGGCGCAAGGCCATGCTCGAAGACATTGCCATCCTGACGGGTGGACGCGTCATCAGTGAAGAGGTCGGCCGCAAGCTCGATAGCGCTACCGTCAACGATTTGGGCCGCGCCCGCCGCGTGGTATCCGACAAGGATAACACCACAATCATCGAGGGCAAGGGCTCGGAGAGCGCCATCCAGGCTCGCATCAAGCAGATCAAGGCCCAGATTGAAGAGACCACCTCGGATTACGACAAGGAGAAGCTGCAGGAGCGCCTGGCCAAACTGTCGGGCGGTGTTGCCGTGATCAAGGTCGGCGCTGCTACCGAGGTTGAACTGAAGGAAAAGAAGCACCGTGTTGAGGATGCTCTGTCGGCCACCCGTGCCGCCGTCGAGGAGGGCATTGTGCCCGGCGGTGGTGTTGCCCTGATCAACGCCGCTCGTGCCCTGGACAAGATTGACGAAAAGGGCGATGTCGCCACCGGTATGATGATCATGAAGCGTGCTCTCGAAGAGCCAATGCGCCAGATCGCCTTCAATGCCGGCTATGACGGAGCTGTGGTCGTCGAGACCGTTCGCCGCATGCACAAGGACAAGAAGAACACCAATATCGGTTTCGATGTCCTGAACATGGAGTTCGACGACATGACCAAGCGGGGTATCATTGATCCGGCCAAGGTGACCCGCTCGGCCGTGCAGAATGCCGCTTCCATCGCCGCCATGATCCTGACGACCGAGGCCTTGATTACCGACATCAAGGAGAAGGAGAAGCCGGCCCCCGCTCCAATGCCTGAGTACTAAGGAGGCAGGCAGAGGGTTTCGCAGCGACGATCCGTTGGGCAGCCAGCCCAACGCTCGTAACTGTCCTTCCTGTGACATATCTCAGGGTAGACCGCTGGCTGCAAGCCGCGGTCTGCCCTGTGGAACGAAGGAGCTACTGGGCACGAGCGCCCCCGTGCAACGATGCATGGGGGCACCTTTATTCCCTGTTGCGGTGACGGCTAACCACCCATGGCGGCAATAGCCTGGCGCACCTTGCCGAGCTGTGCCGCCGACTCTTTGAGCATAAACATCTGATCGCTGGCCACGCCGATGAATTGGAAGCCCTGGGTCACGCGCTGTGGCCCATCCTCCTTGTTGCACTTAATACCCACGGCGCGCCCCACCTTCTTGCCGGCTGCGAGCACGCTCATGATCATTGCCTCGTGCTCACTACCGGGGCCGGTTTGTGCATCGGAGACGCCCATAGATAGAGCCAGATCCGATGGGCCCACAAACCCACAGTCAACCCCCGGCACCGAGAGGATCGCTTCGGCATTCTTCACTGCCTCGACGGTCTCGATCATGACAACGACGGCGATGTTCTCATCCGACCAGGTGCGGAAATCACCATCCAGGTACGGGGCCAGCCGGCCGCGCATGAAGCTGCGTACGCCATGAGGCCCGTACTTGGTATTCTGGACGACGAATTCGGCGTCTGCCGCCGTATTCACCATGGGAACGAGCACGCCCAAGGCGCCGGCATCCAGCGTACGCTGAATCCAGATCGTGTCTGTCCAGGGGACGCGGGCCATCGGAGCGGCGCCGCCGAGCTGTGCAGCCCGGAAGCATTCAACCATTGTGTCGAAGCTTGCCAGGCTGTGTTGCACGTCAACAAGCAGCCAATCCCAACCGGCGCTGGCCAGACTCTCTGCCGCGATGGGAGAGCAAAGCGATAGCCAGGTGCCGATAGACGGCAAGCCGTTGCGCAGGGCGTACGTGATGGGGTTACGTGTGATCTTGGTGATGCCGATGCCAGCCATTGCACATCCTCCTGTTGTTCTGTTTGTAGCTCCCGCAGAATCCTAGTCTATCACAGCCTGCTTGTCAAGGGCACACGGAACATCGTGGCAATGTGGTGACGGCGCTTCATCCGATTGTGACTGTTCAGAGATTGGTTGATCATTTTTTGATGCGACATGCACCCTACAAACGTCCCTATGGAGTGGTTAAATGAGGCCGATGTACCCAATACGTGTGCCTGTGGGTTCCAAGATGGGGAAATCTACACATTCGGTGCCGATCAACCAAAAAGTGAACAATCACCAACGATTGGCTTCACCTGCGCCGCGAAGCGAGTGGAGCGCGGTCGGCTGGAAGCGGGGGTTAGGCAGCAGCGCTCTTGCCTTACCACACGCGGTAGGGACGCGGAACCCAGATTCGCATCAACTCCTCCAACCTCCCTCTTCCCATCGCTTTGCCCCACCCGCGCTCATCCTTCCGACATACAGCAAATAAACGCTGCTCTTCGTCCACCAAATCGAACCGCAGCAACGGCGTATAGCGCGTGCGACTCTCCAGATACTCCTTCACCCGCCCTCTCTCCTCGTCATCCAACAGTCCCGACCCTACCATACGCTCTACCAACTCCCCCACCCCCAGCCCAACCTGCTCATACACCACGATCCGATCCTGCTCTGCCTCCACGCGATACTCGCCCCAGCTCCGGTCCTGCTCCCACACCGCCTTCACCTCGCCCACCTCGGCCGGCAAGACCTGACTGTCCCGCTTTTTCACCAAACTAACAACCCCATTGACGCTCTCGCTGATCTGGTATCCCCGGGGTATCTCCTCTACGGGCTCCCCTCTGGCCTCACGCGTGAAGTAATATCGCCGCTTGCCACCCGCCGCAGGACTACAGCAGAGATAATATGTGACCCCCTTTCGATTGGTGTAAACGATGGGCATTCGCAGCCTCCCGCGTTGCTGCCTAACGGTTTGGCTCACCGGCGGCGAGCCGGCAGGCGAAGCCGTCCGGTGGAGCCGGTGTTGGCCGGCTCTTTTGATGATGTGGGTGCTCCGTATCACTCGAATCTCATCAACCGATATTTTCATTGGGAACAGCAATGGAAACATGGAGGTGAACCATCTTCCATGCGCCATTCTCTTTGTGGAAAATCCGGGTATGACGCACCACTAATTCATTACCATTGGGTAGTCTGATCGTGACTCGATCCATGGTCCAGCCTACGTTATCTTCGGAATACGCCTTTAGGTTCTGGACAGCAATGTCCATTTTGCTTGAACTACCTGCCTTCATAAACGCTATTATCGAATCGCGATCGTCGAACCATTCGTTTGGGTCATTTCCGATGATGGTCACGCCTTCTTGGAGTGAATAAATCTCCTTGATGGAATCGGCCTGTTCTCTTGAATCAAACTTCCGGTAATGGTGGAGCACAATGTCTTTGAGTTCCTCGCAAGGTTGCATAGTGGCTTCCTCCTTATTCGATTTCGCACAAAAGAAAAATTTTGAGGTGGCCGCCCCGTTCGGCGGGCGCTGCGCGCCCGACGAACTACTGATTATGCGGAATGGAAGCGACATAATACTCTGCTGTCCTATTCTGCATGACGTCACCCAATATGAAGATCTTCACCAGAAACCAATTATAACTATATGGCTTAATAATGTCAAGTTTTTATCAGCAGCAACTGTTCACGTTTACTCTGGAAGCAGGTGCATCGGCATGCCTATACCACCCTCCCGCAGGTTACCCAAACCTGCGGGAGGGTATGGAGAACGCTGCCGGCAATCCGTGTTCCGTGCCATCCGCGCCTGCATCCGTGGTCAGCTCGCTCCGCTTTCCAACTTCCCTTACCCTAAGGGTGAACAGTTACCCAGATCTTAGCTTGACGGGGCACGATGGGTCTGCTACACTGGGCTTGTGCTCGTCAGCCCGGCAGGCTCTTCAGAGGGGAGAATAAGCATGCAGGCTATCCACAATGAGGTGCATGAGACAGAAGTAGAGTCATTCGGGACAGACGTACGCGAATTGCAGAGCGATGCCCTGTTGCTTGTGGGGTTTAGCTTGTACGCTGTCGCTCTGATTATCCTCTGCATCGAGGAACTGGTGGCAGGCTACAACGGCCTGCTATGGCCGGCAACCCTCATCCTCGTGCTGGCCGCTGCCGTCTCGTTCCTCAAGTCACGAAGCTATCTGGCCTCGACATGGGCACTCGTTATCGGCCTGGCGGTTGTCATTCTGCTCATGATCCTGTGGGGCCAGGTGCATGTTGCCGTCTACCTGCTAGCCTTTCCCGCTGCGTTGGCCACATTCTTCATCAGCCTGCCATCGGGTATCGGTGTTGCTGCCGCCTCTACCGTGCTCCTTCTACTGCCCTCTGCCTTCGTGCTTGACCCCGTTGAGCGGGTTTTTGCCATCATGCAGATTTGGGGGACGGTTGGCCTGATGTGTCTGGCCGAGCGCCCGCTCTTGTCTGTGGCCGAGTGGTCGTGGTTGAGCTATGAGCGAAACCGTGCCCTGCTCGAGCGCGCTCGTGAGTATCAGGTGCAACTGAAGCAGGCATTGCACGACCTGGCCGATGCCAATCTGCAACTGAGCCGCCTAAACGAGCAAGCACGGGTGATGCGCCAGGTTGCCGAGGATGCGCGACGGGCCA
>Ga0272448_1006136_pt1 | contig 13055 bp, 12 predicted proteins | sample YNPCB0191_FD_202220 | JGI IMG/M metagenome (GOLD analysis project Ga0272448, IMG submission 202220) | Hot spring sediment microbial communities from Yellowstone National Park, WY, United States - YNP-CB-019-1 | ecosystem: Environmental > Aquatic > Thermal springs > Hot (42-90C) > Sediment...
GTCGGCTGCAGTGCTTCTTAACCGCGATCCCTCTCCGGTCGAGACATATAACGATGTGGACGGCGAGGTGGTCAACTTCTTCCGCGTCTTACGCGAGCAGAAAGATGCGCTCATCGAGGCGATAGGTCTGACACCGTTTTCGCGGGAGGAGTTCTCTTTGGCGCTCGAAGCCCCGTTCGACAGCGTGCCGCCGCTTGAACGCGCAAGGCGGTTCTTTGTGAGGGCGCGACAGGTGCGGACCGGCCTGGCGCAAACCGCCTCGTTGGGGCGCTGGGCCAACTGTAAGGCAACAAGCAGGGCCGGGATGGCCGGCGTCGTGTCACGCTGGCTCGGCAGCGTGGAAATGCTACCGGAAATCGCAAACCGACTTCTCCGGGTGCAGATCGAGAATCGGCCCGCTATCGAAGTCATCCGTCTTTATGACAGCCCCAACACGCTGTTCTACTGCGATCCTCCCTATCCCCACCAATCACGCGGAGACGCGAAAGCATACGGATTCGAGATGAGCGACGACGAACATCGTGAACTGGCACGTGTCCTGAGAGCAGTCCGCGGCAAGGTGGCGGTGTCCGGCTATTCCTGCGAGCTTATGAACGAGCTATACAGCGACTGGTACCGCACGGAAGCGCCAACCAAGCACTGCCATTCCTGCAAGCAGCCGCGGACGGAGGTCTTGTGGACCAACTACGAGATTCCGGATGGCACCCACTGAAATTAGTCAGCTCGCTGCGGCATGCAAGGCAAAACTCGACCTCGTGTGGGGCGAAGTGGTGTCAAAGGCTGAACGTGGACTTCTCACAGACGCAGTGGTGGACGAAGAGCTGCAAGCCGCTATAGCTGAATCGGTCAATTCGAACACCAAATCCTATCGCTATGTGTTGCCAACTCAGGTGCTCGCCAAGGCGGTCGATCCAACACTGGACAGCAGAAGTCTGCAGGTTGCTTCGGGCGGAAAGGGTGCTTTTGACGCGCGAAGCGTATGCCACGGCGTGTTGGTTCCTTTCGACCGGGAGAACGGCTCGGTGCTGGGCGGCTCTTCCGAGCCTTACGTCAACAACCCCCTACGAAAGCCGGCGATCCGCCCCGAGTTCGGCGACAAGCAGCGCGACAGGGCGGGGTGGGACAACCTCTGCCGTGTGCTCGATGCGGTCGAAAACAAGCAGGACCCGACGTTCACCGAAAAGGTCTTGCTCCAAGTGTTCATCGAGGTACATCGGCGGCTTTCGGAGACAGCCGTTTTGTATCCCGTCCCCAAGAGGATCAGCCTGGACGACTGCATACGAGTGATCAACTCATTTCTGGCCGAGCGGTCGGGTGGGGATCGTGCCTTGGCAGTTACCGCGGCGCTCTTTCAGGTGATAGGGCAGGCGTTCTCCCTGTATTACGGCATTCGCAGAAGCAACATCAACGCTGCCGACGCATCTTCCGGCCAGGCCGCTGACATTGAGTGCCTGTCCGAGACCGGGGAGGTTGCACTCGTCGTTGAGGTAAAGGACAGGGAGATAACGGTCGGTCAGATCAAAGACAAGCTGTCCAACGTGCGCACCCGCAAGATCGCCGAAATGCTCTTCATCGCGCAGAACGGCATTGCAGCCGGAGACGAGGAGGAAGTACGGAGCCTCATCCGCCGAGAGTTTTCCAGCGGACAGAACGTCTACATATTTACGCTCGTTAGCTTCGCGCGGAGCACGCTGGCCTTGCTCGGCGAGCGCGGTCGCAGTCGGTTTCTGGATGCAGTCGGCGCTCAGCTCGATGCCTACGCATCCGATGTTCGACACCGCAAAGCTTGGGCGGAGCTGTTGTGCTCCGTATAGCCGGCGCCGGGAACGAAAAAGCGGCGGGCGGAAGACTCGGTTGAGGAGGTGATTCTTCCGCTTCGCCGCCTGCCTGCCCACGTGGGTCGCGGAACTACATACCGGTCAGCACGTCGATCCAGAACAGGGGGGATGGCCCATCCTGAACCGGCTTGTAGCCGATATTGACCGGAACTCCGACCTTCACGTCGGCAATCGTACCCTTGGTGTTCGGCCCGACCCTCGGCCTTACCAGAATCGCCGTCTTCTCATTGGCGACGACCGTGATCGTCTGCTGCCGAATCGCCTTGATCGTTATGATGTTCCCATCGACCGCGGTAACCGCGCCCCGGGCCACGGCCGGCAGAAACTCGACCGCGTCGGCCGCGATATTGTTGCCCGAGACCGTGCCGATAACCGCCGCGCCGAAGCCTACCTGTAGATCCGCAAGCGAACCGATGTAGCCCTTGGATCGGATCTTGGTTGCCTCACCGACATTAACCGCGAACTCGGCATTCTTGGTCTTGAGGGTGAAACCGCTTCCGGTGATCTCCGTGATCCTGCCCTTGATGTTGGGCTTGGGCACAACGATCTGGACGGCCGCAGCCGCGTTGTTGACAACCCTGAAAGCGACGCGAACCGGATCGCCGGCCTTCACGTCGGCTATCGTCGCCTTCTTGCCCTGGACGACGACTCTGGTCTTGGAAAAGACGGCAAATGACTTGACGCCCTGAGCTGTCTGCACGTCGATCTTGGTAGCCGAAACCGCCGCCACCGTACCAACCGCAACGTTTTCCTTGGCGGGCGCGGTCTTGGGCTTCTCGCCCGGCCACCAGTTCGGCTGAGCGGCAGGCGGCTTGGCCGCCGCTGCCCAAGCAACCGACGCGATCATCACGAGGCATACTACAACCAGCAATGTCCTTTTCATCCGACATCAATCTCCCTTCGCTCGAAAGGTGTTGGTACGCATTGTTAGACGGGCGGGCACGCGGCCGGTTACGCGCCGCGCATTTTGTGGCCGACCAGGTTTAACCTGTGCAGTAATCAGGTATATACAACGCACAGCCCGCCGCCGAGTTCGCCGTTGGTGCTTTTTTGGCACGGTCTTTGCTTTGTAATGCCATTGACAGGTCTTTCATAGAGGATGTAGGCGGAGTTGTGTCGTAGTAGACATTGGCACATGTCAAGCGCGCGAATGCGTGTCGGACAGTGCAAACTTGCGTTTGAACCGGTGACACCGCCGAAGATTTTACCATGCTGTTATATTACTGTTGCCCTATCGTTGCACGGAGGTGCTAGGATATAGCCAGCAAATAGGTGCCGGAAACGCTTAGGATTGCCTACTAGGCATTGCGGGCAGGCAGGCGAGGGGGAACCTTGAAAACGCCTGCGCCGGAGTGCCGACCGGCCGGAAGACCGGCCGGATTATATGCCACCAAGACGGAACTTCTCCGGCAAGGCACTGCTGCTCAAAGCGCCGCGGACGAGCCAAGTCCGTCGGACACAGATTTCCTGGAGACATGGACGCTGCCAGGGGATCAGTGGCAGTGGCGCAACCGGAACTTCGAAATGCGCTCGACACGGAGGTCACTGACGAAGACTTAGGACATTACCGCCGGCAGCCGGCGGGTGCTGGCAAAGGGCGATAAGGGAGACTGTCCGCCGATGCGGCGGGCAGACGGGCAGGCAGAAGCCTACAGAAGCTGGGCGCACCACCTGAGGAGATGCGCCGGCGAAGGCACGACGATATGAGCGATCGTGCACGGCATTAAGGTAGTCGGAGGAAGGAGGCTTGTCGATGAACAGCGATTCGCTGGGATTGACAGAGCCAGAGCTTGAAGAAGCGCTGCCCGAGAGTTCGGACATTGGCGATTCGATGGATATGTATCTCAATCGAATCGGCAAGTGGCCTCTTCTGGAGTCGAACGAAGAGCAAAGGCTGGCGCGACGAGCCAAAGAAGGCGACCTCAACGCCAAGTGGAAGTTGGTGGAGTCCAATCTGAAGCTTGTCGTGAGTGTGGCGAAGGTCTATTCGCGATCCGGGGTGCCGTTACCTGACCTGATTCAGGAGGGTAATATCGGCCTGATGAAGGCCGTGGACCAATTCGATCCCGACAAGGGTTTCAGGTTCAGCACGTATGCGGTAGCCTGGATTCGGCAGGCGATCACAAGAGCGATCGAACGCCAGGGACGCACGATTAGAGTGCCGAGCTACGTCATCCAGTCGATCCGAAAACTCAATAAGGTCGGTTCCTCGTTCCTTAACGAATACGGGCGCGAGCCCACGATCGAGGAACTCTGTGAGCGGACGCAGTTGCCCAGGGAAAAGGTGATGCGTTTGCTCGAAGCGTCGGAGGCACTCGTCTCGTTGGACGAAGGCGTCAAAGAAGACGGCACGACATCGCTTCTCGACCGGCTCACCGACTCGGAAGCTGCCGATCCTGAAAGCGATGCCCTCGAGCGAGAGACACTGGAGATGCTAAGCCGGCTCATGTCGTGGCTGAGTCCCCAGGAGAGAATGATCATCGAGAAGCGCTTCGGCCTGACGGATGGAGTGACCTCCACTCTACAGGAAATAGGTCAACAACTGCATATCACCAGAGAGCGTGTAAGACAATTGGAAGCAAGAGCGCTCAAGAAACTCAAACTCGCGGTGACCAGAAACTGGCTTGAGACCTATTTCGAAACCTGAGAGGGGGCACGGGAAGCATGGAAAGCACCGAGCGCACTGCGTTGAGCCCGGCAGACGCGGAGGCCCTATCACAACTGACCGACCGGGAGCGAGAGATTCTCAGGCTGCTATTCGACGGAAAGTGCTCGAGCGAGGTTGCCCACGCATTGAGCGTGAGCAAGCGAACAGTGGACTTCCACCTTGCCCGAGCCTACGTCAAGCTTGGGGTCTCAAACCGCTTTCAGGCGTTTAAGCGGGCAGTGGAACTCGGCATTGTGAGGGCCGGCTAGCGGAAATCGACCTGCCGAGCTGTTGTGGGCCGCGAATTCAGACGAAGTGACCCGCTGACGGTGAGCTAGGCGGGTCTCTTTGCGTCTGGGCAGGGCTGCGGCTAGTGGTGGCCTACGACCGGGCAATAGGGCGGAGTTCCGATCGGCTGCAGTGTGTAGGCATAGCCCCAGGGGCAGGCAACCTGCGCCTTCATATACGTAGGCGACAAATCGGCCCATGTAACCGTGTCACCGTCGTTCTTGCGGTTTTCCATCGCCCACTGAGCCTTCGCGCCGTCTATTGACTTCAGATTCGCCATACATGAGTTCTGTCTGGCGACATCTCTGGTCTTGACGAAGCTCGGCGTCGCTATGGCCATAAGCATGGCCAGAATCGAGATGACTACCATCATCTCCAGCAACGTAAAGCCGCTTCTTCTCCTCAGTTTGACCACGGCCTGCACCTCGCGTTAGCCCCTCCCTGGTGTATTCCCGCGCCCGCCATCGCCAAGTGATTCACGCTATCCAATCCTTGCATCTCGTCATGCCGAACCTGTTTCAGCATCCACGCTTGGGCCCTAAGTCAATCCCAGGATGACGTGATACAAACCCTAGCACGGGTCAATCACCATAGCAGCGCCGGACGCGCCGACATTCCGTAATGGGCTTGTTCCATCAATTCGATCCATTGCCCACCGTGAATGTCTCCGGTTTTGCAAAGCACGTCATTCTGAGCGCAGCGACTAATCTCGGACCGTCTTCATCGCGCTCGGAATGGCAGGCCGGCTACGGCAGGTCGTGACCGACAACCGGACAGGTGGGGTTTGCGCCGATGACGCCGAGCGTATAAGGGGGCGCGAGGGGGCATGACGGCCGCGACTTGATGTAAATCGGCACCAGATCGCTCCATTCGACGGCGTCCCCCGCCTTCTTGCCGCACTCCATGGCATACTGCTCTTTGGCCTGATCGATGCGCCGCAGGTTTGCTATGCACGACTTGGCTGCCGCCGCTTCTCTTGCGTTCATTATGTTGGGCAGCGCAATCGCCATTATGACCGCGATGATCAGTATCACGACCATTATCTCGACGAGGGTGAAGCCTCTACTGCCGGAAAAGTGTTGCATAGCCAACCTCAGCGCGCGTGTGGCGATACTACGAGAGATTGTTCCACATTGTGCACGCCGATTCCAACGACAAAAGCCCGGCACGCCGGCCGGGCTGATTGAACGGACAGTTGGCACCTGACGGCTTGCGAGACTACGTCCCCACTCCGGCGCCCGATCTTATTCCGCGCTCCTTGCACACCTTCTGCCAATACCCGCTTGCCCGGAATGCCTCCAACGGGTTGGGGTCGATGCCCATTTCCTCTCGCACGACCTTGAGAAGCGGCTCGACGTCGGTGCCGAACGCCTCCTGCATGCACGTCTCGGCGGTGACGATGTCGTTTGCGAGCTGCGCCTCGAGCAGCTTCTTTCGATCGATGCACATGGCCTTCGCGTAAGCGGTCTGTATGTGCATAATGGTCTGAATCATCGCATCCATCTTCTGCTTGGTGATGTGGCACTGATCGACCATGTAGGCTACCGGTGGGTTCTTGCTCTGCCTATGTTGGGCCTGGACATCTTGTCCTGGCCCTAGAGTGGGAATTCCCTCGGCCTTGACCAGCTCGTTGTATATAAGGAACAGCTCATAGGGGTTAATGGACCCGACGGTAAGGTCGTCGTCGGCGTATTTGTGGTTGTTGAAGTGGAATCCGCCCAGCCGGCCTTCGTCCAGAAGGAACGCCACGATATGTTCGATGTTCTGGCCGGTGAAATGATGTCCGAGATCGACCAAGACGTGGGCGTTGGGCCCGCATTTGCTCGCGAAACAGTAGCTCATCCCCCAGTCCGCTATGTCGGTGTGGTAGAATCCCGGCTCGAACGGCTTGTATTCGATCAGCATTCGCATATTCGGCGGCATGGCGTCGTAGACGGTCTTGAGGCACTCCTCGGCGTAGTGCTTGCGGCGGCGGAAATCGCCCTGGCCGGGGTAGTCGGTTCCGTCGGCGAACCACAGCGACAGCACCTCCGATCCCAACTTCTTGCCGATTTCGATGGAGTCGAGCATGTGATCGACGGCCTTCCGGCGAACCGACGGGTCCTCATTTGTGATCGAGCCGAACGCGTATTCGCGGTCCTGGAACACGTTGGGATTGATCGCGCCTATTGAGACGCCGAGCGACTTCGCGTAGTCCGAGAGCGCCTGAGCGTCGGCAACTCCGTTGGGGAAGTCCCACAGCACGTGAACCGCCACGGTGGGCGCGACGCCGGTGAACTTGTTGACTTGTGCGGCGTCGGCGATCTTTTCCTCAATTGTGACTGCCGACCCTTCCTGCTTATAAGCGCCGAACCGCGTGCCCGCATCCGCGAACCCCCAGCTAGGCGTCTCGATTCTCTGTGCTTTCAGCCGTGCTTTGACCTCATCGACGTCAATGCCGCGTGCCATCAGTTTCTCAACGAGAATGTTATATTCGCTCCTATATTTGTCTGCCATCGCATTTTACCTCACAAATTATGCAGCGAACGAAGGCCCTCCTTGCTCGCGCGCCGTAGTTAATCATTAGGCGGCGAGCACGCGGTTCCTTCTCAAGCGCAGAAGGTTGCCTGCAGCGGCCGGTCGGATCGGACTTGCGAAGCTCCGATCTCGGACATCATTTATCAAGGACGAGTATGGAGCACAGAGCGGTTCTTTTCGACCTCGACGGTACCCTTCTCGACAGCGTGCCGCTGATCGTGAAAGTGACGCAGGAAACGCTGGAGTCTATGGGCATCCACTTCGACGATTCCACGATCCGCCACTCGGTCGGCCTTCCTCTCAGGGTTCAGGCTCACAGGTTCGCCCGCGACCGCGAGCAGGAGTTCATCGACATCTACCGCGGCATCTACCGGGAGCGACTTGGCGACGAAGCCCGACTCTTCCCCGGCACACTGGAGACGCTCTCGACTCTGCGATCCAACGGCTTTCTGACCGGCGTTGTGACTTCGAAGTCCGCTCGCGGAACGAGGAAGGTGTTGGAGTTCGGCGGTCTTTCGGGCATGTTCGAATGCGTTATCACGGCCGATGACGTCGCGCATCCCAAGCCGCACCCCGAGCCGCTCGTCAGAGCGATCGAGCAGCTTGCAGTGACGTCGGACGAATCACTCTATGTCGGCGACAGCGCATTCGACGTGGAGATGGCACGCAGGGCGGGAGTGCGGATGATCGCGGTAAGCTGGGGTGCGCGGACCCGCGACGAACTCGAGCTGATCTGCTCGGACGGCGTCGTCGACGACTGGCAGCAGTTCCTGGAGCTTGTCCTGTCGAACCGGCAGCGCGGCGCGGGTTCGGCCTGACAACACGCACCGCATCGCTGCTCTTGTCTCCGGCATCGCCAGCCCGGCGAATTTTATAGCCTCCGGCCGAGAACGTAGTGCGTTCATCACCCCTGCCGTCCCATCGCAAAACCAACGGCTGTCCCAAGTCTATGCTCGCCTGCTGCTTGCCCGGCAAAACTTCCTGTTCTCTGTCCGGGCGGTCAAATGCGCCTAAAGCCGTGCCTGTAAATGACGATAATCCATACAGGAGGCGGGCCCGTAATCGCCTCCGAGCCGTGTTGCTCGGCAACTCCGAGGAGGTAAGAGGACGTGCTGAGTTCGTTTTTCGGCCAGCAGACCACCATCGGCATAGACATCGGCTCGAGCTGCATCAAGGCGATGGAGATCGAGCCTACCTCATCCGGCTGGGCGCTTGCCAACGCCGCCGTTGCGCCTACCCCTAGAGAAGCGCTCAAGGACGGCAGCATCGTCAACATCGCCGATGTCGCCCACACAATCCGAACGATGCTTCGCGACGCCGGAATCAAGGCCACCGGAGCGGTTTGTGCGATCAGCGGCTCGCAAGTGATCGTGCGGCAAGTGCAGTTCCCGAAGATGCCGGAGGCCGCCCTGCGCAAGTCGATCAAGTACGAGGCGGGCAAGTATATTTCCTCCTCGATGGAGGACAGCACGGTCGAATTCGAGATACTCGGAGACGCCGAAGATCCCGCTCAAATGAACGTGATGCTCGTCGCAGCTCCGAGCGAGATGATCGACAGCCGGGTCGCCGTGCTCGAATCCGCGGGACTCGAGCCGCTGGTCATCGACGTCGAGTCTTTCGCGCTCATACGGTCGCTTGTCGAGTTCAACGCCACCGACGAATACCTCAATTCCACGGTCGCCCTCATCGACATAGGCGCAAGCCACACGGATGTGGACATCGTCTGCAAAGGCGAGTTCGCCCTGACGCGCAATATCCCGATCGCGGGCGACAGCTTCACCAACGCGATCAAGTCGCTTACCGGCGGCACGTTCGAGGAGGCCGAGCAGGCCAAGCTGGCCATGACCGCGAACTGCCCGGTCGATCAGATCAACACCGCCGATCCCGACAACAAGAGCTGGCGGGTTGTTCAGCCACTTATGGACGAGCTGATCCGAGAGATACGGCGCTCGATCCATTTCTATCAGTCGCAGTTCCCTGAGAACAGCCCGGAGGCGCAGGTCAGCAAGGTCGTGCTCACCGGCGGCACTGCTCGCATGCCGGGTCTGGATGCCTATATGTCGGCAAAGCTGTCCACGCCGGCCGAAGTCGCCGGCGTCTTCAGGCAGACCGCCATCGGCACCGGGCGCGTATCTCAGGAGTTCATCGATCAGTATGGGGCCGTGCTCGCCGTCTGTGCCGGACTGGCCCTCAAGGAGCTCATTCCGGAGACGACGACGCTCAAGGCGGCAGCCTGAAGTTCGTCGTCCTGAACGCAGCGAAGAATGACGGTTCGCGAAAGGAGTTTTCCACATGCCTTCCATCAATATGATCGCTCCGAGGCGCGCGGAAAAACGTCGACTCGAACAGGCGATGCGGCGATTGGTGGTGGTGATTCTGGCTGAGCTGGTGTTCGCGGTGGCACTCGGCGGATGGGTCTTTATGAAGACCCTTACCACGCGTGCCTCGATCGCCGAACTCAACGCTCAGTTGCAGACGCTTGAACCGAGCATAAAGAAGGTCAAGAACCTGGAGGCCAAGACCGCCGCGCTGCGGCCAAAGGTCGATTTGCTCAAACAGGCCAAGACCAACACTATGCGCTGGTATAACACCTTGGATCGTCTCACCCAGTCCATTCCTTCGTCGACGTGGCTGACGCGGTTGTCCACCAGTACCGATGTAACCACCAAGGCGCTCGTGCTCAACCTCAACGGCATGACCTCCGAGCAGGCCCGCGTCGGCGAAACGATGATGAGGCTACAGGCCAATCCCGACTTCAAGAGCGTCGATCTGCACTACACCCAGAAAGGCACTATGAACAAAGCCCAGGCCATCGAGTTCGAAATCGGCGCCACATTCGTCGGCAGCGAGCCACAGACCCCGAAAGGAGCGGCAGCCAATGGCACTGGTCAGTCTTAAGCCAACCCAGAAGGGCGTAACGGCACTCATTATCGCAGCCGCGGCGATATTTGCCTGTTGTCTGCTGGGCTGCCTGGCTGCGATGCAGAAGGTCAAGGGGGTCGATGCCGAGCGGGCAAAGGTCGAGCAGCAGTTACGCGACAGCCAGACCATCGCCCAGACCCAGCGCGATGCGGAAAACAAATACAACGACACTCGCGCGCAGATTCGCTGTCTGGAGTCGTCCGTTTCCACCCAGGCCTACGTGCCCACTCTGCTCAAGCAAATAGAGCATCTCGGCAGGTCGGTGCGCCTCAAAGTCGTCGGCGTCCGGCCCAAAGCTCCGGATCCCAACGCTGGGCTCGCAAAGAAAATGCAGGCCGAAGCAGCCTCGCAGGCCAATCAGCAAGACGGCGGCTCCACCCCGCCTCCAACCGCGGCCAAACCCGAACCGCCGAAGCCCTACGACGAGCTTCAAGTCGATCTGGAGCTGGAGGGGACCTATATGGACGCGCTCGACTTTCTCTACCGACTCACCAGCTTCCCCAAGATCATCGCCGTCAACAACGTCCAGATGACTCCCGATTCCAGCGATGATCTTTCGGTATCGCCCAAGCTTACGATTCGCATCAACGCCACCGCGTTTGTGTTCAAGGACACATCCCAGCCGGCCGGGCGCAAACGTTGGGTGCCCGGCCAACCGGGGGCGGCCGGCACGGCAAGCATGCAGGGAGGAACCAGGAATGAAGCTGGATAAGAAACAGATTCCGCAGGTGATCGTTCTCGGCGTGCTCGTGCTGATTTGCATAGGTTACGTATCGTTCACCGTGCTCAAGCCGCCCGCGGTCGAGCTCAAGCCGCCCCCGCCCAAGCAGCCTGACAAGTCCGCGCCGGGCGTGGCCGTCGTGCAACTGGCTCCGCAGCCCATTCAGCCGACTGCCGCGTTTCCAGATTTGACCACGCCGGTTGCCAGGCGCGACCCGTTCACCGTGCAGCCTCTCCCGCAGTCGAGTTCGGCCGATGAAGACAAGCAGGCGGCTGCCAGGCCGCAGCCCCAAATTCGGCAGGCGCTGAAAACGGCCGCTGCAAAGGTGCCGCCGCTGATCCCTGCCATCGGCTCGCTTTCGGACTTTTCCATCCAGCCTGTGCAACGGGATCAGGACCCCGATTTCGTGCTCACCGGCGTGATCCGCGGCTACTACGGCAACGTCGCGATCATCCGCGTGGGAGACTCGGAAAGACACGTCGTCAAGCAAGGCCAGTTCATCAACGGGCGCTATCAAGTGCTCGCCGTTACGTCCGACGGCGCGGTGTTGGCCTGTGGCAGTCGTCGGATTCACTTGAAATTAGGAGGAGTTCGTAATGCAAGCTGACACCTTCGCCTCGAAGATGATGACCTGGCGAATGTGGATATTCGCTGTCGTGTTGGCCGGACTGATCGCCGGTGCGGCGCTGGCGACCGACATCACCGGCGTCAACGTGGCCGACAGGCCCGACCGAGTCGTCATCACCGTCGCCGGCAACGGCCCGATGAAGATGTCGGTGCTGGCGTCGGCGAGAGGAAACTACCTGGGATTTCAGTTCGCAGGCCGCCTGTTGACCAAGGGCCGAGTGGTTGGAATACACAGCGGCAGGATCTACAGCATACGCTATTCCAGGTTTTCCGAGCAACCGCCGCTGACGCGCGTCGTGCTCAACACCGCTTGTCATCTCGACTATTCCACGCAGTGGAACGATTCGAAGACGCGCGTCGAGATCACCGTTTGGAAGTTCGGTGCGAACCGGGCCAAATCCGATTCTAAGCCGACGGCAGAAAGCAGCAAGGACACGCCGGTTTCGCCTCCGGCCGAGCCGGATGGAACGGCGTCCGACTGCCGCGAGCCTGCCGAGACCGCCATCGTCGCCGTCAAGCCTGCCGCGGCCCCCGTGGTAATGGTCGAACCCACTCCACCGGCACCCGCCGCGGCTGCGGCCAAGCCGGTTCCCCCGGCTCCCAAGACCATGACCGTCGCCCGCGTCGCCCCGTCCGTACTGAGCAATCGACCTCCAACCGACGTATCGAATAACGATAATCCGTCAGTTGTGAGTAGGCGCCCTGCGAACGCCGTATCGAAGGACGGCCTTTCCGCTGCAAAGCCGGCGTCTTACGGCGCGGGAAAGGCGATCTCGCTCAACTTCCTGGCCGCCGATATCGACGACGTGCTGAAAGCCCTTGCCGTTCAGAGCGGGGAGAACATTGTCGTGGGCAGCGACGTTACCGGCAAGATCACGGTCACGCTCGACAAGGTGACGGTCGACGAAGCTCTCGACTACATCACTCAGCTCACGGGCTATACCTACGTCAAGGATCAGCATACCTATCTGGTAGGTTCGGCCGAGACGGTAGGCGGCCTTTCCAACGCGAAGGTCGAGATCATTACGCTGGCCTACGCCAATGCCGACGACGTGCTGGAGATGCTCAAGGCCCAGTGTCCGCAGATTCGCGCGAGCAAGATCAGCGTCCGAGGCGGCAGGGCCAGAAAGCATGAGCAGACGTTCGAGCAAGGCAAGACAAAATCCGATGCCTCCGGCCAGGCCAACATCAACTCCCAGGGTCAGGCCAACATAGCCGCCGCCGGCCAGGCCGACGCAAGCGCACAGGGCAGCCAGGACGGCGCGAACAAGACCGGTTCCGGCGCTGCGTCGGTTAACGCCGCCGGAGCTGCTGCTGGACAGGCAAACACCAACGCCCAGGGCAGCATGAACGTCAATGCCAAGCGCGGCACCGAGTCGCTTGCATCTTCGACCGCAACCGATTCTCCGCCTTCGGACATGATCGCCATTGTGGGCACGGAGGAAAAGATCGCCGGCGCGAAAACCTTCATCGCGCAGGTCGAGGAGGCGATGAA
>Ga0272448_1006138_pt1 | contig 13054 bp, 8 predicted proteins | sample YNPCB0191_FD_202220 | JGI IMG/M metagenome (GOLD analysis project Ga0272448, IMG submission 202220) | Hot spring sediment microbial communities from Yellowstone National Park, WY, United States - YNP-CB-019-1 | ecosystem: Environmental > Aquatic > Thermal springs > Hot (42-90C) > Sediment...
CTTTGCGGAATTTGCCCGTTACCTCCGGCGAGATGTCCCGGCCATAGAGCCGGGCCAGCGTCTCAGCCATCTCTTTTATGGCGATCGGCCGTCCGGTGCCGATATTGAAGACCTGCCCGTTGGCCTCCTGGCGTTCCAGAGCGATGAGGTTGGCTCTGACCACGTCGTGGACCGAGATGAAGTCCCTCGTCTGGAGCCCGTCCTCGTAAACGACCGGCCTCTTGCCGTGCTTTATCCTGCTCAGGAATATCGCGGCAACCCCGGTGTAGGGGTTGGACAGCGATTGCCTTGGCCCGTAGACATTGAAGTAGCGGAGCGCGACCACGGGGATGCCGTACGTCGTCCCAATGGTCAGCGCGATATCCTCCTGGTCCCTCTTGGTGATCGCGTAGATGGAATTGCAGCGCCTCTCAGCCTCCTCGTCGATAGGGATGGGCGAGACGGTCGTCGAACAGTGCGGACAGGTCGGTTCCCACTCGCCCCTGACCATCTGGGAACGAGGGCGATGGCCAGGCCGGACCTTGCCGTGGGAGGGGCACAGGTAGAGACCCTCACCGTAGATGCTCATCGAGGATGCGACGATGAGCTTCTCGAGCCGGTGCGGGTGATTGGCCAGGATGTCGAAAAGGTGCGCCGTGCCGCCGACGTTGACGTCGACGTAGCGTTTTATCTCGTATTGGGATTGCGCGACGCCTACCGCCGAGGCCTTGTGGAAGATCACCTCTGCGTCGACAACCACCCTCTTGAGCGCCTCGTAATCCCTGAGATCCCCCTTGATAAAGATCGCACCGCGGTTGAGGAACGGCGGCGGCCTTCCCCCAGGGTGGACCTGCGGGTCGAGCGAGTCGAAAATAGTCACCTCATGGTTTCTACGCACCAGCTCGTCGACGATGTGGGAGCCGATAAAACCGGCGCCCCCTGTCACAAGGACCTTCATTGTTTCGCTCCTGTGCGGTGGAGCAGTTGCGTGCCACCTGCTGGGTCTGACACCTCGGCCCGACCTATTGCCGGCCTCGGGGCACCGGTCTGCAGCAGGTGTTCATAGAGACGCTCCAAGCTCTGGGCCGATACATCCCAGGAATACACACGCTCAGCCGCACTGCGGGCGTTTCTGCCGTAGTGTTCGGCGCGCTCGGGGTTTTCCAAAAGAGAGCATATGCCCTGGGCGAACGACTCCGGCGTGTCCTGTGTCAGGACGCCGAAAGGCGCTTCTTGACGGAAGATGTGCCGGAGATCCCCCACCGCTTGCGACACTATCGGACGGCCCGCTGCCATATAGTCACCCAATTTTATCGGGCCCCTGCCTATATTGCAGATTTTGTCGGTAAAAGGCAAAAGGAGCACGTCGGCGCACGCAAGGTACTTCGGGAGCTCCTGGAACGGCACGATGCCCACCTCCCGTATGTTCCGTCTCAGGTTCTGGTCTTTGAGAATGTGCCTGGTGACCGGGTATCGCTGGCCCACCAGGAGGAGGACGACGTCGGGGAAGCGCCTTTGGACGAGAGGGAACGAGCGGATGATCAGGTCGAAGTCGTAGTTGATGAACCCGACGAACTCTATGATCGTGGCGTCCGGCGGGAAGCCGAGCGCGATCCGCGTCTCGGCCTTCGGCAAGGGCCGTATGGTGTCGGTATCTGCCCCTGAAGGGATGTAGTGGACGCGGCTTCGTTCGATCCCCAGCGCGACCGCCCTGTCGTGGAGGGCACGACTCGTCACCGTGACGCAGTCGGCGAAGGGGCGGAAGTGTTCCTCGAAAAAGGTTTCCACGGGGCCGAAGAGATATCTCACCGGCCGAGGCCGGCCCTGGACAATGCCGCCTCGGCCCCACCAATCGGCCCAGTCCGAGACAAACGGGATGCCGAACGCGCGCCTGAGAAAGAGGGCAGGGGCTATGACCACCGGCCTGCAGTCGAAACCGTGGACGATATCGAACCTCGGGCCCCTCGCCAGCGCCCAGATCCGGCGCGCCGTATCGTAAGGGTCCCATCCTGTTCGCCCCTGGCCCACCAGAAGATCGGGGGTCTCCACGATCGCCACACCGCCTACTTCCTGAGAGACGCATCTCAGACGGCTCGCAGGCGATATCGTGAATATCGTGACCTGGTGGCCTCTCCTGACCAGAGACCTGGCAAAATGGAAGGCGCGGAAAAAGGTCCCCCGCCACTTTACGTTGTGATTGAGCATGAGTATGTTCATCGCTGTCAGGGCCCCGCCGCACTCTATTACCGCTTTGTCACGATTTCCACAGCCCTTCTGGCGCGGGCCGCGAGCGCCGAGACGCCCTGGCCTTGTACCAGTCTCGCCATGTACCTGAACTGACGCGCCACCCACCGGGGCTGCCCGAGTTTGTGGAAGAGCCACCTCGAGGCCGCCTGCGCGCAGAATCTCTCGATCTCCCCCCTGGCAAGGTTGGGGAAGTCGACAACGGCACTGCGGGAGCCGTCGAAATCCTCCCACTCCCTGAACCTCAGTCGGTCCGAGCGCTTCATCTCTTCGAAGTATCGCGTGCCGGGGAAGGGCGAGGCGATACTGAACTGCACCGAATCCACGTCGAGCGCCTTCACGAACGAGAGACTGAGCTCCATGCTCTCCCGGGTTTCGTCCCACAGCCCGAAGGTGATCGTCGCATGGGTCTTGATGCGCCGCCTGGTACACCAGCGGGCCACATCCCTGACATGGTCCAAGTCGACGGGCTTGCCCAGCCGTTCGAGGATCCTCGGGGAGGCGCTCTCGACACCGAACTTCATCCCTCTGCAGCCCGCATCGGCCATGGCGTCTATCATGTGCTCGTCGGGTACGATCGCGTCGCCCATGCACGACCACGGGATGCGGAGGCCTCGGCCGAGGATCTCCTTGCAGATACCGAGGACATGCCTCTTGTTGATGGTAAAGTCGTCGTCGTCGAAGTAGATCTCCCTGGCTCCGTACCGGCCCACGGCCTCCTCCATCTCGTCCACCACCCGGGCAGGGCTGAACATCCTGTAGGGGCCGTCTCGGTACATGACTTGCGTCCAGAGGCAGAAATCGCAACGGAACGGGCACCCCCTGCTCGAGTGCATCTGCACGGCGGGCCGGTACTGGCAGAAGCCGTCCCAGTAGACGTACATGTCCGGTCGCTGCGGTGTGGGAAAAAGATCCCTGGCAGGGAAAGGGAGCCGGTCCAGTGGGTCTATGGGTCGGTAGGCGTCCTGGACCGTGACCGAGCCTCCGGCTCGATAGGCGAGGCCGCTCAGTCGTTCCAGTGAGCCCCCCCGCAGCAGGAAGCGGACGAGGTCGCAGAGTGCCACCTCGTACTCGTAGAGGAGGAGATAATCGATTGCCGGATGATCCTCGAGAGTCTCGACCGGGTAGGCGCTCACATGAGGTCCGGCGAGCACTATGGTCGCGCCGGCGGCCTGTTTGAGTGCGGCCGCGAGCCTGAGGTCGTCCTTTATCGTGGGCGTGGTCGTCTCGTAGACGATAAGGTCTGGCCGTCGGTGAGCCATATCGCCAAGGAGCCGGTCGGTGTGGATGTTGGCGGCCACACAGTCGATGACGTCCACAGACAGCGGTGCTTCCTCGTTGCGGAGCAGGGCCGCGGCGTACGCGAGATAGAACGGAAAGGGGATATACCTGCCGGATGCCTGCGGTGCCTTGGTGTAGGAGGCAGGCCACCTGCTGCCTGCGCGAACGAAGTACCGTTCGCGCCGCGCAGTGATCGGCCTGGTCGTGAGCGGGTTGAGCAGGAGGATCTTCATGCTCCCCCCCTCGTGCCGCAGGCATCTGGGGCTGCACAGGACCCCGGGTCCATGGCCAGGCCGGCCTGTGGGCCCTCCGGGGGCCGGCTGCAGCGGTTCGCCTTGGTCGATACCGATGCTCGGCCTCTGTGTACCTCTTGGTAGATGCGCAGTGTCTGGCTGGCGGCCCGGCGCCAGTCGAAGCGTCCCAGCCGCTCCTTTGCCATGGAGAGGATGCGGCTGCGAAGGCCGGTATTGGTGACGACCTCTCGCACTGCTTTTGCTATGCCTTTGACATCGTCTGGGTCGACGAAGATCCCGCACGGGCCTACCACCTCGGGAAGGGCGCCGTGCGCAGAGACAACCACCGGGGTTCCGCACTCCAGCGCCTCCAAAGGGGGATACCCAAAGCCCTCGAAACGGGTGACGTAGAGCACTCCCAGGGCCATCGAGTAGAGGACAGGCAGGTCCTCGGGGCGGACATAGCCGATCGTATGGACGAGTCCCCCAATGCCGAGTCTCTGTATCGAGCCCTTGATCTCGCCCTCGAAGCGGCTCGGCCTGCCGGCGAGCACAAGGTGTACATCGGGGATGGCACCGGAGCGGACAGCCAGGGCATAGCCTTCGAGGAGGCGGATGAGGTTCTTGTGAGGCAGCGTGGCGCCGACGTAGAGGAGAAATGCGTGCGGGAGGAGGTACCGGTTTGCCACGCTCCCCGGTTGCACCCTGCAGTCGGGCCTGCGAAATCGCTCGTCCAGGGCCTCGTACACGACGTGGACGCGTTCTCGGGGAATGCCGAGGTGCGCCTCCACATACCATCGAGTGGCGTTGGAGACAGCGATAACGGCGTCTGCCCGGTAGAGGGTCGTGCGGTAGAAAAGCGGGTAGTACACTCGGTAGCCTATGCGCAGGAGGAGCGATCTCCTGGCAGCCAGACGAGGCTCGAGCAATGGCTGGAGATCGTGGACCGTGACCACGGATCGCGGGTGCGGGAACAGGGGTGCCACGGGGAAATGGGAATGGAGAAGGTCGAGATCCCGAATGAGCCTTCGAGACCCGACCGGAAAGACGCTCCTTAGCGAGATCGGCGGGTACGGAACGTAATGATACATCGCGTTGGGGTGCCGCGGCACCTTCCCCCTGTACGAGCTTCTCAAGAACACGTGGTACCTGTTGTCGAGGTCCAGTTCGAAGAGGTTCGCCAGAAGGTTGTAGCTGTACCGGCCAATGCCGGTCATCTCGTTTTCCAAGTACCGTGCGTCTATCCCTATGTTCATCGCCTCTGTGCGAGGCCTCCTTGGCGGTACCGTCGTCAGGGTGTAGGTCTGGCCGTGCCGACTCCGGCTGCGTCCCGAAGCATGGCCCCGAGGTTTCCTTCACCGTCTCTTTCGGTTCATGGCCTCGGGGCGCGGTCGAAGGAGCGAGACATACCGAAACGGGGCGACGACCTCCGAGATCTTTGCGATATCGTACTCGTCTATCACATAGCGGGTCACCACCACGACGAAGACCAGACAGTAAAGGGTCGCCTCTGCGAGCAGGGTCCTTACGGTATGCGAGGGCATCGAGGAGTGAACTGCAAACAAAAGCGCGGTGGGCACGAGCGCCAAGGCACCTTTCTTGAGAATCAGGGGGTCGAGAAGCCTCGAAGGGGCGATGCCGAAGATACGAGATGAGTGAAAAAGATAGACGATCCCCCCGGCACAGAGCGCAAGACCCGAACCGAGAGCCGCACCTAGGAGGCCGTACCAGTGGATCATGAGCACGGTGAGCGTGCTGCAGAGCACTATCTGAACGAGCGCATAGAGCGTGTTCACGTACGGTTTGCCGATCCCCACCATGACGGTCATGCCCGAAGCGCACAGGACGAGGGGGAAGTAGCCTATCATCAGGCGGCGCAGGATATCTGCACTGGCCCCGTAGCCTTCGCCCATCCAGAGCCGGACGATATCCCCGGCCATGATCCCGACAAGGGTGAAAATGGGGAGGGCCAGTATCCCCGTGTACTTGATGCCCCGCAGTACGAGCCGATGGATCGCATCGATCCGGTTCTTCGCATGAAGCTCTGAGGCCGCCGGGGTGAACGCCATGGCTGCGGCGGCAGGGAGTTTGAAGCAGTACATCACCATGGTCACTGCGATCGAGTAGAGGGTCACGTTCTGGATGGGCAGGAAGATCCCGACGATGACCTTGTCGAGACTCCCCATGTTTCGGGCGGCGAGCTGGTTGATGAATATGGCGGACGTGAAACCGAGTATGTCCTTCAGTTCCCTCACCCTGAAGAACCGGGGGAGGAGGTCGAGGTCCGGGACGAGCCGCTTTGCGTAGAACATCTGCACCAGAAAGCCCGCTATTCCGGCAATCGTGGTGAAGAGGACATACGCGATCAACCGGTATCCCATGCGGATGAGGATGATCCCGCCGAGAGCGGACACAAAGGACGTGGCGATCGATATAGTGCGCCAAATGTCGTGGCGCTGAATACCGTTGAGGATGTTTCCATAGATCCCCAGGGTGAGGCCGCTGAGCAAGGACAGTGCCGAGATCCACACTACATAACGTGCCTCGCTCCAGAGTTCCGGCGGTATCTCGAAGACTCTCTGGATCAATGTGTCGCAGAGCGCGACGAGGATCGCGGCCCCGACTGTTCCGAGCCCGATGTAGAGCACAAACGCCGTACTGAAGACCTCGTTGAGGCGCCTGTAGTCCTTCTTGGCCTCGTACTCTGCGACGAACTTTGTCAGGGAGGTACCGATCCCCAGGTCGAGGAGGGCGACATACCCAATTACACTCATAGTGGTGACGTAAATCCCATAGCGCGCATTCCCCAGCCCGTGGATGATCACCGGCAGGGCGACGAGATTGACGAGCACGGCCGAGCCGACGGCAAGGTAATTGAACAAAGTGTTTCTGACCACCTTGACCGACGTAGACTCGCTTTTCACGGCCGGTTCCCGGCAAGGGACTCGCTGTCGGCGTCCGGTCATCGCTCGAGGCGCAGGCAGTGTCGCGGCCGGAGGGCGAGGAGCGCCGCCGCCGGCACTCGCGAGGCGTCGCCGGTCAGGGGCAGTGCAGGCAAGGCCACCAGGCGCGAGTGCGGCCCCCGACCCGGCGCGGCGGGATGGGGGCGCCCCCGAGGCTTGGCGTTTCTAGAAGAAGTACTTGCAGTCAATGAACGTCTCCTGATTCAGAATGCAGCGTTCGAGATCTTCTGCGGTGTCGACGACCGTATCGGGAAAGATCAGGGATTCCTTGATCCGGATCGGGTGGCGGACGGTGGCTCGATCGCCGATGATAGAGTCCTCGACCACTGCGCCTTCGTGGATCCTGCACCCCTTGCCGACCATGGCGCGCTGGCCGATATAGCGGAGCTGCTCGAGGCTGCACAGGAGCACGTCGTGGGGGAAGGATACGTTCATGTCCTTCTTTACGATCTCGGAGGCCAGAACCGGATAGCCGTCGTCGACGAGGATCTGAATGGCGTCGGTGATCTCGTACTCGTCCCTCATGGCCGTGCGCGGCGTCCTTCGGATGGCGTCGAAGATGTGGAGATCGAAAAGGTAGAGCCCGCACCCCTTTATGGAATTGGTCACGTAACGGGGTTTCTCGATGACCCGCCTGACCAGCCCCTGCTCGTTGACGATGACGGCGAAGTTGCGCTTTATCGCCTCGGGATCCTCTTCCTTCTTAACGGCGAGCACGGCGCTGGCCTGTTTTTGAAAGAGCATATCCACCATGGCGGTCAGGTCCTCGGTGATGAAGAAGATGTCGCCCAGGAACAAGAGGAACGGGCACGAGATAAAGGGTTCGAGCCTGCCCACCGCATGGGCGATGCCCAGGGTTTCTTCTTGTTCCACATAGCGGATTCTGACCCCGAACGCCTCGCCGTCGCCGAAATGACGCGCGATCGCGTACCCCAGGTGGCCGATCACGATGATGACATCCTCGATGCCGGCCTTTTTCATGTAGTCGATCTGATACTCGAGGATGGGCCTGTTGCAAATGGGAAGCAGCGGCTTGGGGAACCTCGTGCTGAACGGGGCCATTCGGGTCCCTTTGCCTGCCGCCAGAATGACGCCGATAACCTTCGTCGTGCTCACGTGGTCACTCCCTCGGATTCGGGTGGTGCCTTTCGCACATGCTCGAAGACGTGCTTCCGAGCACGCCGATCGGACAGACGAAAAGGATGCCTTTCCCTATGGTGTCGGTTCCATCCTCTTTCTCACGATGGTCCGAATCATCTTGAGCGCCGTGCGGGCCAAGTGGTAATAGCTCACAGAGTGCTTCGATTCCCCGCCTTCGCGCTGAAAGTACTTGACCGGTATCTCCACGACCTTGAACTTTCTCCGGAGGGCCTCGGCCATCATCTCTGTCGAAAAATCCGGGCCGGTCGCGTGCAGGCCGTCCTGCAACTCGAGGTAGGTCCGCTTCCACAGGGCCCTGTAGGTACATCCCACGTCGGTAAAGCGCGTCTCATTGGTGAGGAGCCACAGCATCTGGAGGAATTTGGCCACGGTAACATTGGCCATTCTTATGAAGAAGGTCATTCTGGCCCCCTGGTCGATCATCTGTTTGGTGGTCCTCGTTCCGATGACCATGTCCGCATCCTCGATGTAGCTCAGGAATTTCATGATGTCAGAGGAGCGAAACGAGCCGTCGGCCTCGCACAGGATGAGGATGTCCCCTTCGGCGTGCGCCATGCCCGCTTTGAGGGCGTTCCCGTAGCCTTGCTTCGTCTCTGTAATGACGCGGGCGCCCTGCTCGGCCGCGATCTCGGCGGTTCTGTCTTTGGAGTTGTTGTCCACAATGAGGATCTCGTCGAGCACCTCTTGCGTCCGGAAATCCTGGATCACAGAGGCGATGGTCTGTTCCTCGTTGTAGGCAGGGATGATCAGGCTCACCTTCTTGTCTTTGAACATGCTCACCTTCCTCTCGTCAGAGACATCGCTGCGGGAAACCCGCCCTTTCTTCTCTCTTCCCCTCGCCGGTTGTTCCTTGCCGGGACCTCACCGTTCTTTCATGCCGATCCCCTCGTGCCGGGGATCCCACAGGGGACAGATTATAAGTTTTTGTCAGTGAATTTGGAATACTTTGACCCGCCTGCCGTTCGGGGACTCCGCTGTATGGAGAAGCGTCAGCTGGTCGGGCGGGGTGCCGTCTTCCAGCAGCGATTCGAGCTGCGGTCGCGTGCCGATAGTGAAGTCGTCCACCACGAGGTAGTGGATCCCGTGATGTCGTGCGTATCCGATGACCCGGGGGAGGTCCTCGTTGGGCAGGGGGTGCATGAGTCTCCTGGCGTAGTAGGCGATCTCGGGCTTCCGCGCCAGAATGAAGGCGTCTCGGGGCAGGTGCTCGTCCATCCATCTGCCTGCGGTCTTGTACTCGACCGGGTACTGGACGAGGAGTTTTGCCTTGAGGGGCTTTGCCACGAGGATACCTATCAGGGGAACCGCGACCAGCGTGGCCGGGACGAGGGCGCTGACTGTTCTGGCGATTCCAGGGCGGCCAAGGATGTGGGACGCGGAAACGAACAGCCATGTCCGAAAACTCAGGATCCCCCGCGCTGTCCAAACGAGCAGGAGGGGGGTCATCGGGAGCAGATAGCGCGGCCATATGAGAAAAGAGAGAAAGACAAGAAACGGCGCGCAGGAGAGGAACAGGAGGGCTTCGGTCTTGAGCCGCTTTCTGTCCCAGGGTTCTGTAAAGAGGCCCAAGATGAGGAAAGGGAGCAAGAAGAACGGGTATACCTTCCAGGAGACGAGCGTGAGGAAAAAGTTCCTCAGTTGAATGAAGGAACCGCCCACGAGCACCTTGGGGTTTTCTGCGATCATTTGGAGGACGCTCTTATCCTTGACGAGCTCCTCATAGTTGAAAAAGGACTCGCCGTCCTCGGTGAGTTTGCCCACGTATCGCTCGCGCGTGGCCGGATCCATTGCCCCGGCCAACAGGACGAGCTTGACCTTGCCGCTTATGCTCAAGCTGCCCGTGTGCTTCTTTATGAAGAGCGGGTAGGGCATGGCCACGAGGAGGAAACACAGGGCGTAGACGGCGATAGCAGCCCCGGTCGCGCGAGTGAGGAGGCGCTTCTGAAGCGCTGCGCTGGCCACCAGGTAGAGCAAAAAGACGCCGAAGAAGAGGAACCCCTCGGATCTCGACAGGTAGAGGAGAGCGCAGGAAATCCCTGAAGCTCCGAAGGCGAGCAGTTTTCCGGTTTCCAGCGCTTCGTAAAAGAAGAAGAGCGACATCAGGATCCAAAAGGTGTACAGGGGTTCGGTCATGGACCCCCAGTAGAAGGAGAGCAGCAAAGGCGGGTAGGCAGCAAGGAGGGCCGTGGAGAGGCGCGCAACGGTGTCGCCGCAGGCCCTTTTTACGAAAAGATAGTACGGGAGGATGGCCAACGCTCCGAAGAGGACGTAGGTGAAATCGGTGCCCACCTCGAGGTTGGAGGTGAAAAGCGAGAAAAAGCCCGCGATACAAGGCAGGAGGGGGTGAACCATGGTCATAGGGTATCCGAGCAGCGTGAACCCCTTGCCGTGCCAGAGGTTCTGCCCTACGAGAAGATAGAGCACCTCATCCGTTCCGACGACATCCTTGAACTGGATCATCGCCACTCGAAGGAGCAGGGCGAGGAGAAAGCAGGCGAGGACAAAAGAGCGCTCTTTGTTTCTCGAAGACGCCGGCAGGGCAGGTCGCATGGCGGCAGAGGCTACAGCGGGCGGGTCTTCGCGCCGGTAGTGGACTCGGCGCCCCGGGCAAAATAGTAGTGGGTCGCCCCTCTGAAAAAGCGGACACCATTGAGTACCGCCCCCCTCGGTGCGGCTTTCACATCCTCCATGAAGCGAGCCGCCCACACGGCGTTCTCCTTCAGTGTCTGCCCGCTCCTGACGACCCAGAGCGTGGCATCGGCCCAGGTGGCCAGGACCCCGGCATCCGGGACCTCTTGGACACAGGAGGAGTCGAGCAGCACCATGTCAAAAGAGCCCTTCAGTGCCTCTAGAGCGCTTCTGAGAGCTTCTTTGTGAAGGGTAGTGGCCGGGTCGGTGCGTCGCGTCCCTGAAGGGAGCAGAAACACGTTCTCTACGCCGGTCTTTTTGACCAAGCCAGCCGTTGCTCCGGGGGCGGGAGTGGCTGCGCAGTCGCTCAACCCGGTATCGTTGGGCACATCGAAGACGGTGTGGAGCGATGGTTTTCTAAGGTCTGCATCGACAAGCAGTATCCTCGCGCCGCGCCGGGCCAGGACAACCGCCAGGTTGGCGACAACGGTCGTCTTGCCTTCGCGAGGTCCTACGCTTGTGACCAGAAGCGTCTTGATCGGTCTTTCGACGGTACTGCGGACCAGTATCTCGGCGATCCTGTCGCATTGTTCCTTGAAGAGGGCGGCCACAGGCTCTCCTGCCGACACATTCACGAAGGGGCCGTCTCCTGCTGCAGGGGGCCCTACAGAGGGGAGAGCGGCGAGAACAGGGACCTTCATGCATTCGTACACGTCGCGCTCGTTCTGGATCGAGGCGTCGAAATAGTCTTTCACGTAGCACAGGAAGGTGCCGACCAGCAGGCCCACGAGCGCGGCAACGGGGAGGTACCAGTTTCTGTAACCTGCCGGCGCGTCAGGAGGCACGGCGCGGTCGATGATCGTGATGTTCTGCAGCGGGTTGTGAAACTCCTGGATGATATTTGTTTCTTTGAGTCGCGTAAGGAGCGTGTCGTAGATAGCGCGGTTGACCTTGGCCTTGTCCAAAAGGCTCACATAGGTAATACGCTCCTTGTCCAGGGCGATGACCTGGGCCTGGGTTGTCTCGAGCTCTCTCTGGAGCGATTCCTCCTGTCGCTTGGTGTACTCGTAGTTGGCCTTCAAGGCGTCCAATGCCTTCTCGACCTCGGATCGTATGCTTTCCTTCACCTGGGCGAGTGTGGTGGTCAACGTCACCATCTGCGGGTGTTTTTCCTTGTAGCGTGTCTTGAGGCCGGATATCTGGGTCTTGAGGGTATTGTACTGGGTGTTGAGTGCGGCGATCTGGGGGTTTGAGGTCACCACGAACGGCGCCGTCTCCAAGGCGGTCGGGTCCTTTCGCAGCCGCTGCGCGTCCGTGTAGGCATTCTCGGCCGCGATCCTGGCAATACGGGCCTGGGTGAGGCTCGCATTGAGCGCGCGGAGTTTTTCGAGCAAGATGTTCTGTCTGTCGTCGACCGAGACGGCGTTTTTCTGCTTCTTGAACTGTTGCATCTCCTCTTCGGCGCTCACCACTTCGGCATCGAGTTTCTCGAATTCGTCCTTGAGCCAGGCGAGGTTCTTACTGATGGCCTGGCTCCGCTCTTCGTAGAGGAGGTCGGTATAGGCGTCGACGAGGGCGTTTGCGATGCGGGCCGCCTGTTCAGGGTCGCGGTGTTTGTAGCGAACCTCGATGTGAAAGCTCAGCGCCGTGGGGCTGACAACGTCCACATTGTCCGTAAACGCATCCAGGGCCGTCTCCCGCGTTATGGCGCTCTTTTTCCACAGATCGGTCATGCGTCTGGTCGTCTCGCCCACGTGAAATGTCTGCCACAGATTCAATCGATCCATGACGCGCTCGGCGAGCTTCCTCGACTTGAGGACCTCGAATTGTGTCTGTGTGTAGAGTTTTCGGGTGACGACATCCACAGCCTCCATGTAGGAGAGCTCGCCGCTGAGCATGAGCGGACTCACAGAGGGAGGTTTTATTGTCATGATCACCTTGGCCTGGTACGAGGGACTCGACACAACGAGATAGAGCGCTGTTGCAACCGTCAGGACCGCAAAGAACGCCAGTCCTGTCCACTTCCTTTTTTTCAGGACACGAAGGTGATCCCTCAGGTGGACAGGTGGGAACTCATGTCGTGGATCCACACTCCTCCTCCGCTCTCTTCATGGGCGACGGCGCCGGAGCTTGCGGGCTCGCGGGTTCGGAGACGGATCAGAAAAAGCGCTCCGGGACAATGATCACGTCTCCTGACTGCAGCGGGACGTCTTCCTGTAGATTGCCCTTGTCGGTGATCTTCGTGGTGTCGACGTAAATCGTGGTGCTCCGGCCGTTGTGCTTTCGGATGATCTTCACCTTGCTTCGCTTTGCGACAGGCGTGAACCCGCCGGCCCTGGATATGACCTCCATCAAGGTATCCTGGTGAGTGAGGCGAAAGGGCCCGGGGGTGCCGACCTGGCCGAAGACATGGACGAGACGCTCGCGAAACTGTTGGAGGAAGATCTGCACGTCCGGGTTGGTCAAGTAGCCGTCTCGGAGTCGCTCCTCGATGGTCGTCTTGAGTTGGTGGGGCGTCAACCCTGCAGCCTGGACCTTGCCGATGAGGGGCATAGTGATCGAGCC
>Ga0272448_1006139_pt1 | contig 13051 bp, 11 predicted proteins | sample YNPCB0191_FD_202220 | JGI IMG/M metagenome (GOLD analysis project Ga0272448, IMG submission 202220) | Hot spring sediment microbial communities from Yellowstone National Park, WY, United States - YNP-CB-019-1 | ecosystem: Environmental > Aquatic > Thermal springs > Hot (42-90C) > Sediment...
TACATGCTGCTGGCGGCGCTCTTCGCCGCGATCGGCTGGTATCGGAGTCGCTGGGGATCCAACGGTGCAACGGATGACGTGCGACTGCACTGAGAGATGGTCTGCGAATCGACACGGCAGGCCGCATACCCCCGCCGGCGCGGCCGCCCCGCGGAGCCGCTGGGCCATGGTCTTTGCCATGACGCTCGCCGGCATAGCGGGCTGCGCGAACGCGGCGGCCGAATTGGAACCGTTCGCAGAGGCTGTTCAACGCGTACCGCTGGGCTCCGACGACGGCGTGGCGAGGTTCTTCCTGGGTTTCCCCACGAGGGTATCGGCGGGCGATCGGAACTGGTGGTATCTTCGCCCGGAGGCGGCGGGTCCAGCGGCACCGAACGGCGGGCTTTCCGTCCTCGTCCGATTCGACGCCCGCGAGAAAGTCGTGGAGCGCGAGCTGATCGAGTGGGCCGCTACGGGCAAGGACCGATACATTCTGCGTTGCGAGCGGCTCGTTGCAGGCGAGGCGACCGCGGACGAGGCGGACTTCACGACCGTGCTCGGGGAGAAGCTCGCGGAACTGTCGCGCACGAACGACCGCTTCCGCTTCGATCGGCACGACACATCGTATCAGCTCACGGCCGAGGGCATGCTGCTGCTCTCGATGGACCGCTGGGCCCGGCCGGGATCGCGCCTGACCAGCCTCCGGGGGGAAATCGACACGACGCTGTACCCGCAGGTCGCGGAAGCCGTGCGCCTTGCTTGGCAGGTCCGGCGATTCGCAATCGAGCTCGATTTCGGGCGGCCCGGCCGATAGCCGCCGGACCGCGAACGGCAGGCGACGGCCGGCCGGTCCCCGGAGGCGCGGTCCTGCCCCGCCCCTACTTCTTCTCGATCGCCGCCACCAGTGCGAGGACGCCCTTCTTCACCGCCTCGTTGAGCCCGGGGGCGAACGGCGCAGGATTGCCCACGCGGTAGAGGTTCGATGCGACCACCTCGTAGCCGCCGTCCTTGAGAATCTCGTCCACGGGCAGGTAGCCGAACGCCTCTTGCGTGTAGCCGAAAACCACGACGGGCCTGTCGCCGAACCACTGGCGGGCGTAGGACACCCACTGCACCACCGGCTCGCCGGAGAAGTAGCAGATCCACTGGTCCGGCGCGAGACGGATCACGCCGAGCGTCCACGAAACCGTCTTCTGCGTCGGGCCGCCCTTGTCGTACTGTTCGAGCCAGTAGCGGGCGGCGGCGGCCTGATGATCGCGTCCGCTCGCGGCGATCCGCTCGTAAACCGACCGGGCTGGGGGGGTGTCGCGGGCCAGATCGATGCGGGTCATGGCGGCTGCGATTTCGAGCGAGAGGGTGCGGCCTTCGCTCTTGAATGCGTCGAGGACGCCCGTGGCGAGTTGCCGGCCCACGGTGTCCTTGTCTGCGAGCGTGCCGGGGCGGAACTTCAACGCGGTGAGGTCGGCGGCGACGCGAGGACGGATGTTGCCGGCGGCGCCTTGAAAGAACTGGACATGGACGCCGCGCCCAAGGGCGGCGCGAAGCTCCCGCCGGGCCGCACCGGGGTAATCAGCCGAGATGCCCCGGCGGGCACACCCGTAGACCGTCACGGGATGGCAGGCATACGAGAAGAGAACCCCGCGGGGCTCGCCGCCGGGCGAGTCCAGACGCAGGATCCATATGGTCGAGTCGCGCGGACCCGCCGGGTTCGGTACCATAGCGGGCTCGCCGCGTTCGTTCCGGCCGCGCCGGTCGATGCCGATGTCCGACTTCCCCTGAAAAACACGCACTACGACGGGGCCGAGCCGGTCCGCCGCCGCCCCGCACAGGTTGACGACCTTCGAAGCCAGCTCCTCCATGTACTTGCGTTCGATATCCTTCGGCGGCCCGCACGCGGCAATGATGTCGCGATACATCATCGGGCCGCTGTGCGTGTGCGAGCAGTTGAGGATGACGTTCTCCGCCGGCGTGCGAAGCTTCTTCGCGATCTCCGCGCGAAGGGCGTCGCCGTACGAGCGAGACAGACCGATCAGATCCAGCGACACGAACACCAGTACGCGGCCCCGGGCGTCCTTGAGAATGGCGGCCTGCGCAAAGAGCGGATCGATCACGCCGGTGGAGGCCTCGTTGCTGCACCCGCGTCCGCCAAGGTCGATGCCGACCGGCGGCGTAATCTCGACCTCGGCAAAACCGGCCAGGGCCGCAGGCCGTTCCGCCGCCGAGGCAAGAGGCAAGCCCATCGCAAACAACAGAGGAGCGATTGGAACGAACCGGTAGGATTTCATACCCATGACGGTACGAAGGCGGACCGCGAAGGTCAACCGGACGGCGCCAGACGCATCCGCCCGCCCGAACGCTCGCCGCGAAGACCTCCGGGACGACGATCGCGCCGGCCTGGAACGGCGAGCCGGATGTGCGCCGGCGCTCCGCGCGAGCTTGGCCGAAGCCGCCGCATCGCGTAAGCTGCCGGGCGGAGCGCTGCGATGACATTCTGGATCTGCGACGGCCACCAGGATCTGAGCCTGAATCACCATCGTTACGGGCGGGATATCACCCGGGATCTCGCGGCGATTCGGGCGGCGGAGCGCGGCGCGCGCCCGCCGTGGGGCACAGCCACGGTGTCGCTACCGGAGATGCGCCGAGGCCACGTGGGGATGGCGTTTGTCACGCTGCTCGCGATGCCCCGCCCGACGGAGGGTCCGCCGGGCGAGTGCGAGTACGCCGCGCCGGAGCAGGCGTACGCGATTGCGATGCGCGACCTGGATTACTACCGGCGGCTCGAAGATGCCGGGCACCTGCGAATCCTCGGCGAGCAAGCGGCACTCGATGCCCACGCGGCGCAATGGGACGCCGGCGCGGCGGATCGCCGTCTCGGCGTTGTGCTTCTGATGGAAGGCGCCGAGCCGATTCGCGCGCCCGCCGAGGCGGCGGAGTGGCGGGAACGCGGCCTGCGAATTGTCGGGCCGGCGTGGTTCGGCGAGAACCGCTACGCGCACGGCACCGGCACCCCCGGCGGCCTGACGGACCTCGGTCGCGAGCTGCTGGAGGAGATGGGGCGAGCCGGGCTGATTCTGGACGTCAGCCACCTCGCCGAAACGGCGTGTTTCGAGGCCCTCGACCTCTTCGACGGCACCATCATCGCGTCGCACTCGAACGCACGGGCACGGGTGCCCGGTGACCGCCAACTCAGCGACGGAATGATCCGGGCCCTCCTGCGCCGGGATGCGGTGATCGGCATTGCATTCGACGCCTGGATGCTGGTCCCCGGCTGGCGCCACGGCCAAAGCAACGCAAAGGTGAAGCTCGCCGCCGTGGCCGACCACATCGACCACGTCTGCCAGCTCGCAGGCGACGCCAACCATGCGGCGATCGGCAGCGACCTCGACGGCGGCTTCGGCCGCGAACAGTGCCCCGCGGACATCGACTCGATCGCCGATCTGCCGCGGCTCCTCGATGTCCTCTCCGCGCGCGGGTATCCCGACGACGACATCCGCGCGGTCGCCCACGGCAACTGGCTCGGCGTGCTGCGTCGAGCGTGGCAGCCGTAAACCGAATGGGGCTTCCGCGCCGGCATACGCCGCAATGCGGTGTCGCCAACGCCTCGGCGCGCCGGCATGCGACGGTTTGAACTTGCCGCCGGTCCGCCGCTACAATTCGTTGGGATCGACGCCGAAAACGGGGCGAATCGCACGGGCCGCAACGGAACGGGGGACGGCCGACAACGGAAACCGGTTTTCCGCGCCCTCTGCAATGGATGCCAAACGCTACTTTCTTGAAACGATGGGCTGCCAGATGAACGTGCTGGACAGCCAGCTCGTGTCCGGACAGCTCCGTGCGCTCGGTTACGAGCCGGCCGGGCATGCGAAGGACGCCGACGTCGTCCTGATCAACACGTGCAGCGTCCGCGGCCATGCCGAAGAAAAGGTCTACTCGCGCCTGGGCGAGCTGGAGCGCATCAAGCGTCGCCGGCCGGAGATGATCATCGGGGTGATCGGCTGCATGGCCGAACGCGACGGCGACGGCGTGCTGGCGCGGTGCCGGCACGTGGATCTGCTCTGCGGGCCGGGGCAACTGGCCCGGCTGCCGGCCCTGATCGCCGAAGTCATGGAAAAGCACACCCGCCCCGCCGCCCTGGCGCAGGGCCGGTCGCGCACGCTCTCGGCGGAGGAACGGTCGCTCGCTCTGTACGACCTCGAAGCGCTGGACATGGCCCGCCCGATCCCGCGCGACGGCAGCGCGCGGCAGTCGTACATCCGCGTGCAGCGCGGCTGCGACAAGTTCTGCACGTTCTGCGTGGTGCCGTTCACGCGCGGCCCGGAGGTGAGCCGCCCGCCGGCGAACATCGTCGAGGAGGCCCGCCGCCTCGCCGACGCCGGTGCAAAGGAGATCACGCTCCTCGGCCAGACCGTCAACAGCTACGCGTACCCGGAGAACGGCCGCACCGTCCGGTTCGCCGAACTGCTCCAGCGCGTGCATGAGGTGCCGGGGATCGAGCGGCTGCGGTTTGTGACGAGCTACCCGGGCGATTTCACCGACGACGTGCTGGAGGCGATGCGCGACCTGCCGCGCGTGTGCGAATACCTGCACATCCCGGCACAGAGCGGATCGAACAGCGTGCTGCGGCGAATGAAACGCCGGTACACCGTCGAGGAATACGTCGATCTGATCGACCGCGCGCGGGCGATCGTGCCGGGGGTAGCGCTGGCGGGGGATTTCATTGTGGGCTTCTCCGGGGAGACGGACGCGGAATTCGAGCAGAGCATCGCGCTGATGGAGCGTGTCCGCTACCAGAACTGCTTCATCTTCCGGTACTCGCCGCGTCCGGGTACGGCCGCAGACCGCACGCTGGCCGACGATGTACCGATGGAGGTCAAACGACGGCGAAACACCCGCCTGCTGCAGGTGCAGGACCGGATCAGCCGCGAGGACAACGCGCGGCGGATCGGGCAGACCGTCGAAGTGCTCGTCGAGGGCTTCAGCAAGGCGGCGATCCGGGCCCAGGAGGCGGAACAGGGCCGCGGCCAGGAAGTCGGGTGGCGGAGATCCGATCAACTCACCGGGCGGACGCGGGGCGATCAGATCGTCGTCTTTCCCGGACCCGCATCGCTCATCGGCCGGTTCGTGCGGGTGCGAATCACCTCGGCCACCGCCTTGACGCTGCATGGGAATGTGATACAGAGTGAGGAGTTGAGAGTTCAGAGTTAAGAGTTATGAGTTGTGCGACGGCGGCGCGGCGCTCCTCACGGTGAACTCTTAACTCCAAACGCTGAACTTGACGCCATGATCATCACCATCGACGGTCCGGCCGGTTCCGGGAAGTCCACGGCGGCGCGAAAGCTCGCCGCTCGCCTCGAGATCCCGTACCTCGATACGGGGGCCATGTACCGCGCCATCGCCCTGAAGGCCCTGAACGAAAAGATCGACCTTCGCGACGACGAAGCCCTCGTCCGCATCGCCCGGACCGCCCGGATCGAGCTCGACTGCGCCTCGACGCACACCCGGGTGATCCTCGACGGGCACGACGTAAGCGAATCCATCCGCACGATCGAGGTCAACGAGGCCACCGGATACGTGGCCAGGAATCCGGCGATCCGAAAGATCCTGATCGAGAAGCAGCGCGAGATCGCCGCCCGGCTCGGCTCCGTCGTGACCGAGGGACGCGACCAGGGCGCGGTCGTGTTCCCCGACGCCGACGTGAAGTTCGTCCTCGAAGCGAGTCTCGAGAAACGCGCCGAACGGCGCTATACCGAGATGATCGCGGACGGGCAGGATGTGACGCTCGAGCGGGTGCGGGACAATCTCAGCCGGCGCGACAGCAACGACCGCAGCCAGTGGGCCCCGCTGCTCCAGTCCGGGCGAGCCGTCTGCATCGACACGACGAACATGACGCTTGCCGCCGTGGTCGACCGGCTCTACGAAGAAGTCCAGCGAAGGCGATGAGACTCTACTATCGATTCTGCCGCTTCTGGTGCCAGGTGTTCTTCGTGCTTCTCCTGCGGGGACGGGTCTTCGGCGTCTCGCGCGTGCCCCGGAGGGGGGCCGTCATCCTCGCCTGCAACCATCAGAGTTTCTTCGACCCCGTGCTCGCCACGCTCGCGCTGCCCCGCGAGTGCGACTACATGGCCCGCGACACGCTCTTCGCGAACCGGTTCTTCCGCCGGCTGATCGTCTCGCTGAACGCCTTTCCGATCCGCCGCGGCGAGGCCGACGTAACGGCGATCAAGGAGACCATCCGGCGGCTCCGCGCCGGCCGCCTCATCACGGCCTACCCCGAGGGCACGCGGACGGAGGACGGCCGCATCGGCCCGATGCTGCCCGGCATCGGCTCGATCGCGAAGAAGACGCACACACCGATCGTGCCCACACTGATCGAAGGCGCCTATGAGGCGTGGCCGCGGCACCGGAGGTTTCCACGGCTCGGCAGAGTCGGCGTGGTATACGGCGAGCCCATCCATCCGGATCAGCACCCGGAATGGGATGCCCAGGCCCTGATGGACGAGGTCCGGCGGCGGCTCATCCGCATGCAGGCCCGCGAACGATGCCGACAGGGCCTGCCGGCGCTAGAATATGACCACAGGTGACAACGTGATCGTAAAGCTGGCGAGCAAGCGGGGCTTCTGCTTCGGCGTCGAGGATGCCATCGAGCTGGCCGAGAAGACCGTCCGGAGCAACCCGACCGGGCGCGTCGTCGCGCTGGGACCGGTCATCCACAATCCGCAGGTTGTGGAGAGACTCGAACACGCCGGCCTCAAACAGTCGGCCCGGATCGATCAACTCGAAGCCGGTACAACCGTCCTGATCCGTTCGCACGGCGCCACGCCCGAAATCCTGGAAGAGGCCCGGCGGCGCGGCCTGAACATCGTCGACGCTACCTGCGTCCTCGTGAAGCGTGCCCAGACCGTCGTGCGGCAACTCCACGAGGAGGGCTACCAGGTCGTCATGATCGGCGACCGCAACCACCCCGAGGTTCAGGGCGTGATCGGCTACGCCCCCGATGTGATCGTCGTCGATCGCGTGGAGGACCTGAACGATGCCCTGCCGAAACGCGGCCGGCTCGGAATCGTCGCCCAGACGACGCACACGCCGGAACATGTCGGCGAGATCGTCGGGGCAATCGCCGCGATGCCGTTCCGCGAGATCAAGGTCATCAACACACTCTGCCTGGAGGTCATCCGCCGCCAGGAGGCCGCCATCGCACTCTGCAAGGAAGTCGATGTGATGTTCGTCCTCGGCGGCCTGCACTCGGCCAACACCCGCGAGCTTGCCCGCCTCTGCGAACGGGAGGGCACGCCGACGTACCATCTCGAAACGTGGGACCAGTTCCGCCCCGACATGGTGGCGGGACGAACCACCGCCGGCGTGACGGCCGGGGCCTCCACGCCCGACTGGATCATTGACGAATTCGTCCACAGACTCCAGGCGATCGTTCCGGCTGCCCGGTAACGCCCGGCCCCGGCCCCCCCGTGCCGGCAACGCCGCGTCGCATACGAACGTCCGTGAAAAGCCCGGCGGGGGACCGACCGGGGCTTTTGCCTCTCCGTGCAATCGCGTATCATCGAGCGCAGACGGATCGGCAGGCCCGCCGGGCGGGCCGTCCGATACCGCGCGGATCGTGCCATGGACCGTCGGACTCGAAATCGCATCTGTATCTGGGTGATCTTTCTCGGGCTGGTGAATTTCGCCGCCTATGCGATCATCTACGCCGAACTCGGCGGCGACGCGAGCAACGGCTACATCGGCATCGACCCGGACGGCGGGCGGGCGTACTACGTCGCAGGGCATTTCATTCACGGGCGCGAGGGGCAGTACTCCCGCGTGGCCCCCTGGGTGTGGATCTACAGCTACGTGCATTCGATCACGATCTGGCCGACCGAGGCCGCCGTGCTCGTGTGCCTGCTCATCCTCGGCCGGCCCCACATCATCGCCACGATGAAGGAAGACGGCCTCATGCAGGGCTCCACCTTCGTGGCCGTCTGCTCGACGATCGTCATCCTCCTCGCCTCCGCCCTGACGATCTGGTTCGTGATCCGGTTTATCAGCCAACTGACGGCGGCGGGCGGGTAGCGTCATGGCGGCGGAAGTCCCATCGATCCACGCGGCGCTCGGCCCCGGCGGTCTGGTCGCGCAGCACCTGTCCACATTCGAGCCGAGGCCGGAGCAGCTCGAAATGGCCGCCGCGGTCGAGAAGGCGTTTGAGGCCCCCCACCACCTTCTGGTCGAGGCAGGTACCGGCGTCGGAAAAAGCTTCGCGTACCTCGTGCCCGCGATCCGGCAGGTTGTCGGAACGAACCGGCGCGTCGTCGTCAGCACCCACACCATCGCGCTGCAGGAACAACTGATCACGCGCGACCTGCCGTTTCTCCAATCCGTCTGGCCGCAGAAGTTCTCCGCCGTACTCGTCAAGGGCCGCACGAATTATGTCGGCCTTCGCCGCCTTCAGCAGGCGGCGCAGCGGCAGCAGGGCCTGTTCGCCGGGGAGCCTCAGCTCGAGGAACTGCGGCGGATCATCGAATGGTCGTACGAAACGCAGGACGGCTCGCTGGCGGACCTGCAACCGCAACCCGACCCGGCGGTGTGGGAACGGGTCCGCAGCGAACACGGCAACTGCATGGGCATCAAGTGTCCGCTCTACGCAAAGTGCTTCTACCAGGCGGCCCGGCGCGCCGCCGAACAGGCGCAGATTCTTGTCGTCAACCATGCGCTCCTGATGAGCGACCTCGCGTTGCGGGCAGGGGGCGCGGCCGTGCTGCCCGACTACGATTATGCCGTGATTGACGAGGCACACACCCTGGAAGGCGTGGCGGCGGAGCACTTCGGCGCCGAGATCTCCGATTCGCAGGTCCGTTACCTGCTCCAGTCGCTTTACAACGAGCGCACCGGACGGGGATTCCTCGTCGCATACCACGCCGCGGAGGCCATCCGCGTCGTCAAGAAAGCACAGCAGGCCGCGACCGCGTTCTGGCGCGATCTGGTCGATTGGCAACAGACCCACGGCAGACGGAACGGGCGGCTTGCCGTGGCGAACCCGATTCCCAACACGCTGAGCCCGGCGCTGCGCCTCGTGCATACGCAACTCGGACGCATGCGGGGGCAACTGAAAAACGAAGAGGACCGGTTCGAACTGGCGGCGTTGATGGACCGAACTGCCGTCTTCGCCGACACGCTCGAGCAACTGCTCAGGCCCGAGCAGCCGGAAAGTGTCTACTGGATCGACGCGGAAGGCGGCCGCACGCCCCGTTGCTCGATCCACCGCGCCCCGGTCCGCGTTTCCGACGTGCTCGGCAATGCCCTCTTCGAGTCGATCCGCAGCGTCGTGTTGACCAGCGCCACGCTGTGCGCCGGGGACGGCGAGGACTTCGGCTACATCCAGAACCGGCTCGGCCTGCAACAGGCAAAGGGCCTGCGGCTCGGCTCCCCGTTCGACTACAAAACGCAGGTCACGCTGTACCTCGAAACGAACATGCCCGACCCGTCGGCCCCGGCGTTTCTGCCGGCGGCATGCGACGCGATTGAACGGTACGTCCGCGACATGCACGGCCGGTCGTTTGTTCTGTTCACCAGCTACGACATGATGAACCAGGCGGCCCAGCGGCTACGGCCCGCTTTCATGGAGGCCGGGCTGCAGCTTCTGGTCCAGGGAGAGGGCCTGTCGCGCTCCGTGATGCTGGAGAAGTTTCGGCGCGAAGACGGTTCCGTGATCTTCGGCACCGACACATTCTGGCAGGGCGTCGACGTGCCGGGGGAGGCCCTTTCGTGCGTAATCATCGTGAAGTTGCCCTTCGCCGTCCCCGACCGTCCGCTTGTCGAGGCCCGCATCGAGCAGATCCGCCAATCAGGCGGCAATCCGTTTCGCGACTACCAGTTGCCCGAGGCCGTGCTGAAGTTCAAACAGGGCTTCGGACGCCTGATCCGCCATCGGAACGACCGCGGGATCGTCGTGATCCTCGATCCGCGGGTGACTCGCAAACCGTACGGCCGAACCTTCCTCGCCGCGCTGCCGCCGTGCAACGTGCAGCGAGTCACCGCGCCCGCCGGAGCGGCTCCGCAACGGCGCCAACCCGGACCGCAAGACGGGGTACCCTTCTGATTTGCTTACACGAAGGGCCTTCGCGTGCCGCAGGGAAACCCGCGGCCGCACCGCGCAAGGGCGGCCGAACGCCACTCCCGTCAATACCCTCCGCGGCCCACGAGCCGTCCGCCTCGACTCCACCAGCGTGAAACAGGTGTGCCGCTTGCCGTCCTTGCTTCGGTGGTGAACCCGAAGGAACATCCGTGCCTCCTCACCTCAAATATGCCGCCGACTCCCGGCCGGGCAACAAAGCAGGTCTGCACTACACCGCCTTCGAGAACACGCACTATGCTTGGCGACCACGAAACCGAAAGGCGACCGGCAACGCATGGCCGGTGCAACCAACGAACCTGTTCCGTTCCCGCGCCCGGATGTATACTGCGCGACGGCAAGGCTGCACGCGCCTTGGATTCTGCGACCTGAAGGGTGCGAATATGACCGACGGACCGGACAACGCGTCTGCGGAGCAATACGAACGCCGCGCTCCCGGCTGGGTCATTCGATGCAAGCGGTGCGGCTTCACCGAGCCGTGGGGCAAGTACGGCATCCGGCTCGGCGCGGCGGCCTGGGGCAAGTGCACCCTCGGCCGCTGCACCCGCTGCGGGCGGATCTGCTGCCATGCTATCGAGAAACGCAAGGCGGAGAAGTGAATTCGCGGGACAGCGCCAACGGGATGGTCGCCGGCGACGGCGTTCGGTCGTATCGCCGGCCATGATGGGAACGGACAATCGCTCAATCCAGGGGGATACCCATGCATCCGGCCTTTTGCGTGTTCGCATCGGTCATTGTGATCGGCTTGGCGATGGCCCCGACCAGGGTCGTCGCCGCAGAGCCGCCGAGCGTTTCGGCGGCGCGGCAGTTCATCGCGGACTATGAGGCCGCCGTGCGACCGCTTGAGATCGCCGCGGCCAAGGCCGACTGGCAGGCCCAGGCCTCCGGCAGGAGCGAAGACTACAAGGCTTCCGAAGAGGCTCAGAACCGCGTAGACACTGCACTGGCCGATCCGGCGGCCTTCGGGCGGCTCAAGCAGATCCGGCAGGATCTCGGCAAGCTCGAACCCGGCCCCGATCGCCTGCTCGCGCGGCAGATCGAGCTGCTCTACCTGCAGTATTCGGGTAAGCAGCTTGACCCGGAGCTTCTCCGGCAGATCACGGCCAAGGCCACGGCCATCACCCGGGCGTTCAACGTGTACCGGGCAAGGGTCGACGGCCGCGAACTGCCCGAGAGCGAGGTCCGCAAGGTGCTTCGCGAATCCCGCGACAGCGTCTACCGCCGGGCGGTCTGGGAGGCCGGCAAGGACGTCGGGGGGCTTGTCGAGAAGGACCTCAAGGAACTGGTGAAGCTCCGGAACGAAGCCGCCCGCAGGCTCGGCTACCGCGACTTCTACGAGATGCAGCTTCAGCTTTCCGAGATGACCAAGGAACGGATCCTGAAGCTCTTCGACGAACTGTACGATCTCATGCGGGAGCCGTTCCGCGACGCGAAGGCCCGGATTGACGCGAAGCTCGCGGCCGAGTACGGCATCGGCGTCGCCGGGCTGCGGCCGTGGCATTACAGCGACCCGTTCTTCCAGGAGCCGCCGGCGATGTACACCGGGCTGCTGGATCCAATCTACGCCCGGGCCGACGTGGTCAAGCTGGCGGCGGCCTTTTACGCGGGGATCGGCCTTCCCATCGACGACGTGATCGCCCGCAGCGATCTGTACGAGCGGCCCGGCAAGTATCCCCACGCGATGTGCAACGACATGGACCGCGAGGGCGACATCCGCGTGATGGCGAACGTCGTGGCCAACTATCAGTGGATGTCCACGATGCTCCACGAGCTCGGCCACGCGGTGTACGACAAGTACATCCCGCGTTCGCTGCCGTACGTCCTCCGCACGCCCGCCGCGACCTTTACCACGGAAGCCATCGCGATGATGTTCGAGCGGCTCGCGGGTCAGCCTGGGTGGATGGAGGCGATGGGTCTGACGGTCCCGGATCCGAAGGCCGTTGCGGAGGCCGGTGCCCGGATGCGCCGGGACCACATTCTGATCTTCGCTGCGTGGGCGCAGGTGATGGTCCGCTTCGAGTCCGCCATGTACGCCGACCCCGATCAGGACCTCAACCGGCTCTGGTGGGACCTGGTCGAGAAGTACCAACTCGTCCACCGCCCCGACGGCCGTAATGCCCCCGATTATGCGAGCAAGATCCACCTCATCAGCTCGCCGGTGTACTACCACAGCTATATGATGGGCGAGATGTTCGCGTCGCAACTGCACCGCGTGATCGTCCGCGACGTGCTGAAGGCCGCCGGGCGGACGACCGGGCCGGCGGCCGGCGGCCAGAGCGGGTTGGCGGGGGCCTGCTACCATGGTCGGAAGGAGATCGGCGAATTCCTGAAGGCCCGAGTCTTCGGCCCCGGTGCAAGCCTCCGCTGGGATGAACTGGTCCGCCACGCTACCGGTGAGGATCTCGGTCCCCGGGCCATGATGGCGGAGATCGCCGAGGCCGATCGCGCTTGGTCGGAAGGCGAATGAGCCGGCACCGTCGGGCGGAGCGGCCGGTGCATGGGTCGAGATGCCGGATGGAATTGTTGCTCGGACGGATTCTCGCGTTCATTCTTCTGACGGTGCCCGCGACGGCCCTGGCCGGGCCGACAACGACCCGGGTCGCGACGACGCGTGAATCGCTCCGCATCGATGCGGCGTTCCCCGGCGGTAACATCATCGTCGATCGCATCGACGGGGACCGCGTGTTCCTCCGGCCGGACCGGCGGGACACGCCGCGGTTCTGGTTCTACTGGTACTTCCGCGTGCGCGGGTCGGCCGGGCGAACGATCACATTCACATTCACTGACGGCGTGCCGATCGGCGCCCGCGGCCCGGCGGTCAGTATGGACGGCGGGCGAACGTGGCGATGGCTTGGCGCGGAGGCCGTCGAGAACGCTTCCTTTACGTACGCCTTTGCGCGAGACGCGGACGAGGTGCGGTTCTGCTTCACGATTCCGTATCTTGAGGCGGAT
>Ga0272448_1006143_pt1 | contig 13049 bp, 11 predicted proteins | sample YNPCB0191_FD_202220 | JGI IMG/M metagenome (GOLD analysis project Ga0272448, IMG submission 202220) | Hot spring sediment microbial communities from Yellowstone National Park, WY, United States - YNP-CB-019-1 | ecosystem: Environmental > Aquatic > Thermal springs > Hot (42-90C) > Sediment...
ATTTTTTTATTATTCTAAAGGTTAAAGAAAAATTAATATTTTCCGGCTTTGTCCAATTTGATGGAGGCAAAAATACTTCTTTAATATCATCTCTTTTTTCAAGAACCTCTTTAAACTTTAAAAGGCTGTCTCTTTTAGATATGAATCCCGAAAGAGAAATCTGGGCCGAGTTAACTTTTTCTTTTGACGATAAAACAATAGAAACATTCGTTAAATAAGCATCTTCCGGAATCATTTCTGAAATATCTTCAAGTATTTGGGAAAAATATATTCTCTGATTATAAAAATATTTTATTTTAAGAATAGTATCGTTAAAGTCAATAAAGTTTTTGCGAAGATTTTGTATCTCTTTATCCTCTTCTTTGTTATTAAAATTTTTAGAAATGATATTTTGGTACTCAAGCTGACCACTAATATAGAAATTAATCGAAAGTATTATCAAAAAACAACATAAAAGAAAAAATAATAATAAAATCCATAGAATTATTGCTATTTTCTCTTTTTCTTCATTTAACAATTTATTCTTTTCTTCTGGCGGCAAAAGATTTATCATAAATTAATTTTTTAAGATACCCCTCAATGCTAAACCAAAAGCGGTAGTATATTTTAAAGACTCATCAAAAGATATTTGGGGAATCTCTTTTAATTTTTTATGAAAAACATTAATCCAAGGATTAGCTATTTCAACAGGCATTTTTAAAGATGAAGAAAAAAAATCAACCAATCCTTTAATATTTGCCATTTCCCCGCAAAGCAGAATTTTTTCTATTTTCTTTTCTTCTTTTGATAAATGCTCATGACCCAAATGATTCTGATAATAATCAAGATATTTTTTAATTTCTTCCGAAATATTTGAAAAAAAAGATAACAAATAAGAATTATTTTTTATATTTTCTAATTGATTTTTATTAAAATCCTGAAAATGAAAAGAATAAGAGGAGCTAAAACGTAATGAATAACCGGAGAAAATAATAAAATTGCTTATATCTCTATTAAGATCAATGATTAATAAGGGATATATACTTAACCCATTCTCAATCAAAGCCCTAACAATTGCCTGCGATTTGCTTTCAAAAACTCTAACCTTTATTCCCGATTTATTAAGACAGGATAAATATCTGTCAACTATTTTTTTAAAACAAGCCATAATTAAAATATCTAAATGATCCAAATGATTTTTAACAGGTTTAATTGTTTCAAAATCTAAATATATTTCTTCTAAAGGTAAAGGAATATAATTCTCCGCTTCAATAAAAACAGCCTCTTTTAACTCGTCTCCTTCTAGTTTGGGCATTTGAATAACTCCCAAAAAAGATTTATTCTCTGGCAAAGAAACAACAGCATTTTTTATTTTTAATTTTTCTCCATTTATATTCTTTATAAGTTTTTGCAAAGCTTTAATAAATTTTTCTTCATCTATTATCTCGCCATTTTGAACAATGCCATCTTCTAAATTAACCTCGCCCCACGAAACCAAAGTTAAAAATTCTTTTTTTTCTTTTAAATTTATTATTCTTAATGAAGAATCAGAGATATCCAATCCAAAAGATTTTGGTGATAAACTAAAAAAATCCATATGTTAATTTTAACAAATTATTTAATCTCTTGCCACTTTATTAATTTAAACAAAGGATCAATATAAGGCAAAAACGGCGGGGGGCTATAAACCATATATGGATCAAAAATTGTTTCTCTTTTTGAATAACCAGAAATAGTTTGACTGCCGGAAACCCATTTGGTTCCTACTCTTCCGGCGCTAATAATAGAACCATAAATCTCTAAACTATCCCGAATATTGTTTTGATAATGATTTCTCCCAAATCGTCCATTCTGAGCAATAAACACCCCTCTTATTTCCATCTTATTAGGAGAATTATTGCTTATTAAAACATTTCTTTGGCCAATTAATACTAATCCGTTTGAACCATCTTTTAGAGCGTAATCAATATTATTTTGCAAAATAATATCTGTTTTAACATTAGATTCCAAAAGATTAGCCGAGGCAACGGTTATTTTATTATTAATTTTACCCTCTGGCCAGAGATTATCTTCAACAAAAATAACCGAACATCCCAAAGGGACATTGAAAGGATTAGATCTACCATCAGGAAGAGTAGCGGGCGTATATTCGCTTGTTATAGTAAAACAATCATAATGCCAATCCTCTTCTAAAGAATATGCCCAAGTACAAGAAAGATCTGTGATAATTCTTGCTTCCACTTTGCCATTATCTTGAAAAATTAAATGCCATCCTTTTGCAGAAGCATTGATATTTTTTGCTGGAGGCAAATAAACTCCCATATCATTGGCAAATTGTTTTATTTGAACCAAATCAACAGTAATACCTAAAAAATCAAAAGGAACAACGGGATAATTAAATAAACTTTGATTGGAAACCGAAGTAGTAGAAAAAACGCCGGGACAACGACAAGTCGAACCATCTCTAGAACAATTTCGAGGACAATTTAGATAATCGCAGCCGAAAGAAGAAGTACAAAGCCAATTTTCAACAGAAGAAGTAACCAATGATTGATTTTCGCCGTCAAATCTAACTCCCAGATTAGAATGATATGGCCCTCTAATTTCATGATCGGAACCAATCCAAACATCGGAATTTAGAATATAAGAATATCTTGCTACCGATTCTCTTGCATAAATAACACTAATTTTTCTTTCTATATCATAAAAATTATTAACCCTTCCCGTAGAAATAATATTTTTTTGGATAGTTTGTCCGCAAGCCTGTTGAGTTTCTTTATCCAGAGAAAAACTGCCGATTAATTTACCTTGAGGGGTATAATAACTTTTCTCGCTTAAGCAGTTTTCTTCAATATTATTATTAAGACACCATTTATAATAATTAATTCCGGCTTCAGCGATATACAAAGCTTGATTAAAAGCGATTTTTTGATTAACAACTCTAATTTGAAAAAGAACAAAACCTAAAAGCCCTCCTAATAAAATAAGAAAAATAGAGCCAAATACCAAAACATAGGTAATTATTACTCCTCTATTATTTTTTAATATTACGTAATTGAACATATGTTTCTAATTCAAAATCGTCAGGAGCTCGATTTGGATCAACATTAACAACCAAAAAAACTTTCATTAGATTGGTATCAATTAATCTGGCCGGATATTGCTCAATTTTATTGCCATTTTTGTCAAAATATTCAAAAATTGGCGGAGCGTTTCTTACATAAGAACTTAAAATAGTAATTTTTTCTTGATTTAAAGGATATTCAACCCGCCCACCCGAATCAATTACTGGTTTTATCACACCCTTTCTAAATTCATGATCAAAACCGGATAAATTTTCTTCCCATAAAAATTCAAATTGCGTTTTCATAGAATGAGGACACTGGGGATCAACCTGACTTGTAGCATCAGATAAAATATTTATCGAATTATCTAAAGCATATTGAGTTATATCAAAAACACTTGTTCCTTGCCAGCTATTTGGACAATCTGAACAATTAGAACTTCCACCTTGACAAATATTACCTATTTTTACTCCATCGGCAAAAACCTCAGCATATTCATTGCTCACGCCAAAATCTCCATCTACTGAAACTTTTATTTGGGCCGAAACAAGCGCGCCTTTTAAGAAATTAGAAAAACTCACGCTACAAGTTCCGCCCTTCACTGATGTTTGACATTCCTTAATTTCCTTACCGGAATTAATATTTCCTAAAAAATATCTCACTCTTTCCGTTTTCCCATCGCCATCAATATCACTATAGAATATAAATTCCTTGTCTTCTGCTTTTTCTATCAAATAAGAACCATCATCCGCGGTTCTGGCCGATCTTATCTCTTTAACCATAGTTTCGATACCTCTTTTTGCCTCTTCAATCGCCAATGATTGTTGAAAAGTATAACTATAAGTTTTATAAAGTGTTACAATAAAAGCTGACACAGCGCCAAAAATTAAAGCAAAAATTACGATAGCGACTAATGTTTCTATTATGGTAAAACCTTTTATAAAGATTTTTTTATTCATTAATTCTAAAAAATAAATTAAAAATTTTTATCACTCCAATCTCTCTAATTCTATTGTCTGCTTTTTGTCTCCAGAAATAGAAATATTTGCCTCATAATTAGCATATCCCGGCGCTGTTATTCTTAAGTTGTAGGAAGAATTTTCTAGTGGAATAAATAACGTCTGTCCCAATGAGTTAGTATATTGAGTTTTATCAAAATCTTGTTTAGATAAATTTACTTCGGCTGCCAATATTGGATTTAACGTATCTTTTTCCAATACTGTTAGTAAAAAAGCGTTTTCGGTTCTTGTAAAGATTTTAACATTATAGTTACTATCTGGCGATAAAGATATTGGTTGAGGGTTAGGTTCTGTATTAACCAAATCTAAACCATAAGGAGAGATTAAAGAAAAGGTATAATTATCCCATTCAAGATTCGATATATTAACACTCCCCTGCGAATCAGAAGTATAATTATAAGAATATTTATAAATAGGCTTTTCTTCTGTATTATAACCAATAATTTTATCTCCCTTTAAATTAAAAGTTACATTACCTATAGGTATTTGCTGATTATCATCTCCTATCAAAGCAATTGTTTCTACTGAAAAACTGCTTAATCTGTCAATCGATAAACTAATTTCGCTAATTTGGCCATCTCCAAGAACAGATATATTTGGTTTCTCTGGAATAGCCACTTCGTCTGTGCCATAGGTTTCATCTGAACTATAACCATTTTTAGAGACAACTACTTTATATGTTCCGCTTGGTAAAGGAAAATAATGTTTTCCATCAGAAGGCGTAGCAGAAGTAATAGTTGTTTTGGTTTCGGGATTTTTTATCTCGATTAAAGGAGAAGGGATCATATTTCCCAAAGAATCAAATACAGCAACAGAAAGAATTCCCCCCTCAACATCGCATTCTTGATTGAGGTTCTCGGGAGCTATATCGGTTGTCATAGAAACTTCTGTAGAGAATTTAGATAAAGTTTCTGCCTTAATCTCAATCCTTTTTCTATCATAAGGACATTGATCATCTGGAGAAGCAATCCCATCGGCATCGTCAATCACATAATCAACTCTTCTTGTTATTTTAATTTCAACTCCGTTACGGTTTAATAAACTTTCCCTCTCCAAAACACCATTAGGAAAAGAGTTTAAAATACCAATTGATTTATAAGGTAAATTTCTAACTTTTTCTATTTCGCCGACAACAACGGCAGTAAGAATAGATTTATTTTTTGAAATACCTACCACTTTTAATCCCAACTGATAAACGCCTAAAATTCCCAAAAAAATAATTAAAAAAATAAATATTCCAACCAAAACTTCAATCAAAGTAAAACCGCTAAAATCGTTTAATTTTTTACTTTTAAAAATGCTTACTAAAGAATATTTTAGAAAATTCATCATTTAATAGCGTTAAGCATACCATAAATTGGCTGTATCATAGATACAGCAAAAAATCCAACAAAAGCGCCAATAATGAGCATTAAAAAAGGCTCAATAATAGAAGAAAGATTTTTGGTTGTATTAGCAACATCTTCTTCCAAAAAACTAGCTAATTCTTCAAGCATTTTTCCCAATTCTCCTGCTTCCTCGCCTACGCTCGCCATTTGCACAAACAAAGGAGAATACAGACTTTGATGTTTATTAAAAAGTTCTGATAATTTAAAGCCTTTCTCCAAATCTTTAGAAAAATTCTCTATCGCTTTTTTATAATAAATATTTTTTAAGGTACCGGAAGTAATCGCCAACGATTTTGTCATCGGCACTCCCGCCTTAATAAGAGAACTTAATATCCTTGCGGTAGTAGCCGAATTGCTCTTTTTTACTAAAGAAGAAATCAAAGGCGTTTTTAATAATATTCCATCAAAGATTAATTTACCAAAATTGGTTTTAAGCGCCAGCCTTAAAAATAGAATAAAAATAAAAAACGCTAAAATAACAAAATACCAATAATTTGACATAAAATTTCCCAAAGAAATTAAAATGGTAGTCGTTAGAGGTAAATCAATTTCTAATTCTTTAAACGTTTTAGCGATTGTCGGCACGACAAAAGTTATCATAATCATCCCTATAATTATCATTGCGCTTATAATAACCGCCGGATATATTAAAGCGCCTGTTATTCTCGATTTAAGCTCATAATATTTTTCCATCTGTTCTGTTAAAATATCCAATACGTTCTCCAATGTTCCTCCTTCCTCTCCAACTTTCACCATATTAACAAAAATATCAGAAAAAACGTCTGGATGTTTTGATAAAGCCTCTGAAAAACTTTTACCTTTTGTAATATCATCAAATATTGTTAGAATAACATTTTTAAAATTTTTGTTTTTTATTTGAAGAGCAATGGTTTCCAACGCTCTCGGCAAAGAGATACCACTAGAAATCATTACCCGCAAATTTCTGGTAAAAAATATTTTCTCTTTTAAAGAGGCTTTGTTAAATAAAAATAAATTATATTTGATTATTTTATCTCTTTCTTTTATCTCGCTCTCATTCTCCACAGAAATCAAAACATATCCCTTATCTTTAAGGATTTTAGCTAATTCGTTTATGTTTTTTGCTTCTAAAACTCCGGATTTTTTCTCCCCGGAGAAAGATTTAGCTATATATGAATAAGAAGGCATATTTGAAATCCTCTTTATATATATTTTATATCATTTTTATTTTAAAATAACAATAAAAAACGGAATCATCGGAAATATATTCAATATTAGGGATTTTTAATAATTTAATGTTAATTTCTATTCAGTAATCACTCTTAATACTTCTTCAATCGAAGTTATACCTTGGGCGGCTTTTACAAATCCATCTTCTACCATTGTTCTCATTCCTTCTTTTTTTGCCTGATCCTGAATTTTATCGGCAGTCGCCTTTTGCACTATAAGCTCTTTTATTGTTTCTGTTATATTCAAAACTTCATAAATTCCAATTCTGCCACTATACCCATCAGAAGTATTTTTTGACTTTTTTGGCCGATAAAAATCAATATCCTCAATAGTATCTTTTGCTTCAGCTATTTTTTCTTCTCTTAAAATCTCCATTATTCTATCAAAATCGCAATAGTTTGACAGGTTTTTAATTTCGGCTTTGGTTAATCTGTATTTTTCTTTTTCCAAACCAAGACGACGAACTAATCTTTGCGCGATAACCAAATTCAAAGTTGAAGAAATTAGAAACGGTTCCACTTTCATATCAATTAATCGTGGAATTGCGCCAGCCGCGCTATTTGTATGTAAAGTTGATAAAACTAAATGACCGGTCAAAGCGGCATTAATAGCTAAAGCGGCAGTTTCGTTATCTCTTATCTCCCCAACCATAATAATATCCGGATCTTGACGCACCAATGCTCTTAAACCATTAGCAAATGTTAAACCAATTTTCGGATTAACCTGAGTCTGATTAATTCTTTGCATTCTATATTCAATAGGATCTTCAATTGTTGATATATTTACCTCAGGAGTATTCAAAATTTCCATCATTGTATAAAGAGTTGTTGTTTTCCCTGAACCGGTAGGGCCAGTAACTAAAATCATTCCCACCGGCTTTCTTAAATTATGTTGCACCAGTTCTAACGCTTCACCTCTAAAACCTAATTCCTCCAAAGAAAGAGCTTTGGTTGTTTCTGATAAAAGCCTCATCACAATTTTCTCTCCATCAAAAACAGGTAAAATAGAGACACGAATAGAATATTTATACTCTTCTGTTTCTATCTTAAAACGGCCATCTTGGGGAAGACGATGTTCGTCAAGCTTCAGATTGGAAAGCACCTTAATTCTTGCGACTATCCCATCTCCTATTGCCTTTGGCAAAGTCATTGCATCGCGTAATATTCCATCTATTCTATAACGAACAATTATTTCTTTCTCTGTCGGTTCTATATGAATATCGGAAGCTCTTTGCAAAATGGCGTGTTTTATTAATGTATCCACGATTCTAATAACAGGTAGTTCCTGCGCAGCCTTGTTTAAATCCTTATCCTCTTTATCTCCTTTATCTCTTTTTTCGCTTATAAACTTAATTTGAGACGCGTCTTTTTTAATAATATCTCCAAATTCTAATTCTAACGTTTTCTGATATTGTTTTAAAGCGTTTTTTATGCTTTCTGTTGTTGTTAGACGAGGAAGTATTTTTAAATTGGATTTTTTCTTAATAAATTCAATCGTTACCAAATCATCTGGATCAAGCATAGCAACCTCCAAATTATTGCCGCTTTTTCTGAAAGCAATAATGTTATGAGTTCTTGCGATTGACTCCGGAATTATTTTTAAAATTTCTGGCTCTATTGTATCTTTTTCAAGATTAACAAAGGGAATGCCTAAAATATACGCTTTTATCTTCGTCAAATTCTCTTCGTTTATATATCCTTCAGAAACTAACACATCTTCAATCTTCTGATTTTTTTGTTTAGCTGTTTTCTCGGCTTGTTTAAAATCGCTCTCTTTTATTAAACCGGCGTCAATTATAAATGATTTTAATCGTTCAATAGGGATTTGCATTATTTTATTATAATAATTTTTATAATAAAGATTTTTTTACTTTTTCCACGACTTCTGGTAAAGAATAATTTGTTTTAACAAGATAAGTCGTAACGCCCAACTCAAGAGCCTTGTCGACATTTTCAGCGCTTCCAAAATTGGTAAGTATAATAACCGGTATATTTTTCGTTTTCTCATTTTCTTTTATTCTCTTTAAAACTTCAAAACCGGAAATTTGAGGCAAAAGAAGATCTAATATAATCAAATCAAAATTCTGGCTTTCAAGTAATTTCAATCCCATTTCTCCATCTAAAGCGCTAAAAACTTCATAATTTTCCTTTCTTAAGGTATCGCCCAGTGTTTTTTGCAATACCCTCTCATCCTCTATAATTAATATTTTTTTCATATTATTATGATTAATTAATTATTAATAGGTAAAGTAAAATAAAATATCGATCCTTTATCCTTTTTTGGCTCAAACCAAATTCTACCTCCAAATTTTTCTATAATCGATTTTGCGATAAAAAGCCCTAAACCGCTGCCATCTGTTTTTTTATTAAAGGCGTTTTTTGCGCGAAAAAATTTTTGAAATATATATTTCTGATCTTCTTCTGGAATACCAATTCCAGAATCCTCTATTTTAAAAAGAATATTATTATTCTCTTTTTTAAGAGAAATTTTGATTATTCCATTTTTACTACTATAGCAAACAGCGTTACTAATAAGATTCTCTATCGCTAATCGCATATAAAAAGGATCCGCCAAAACCTTTGGTAAATCGGAAGCAATATCATATTCTATCTTGATATTTAAAGAATCGGCGAAGAATTTAAACTGGGATATTAAATCCAAAATTATATTACTTAAAACAATTTTTTGTTTTTTTATAGAAGCGTTTTCGCCCTCCTGAAGACGAGAAATAAGCGTAATATCATTAACCAGCTCTATTATTCTTTTAATATTATCCTGTAAAATGCTATAATATTCCTCTCTTTTCTCTGCATCTATTTCCGCTTTTTTTAGATTAAGAAAATCCAAACTCCATTTTAAATTAACCAAAGGAGACCTTAATTGATGAGAGATAATATTTATAAACTCAGATTTCATCCGAGAAACTTCCGCTAATCTTTCAAAATTTTTAATAATAATAAAAGAAATAACAAACAATATTGCCGCGACAATGAGAACAATAAGAGCGACTATTTCCGGATCAACTATAAATCTAATACCTAAAAGATAAGAAACGACAGAAACAATAATAATAAAACACCCCATTACCAAAAAAAGAAACTGAGGGCACTGCCATAAAGAAAGACCATATTTTTCACACTGCCTTTTAATATTCAATTGATAGAAAATATCTTTAGAATACTTCATTATTATTAATATAGCATAATTGACCTAAAAAAAATACAATGCTAAAATTCAATTTATAGAAAATATAAATATCAACGGGGACTGGCCTAATTGGTAAGGCGCTTGCTTTGGGAGCAAGAGATTGGCGGTTCAAATCCGCCGTCCCCGACAAAAAATTTAGTTTGACAGAAATAATTTTGTCCTGATATATTTTTTATATCAATGCGGGAGTAGTTCAGCAGTAGAATGTCTCCCTTCCAAGGAGAAGGTCGCGGGTGCGAATCCCGTCTCCCGCTCATAAAAAACTTCCCATAAATGGGAAGTTTTTTATTACTAAATAGAATAATTTAATTTTTGGTTTCAAGAATTCTTATAATAGAAAAGCTAAAAATAAAAAGAATCGTTGAAATAAAAGCAGAAATAAGACAATAAAAACAAATCTCTCTTAAAATAAAAATTTGGACATAAACAAAATAAAGAGAAATCAAAAATCCTAACGGCGTTAATACAATTACGAAACGAATAATTTCTTTTCTTATCTCAAAAGACAACACGGCTAATATAAAAAGTAAGATATAATAAATCGCTCCAAAAAGAGAAACGGGTATATTAAAAATAGTGCTATATTTACTCGTTAAAACAACACCACAATCAGAAACAGAACAAGGAGGAATTGTTTTAAAGTAATGGTTAACTGTTAAATAAACACTATCAATAAATCCGATAAAACTCAAAACAAGAAATAAAAATATTATTAAATTATAACTACTCAACAGCCTTAAGAATAATATTTTTAAAACTTTCATAATCTCCAGAAGCCTTAACCTCTTTTCCATTTAAGAAAAAAGTCGGGGTATAAAGAATTTTTAATCTTACAGCATCCTGATATGCGCTTTCAATTTTTCTTTCTATATCTTTTGAAGAAAAATCTTGACTAAATTTTTCTGTATCAAGATTTAATAATTTAGCGTATCTTATAAATATCTCTTTTGGATTATCGCTTCTTTCCCATTCTGTTTGACTTTCAAATAACATATCATGCATTTCCCAAAACTTACCCTGTCTTCCTGCCGCTTCTGCCGCATATGCTGCCGATTTCGCGTTTTTATGGATAGGCAAAGGAAAATGACGATATACAATAACAATTTTATCATTAAACTCTTCAGAAATTTTTTTCAAAATATGATGGTAAAAAGCGCAGGCAGGACATTGAAAATCGCTGTATTCAATTAAAGAAACTTTTGCTTCTTTATTGCCTTTCACCCAATCTTCTGAGCTTATCTTAACCACATCGCTTTTAATTTCTTTACTATTTCCTTTGTCGGAAACAGTTTTTATAATAACAAAAACGCTTCCACCGATAATAAAAAAAATAGCCAACCATAAAAAAATATGAAAATACCTTCTTTTTTTTATTTCGTTTTGTTTCTTCATTAATTTTTCCTGACGCCTCAATTCCTTTTTTTCTTCTTTGGTTAAACGATGTGATTGCTTTATTTCCATAATAATACCTAATAATACAATATTATAATTATATAAACTAAAATTAATCACGCAAATTTATCATTATAAAAATTTTCAAATTATTGTTATTTTTGATAAAATTTAATAAATTACAAAAAACATGCGTTTCAGAAAAAAATAATTCCAATAAAAGGGATAAAAATATTTTATTTATTGAAGAAAACGACAAGGAGATAGCAAGGGCTTTTATTTATTTTTTGAAAAACGATTTAAAAAAAAACAAAAATTTGGTTATTTTGAAGATGTTTTCGTAAATGAAGAATTCAAAAATAAAGGATTAGACACAAAGCTTATTAAAAAAAATTATCTCAGAAACAAAGAAAAACAAATATTATAAAATTGTTGCAACAAGCAGATTTAAAAGAAAAAATGTTCATAATTTTTATCAAAAATTAGATTTTAAAAAATTCGGATTTGAATTTAAAATATATCTTAAAAAAATAAAAAACGTGATAATAATTTTTGATTTTTATTATACGCTATTCAATAACAAAAAATTCTATAAAGATCTGGCAAAAATTTTTGATCTATCTATTAAAGAATTCAAAAAACAATATAATATTTTTTTTAAAAATAAAAAAATAAATTATAGTTTTACAAAATACATAGCGTTTTTGAAGACAAATAATTTAATAAAAACGAAAGAAGAAGCAAAAATTAGAAAAAATTTTAATAATCTGATAAAAAAATTCAAAATTATCTTTTTCCCAAAACAAAACAGGCCTTAAACCACCTTAAAAAGAAAAAACAAACTTATTCTTATTACCTTAAGCAATAAAAATTTCTAGAAATTAAAAATTTCTAACTCTAAAATAGAGAAATATTTTAACAAAATCATTTATTATGAAAATAACAAAATCGAACAATATTTTTAAAAAATTATCGAAATCAAAAGAACCTATTTTGATTGTAAATGACAACACTAAAGAAGCCTTTGAAATGAAAAAAATTTTAAACAAGGTAAATTATTTTTAATCAAAAGCCCTTATTCAAAAAATATAAAACACAGAGAGAAAATTTATAAAAACATTGATGAGGTTTTTTCAGTAATATAAAACGTGTTAATTAGCTTAAAACTATCGAGCGTATTCCACAACCCGGCTTTCTCTGATTAGAACAACTTTTATTTCGCCCGGATATCTTAATTCCTCTTGAATTCTATTAGCTATTTCCCTCGCCATTTTCTTTGCGGCTAAATCATTAATTTCTTCTGGTTTTACAAAAACTCTTATTTCTCTACCTGCCTGAATAGCGTAAGCTTTTTCTACTCCCTGAAAAGAAAGAGCGATATTTTCCAAGTCCTCTAATCTTTTAAGATAATTTTCCAAAGTATCTTTTCTTGCACCGGGCCGCGCTCCGGAAATTTGATCAGCAACCTGTACTATCACCGCTTCAACACTTTCGTATGGATATTCTTCATGATGAGATTTCATCGCGTCAATAACTTCTTTTTCTACTCCGAATTTTTCTAAAATCTTCATTCCGATTTCCACATGAGACCCCTGAATCTGATGATCTACTGCTTTTCCGATATCATGTAATAAACCGGCTTTTTTAGCGACTTTAACATTAGCGCCCAACTCCGCAGCAATACCTGCAGCTAAATAAGAAACTTCGATTGAATGAAGCAAAACATTTTGGCCATAACTCGTTCTAAATCGTAATCTTCCTAAAAGTTGAACTATTTTAGGATCAAGATC
>Ga0272448_1006144_pt1 | contig 13047 bp, 7 predicted proteins | sample YNPCB0191_FD_202220 | JGI IMG/M metagenome (GOLD analysis project Ga0272448, IMG submission 202220) | Hot spring sediment microbial communities from Yellowstone National Park, WY, United States - YNP-CB-019-1 | ecosystem: Environmental > Aquatic > Thermal springs > Hot (42-90C) > Sediment...
AGAGTTCCATTCTTCTGGAGTTAAGATTTCTGAATCTCATAAAGAGAATTGAAAGATTATCTTTATTTTATTTGTTCGTGTTTTAATCGTTTGGGAATCTCATAAAGAGAATTGAAAGCTACCCTCTTTCATTCCGAAAATTAAAATGATACCAGAGAATCTCATAAAGAGAATTGAAAGACGAATTCTTTCCTTGACTTACGATTGTAGCTAACCATGAATCTCATAAAGAGAATTGAAAGTTTATCTCACACTATGATTTCAGAAGACAAAGACGCACTCGAATCTCATAAAGAGAATTGAAAGAACAAAATTTTTACTTCCTCCAAAGTAAAATAATCATAGAATCTCATAAAGAGAATTGAAAGTTGATAATTGACTTCACACCATCTTTAAACCCTTGAGAATCTCATAAAGAGAATTGAAAGCTTTCACGCCAAGATATTTGGCACACGGTGGGATAGGAATCTCATAAAGAGAATTGAAAGTACAAAGTCTTCTCCAAGCCATATACCAATTTTTCTCGAATCTCATAAAGAGAATTGAAAGTAGGTAAAAACCCACGGATATGATGCTCCGCTTGGCGGAATCTCATAAAGAGAATTGAAAGAACCTCTCCTGTTTCACGTTCAAGCTGGTTTCAAGCTTGGAATCTCATAAAGAGAATTGAAAGAGCACTATATGGCTGCACGAAATTATCGCCTTCATTCAAGAATCTCATAAAGAGAATTGAAAGCGCCACGCTAGATACTTGTCGTATTCTTCCTTGTTTTGAATCTCATAAAGAGAATTGAAAGTGGATCTTTATCTTTTATTCTGCATTATGCATTTTAGAGAATCTCATAAAGAGAATTGAAAGAGTAAAGCCTATACTGTCTCGTTGCACCGGATTCTATGAATCTCATAAAGAGAATTGAAAGTCTTGAAGACGTGAGTTTTTCCTTCAACAGGCTCTTCTTTGAATCTCATAAAGAGAATTGAAAGGTTTTGCTGTCTGTTGCGTAGCTGAATATTCCTCTGGAATCTCATAAAGAGAATTGAAAGCTACAATTGTGTGAGATGTGGGAGGCGGATTGGTAAGAATCTCATAAAGAGAATTGAAAGCACTAACCTTCATTGGAAACAAATACTTTTGGTTAGAATCTCATAAAGAGAATTGAAAGACCCATGAACCTACCGTCTTCGGTGTTTTATCTATCTGAGAATCTCATAAAGAGAATTGAAAGCCAACAACTTTATCTTTTAAATCATTATTGATAATTTTGAATCTCATAAAGAGAATTGAAAGACAGCCCGCCTATCTGCTTAAACTGCATAACCGTAAGGAATCTCATAAAGAGAATTGAAAGAAATATGTAAAAATAGTTCGGGGGTTAAAAACTTCAGGGAATCTCATAAAGAGAATTGAAAGATCACAACAAACTTCTGTGCGTTCATATATTACCCACCGGAATCTCATAAAGAGAATTGAAAGAGAAATTCGTCTGCACTTCTGTCTTTCTCCGACTCTGCGAATCTCATAAAGAGAATTGAAAGATAACACACATCTGTTTAGAGGCTATCATGCAAAGGGAATCTCATAAAGAGAATTGAAAGCCTCTGGGGACGGCGTTTTCTCTTCCAATCACTTCACCAGAATCTCATAAAGAGAATTGAAAGCTTATCCACCCCATAGATAAGCCTAGGTGAGCTACTTGAATCTCATAAAGAGAATTGAAAGATTATATTGGTTAAATCCACCCAATCCACCTCTTTATACTGAATCTCATAAAGAGAATTGAAAGCTTTCACAAATTCGTATAATTCTGAGACTCTTCCTCCCGAATCTCATAAAGAGAATTGAAAGATATACACACGTGCAACGTTACATTGACGTGTACCTGTCGAATCTCATAAAGAGAATTGAAAGTTTAAAGTCTGTTTTATAATCGTCAAAACTTGGGATATGAATCTCATAAAGAGAATTGAAAGAGGGTACATGTTGAAGATACCCATCTTGAGAGCGTCCTGAATCTCATAAAGAGAATTGAAAGTGTTGGACGACGGTGTGTTCGTGAAAGCGACTAACTCTGAGAATCTCATAAAGAGAATTGAAAGACGTATTCGTTCCACGCTTTTTTATACCACTCATCTCTGAATCTCATAAAGAGAATTGAAAGTCCTATCGGGGGTGGGAACATACTCTACATCATATTTCGAATCTCATAAAGAGAATTGAAAGTAATATTAACGGACCTTATGGGACTGACACATACGGCATGAATCTCATAAAGAGAATTGAAAGAGGGTACATGTTGAAGATACCCATCTTGAGAGCGTCCTGAATCTCATAAAGAGAATTGAAAGTTAATACTCTATCGCTTGATATTACTTCAACACCAGAATCTCATAAAGAGAATTGAAAGGTATATGGACGTGCTAAATGCTTCTCTTCATGTATTTTGGTGAATCTCATAAAGAGAATTGAAAGATGACATTTTTTTGCCATTAACCCAGATGCTAAATTGGTGGAATCTCATAAAGAGAATTGAAAGAAAAAACCACGTATAATGATAAAGTAATTGGTCATTGAAGAATCTCATAAAGAGAATTGAAAGATAACAGTATTACCACTAATACCTTTTATGCCTCTCCTGAATCTCATAAAGAGAATTGAAAGTTTATCTCACACTATGATTTCAGAAGACAAAGACGCACTCGAATCTCATAAAGAGAATTGAAAGAATACACCTTCTTGTGCTCAATTGCGTAAGCCAACTTTTGAATCTCATAAAGAGAATTGAAAGAACTGCGGCTTTATATTTTCTTCTTTTTTCTCTTCCTGAATCTCATAAAGAGAATTGAAAGGATTATCATCAATACTATTACGAAAAACGGTATATGAATCTCATAAAGAGAATTGAAAGTTTAAGTGTACTTCCACGTACTCCCAACTTTCAGGGAATCTCATAAAGAGAATTGAAAGTTTAGGCTCTTTAACTTATTAGTTATTTCGGCGTAGAATCTCATAAAGAGAATTGAAAGGTTCCAACATATTCATCTATGCGTGCATTATTATCATTTGAATCTCATAAAGAGAATTGAAAGTGCTACTTTCATACACACCTTGGTTTAAATTATACCCACGAATCTCATAAAGAGAATTGAAAGCCTTCTAGGGCTATGGCTCTCCTGCCCCGCTAATGCCCGAATCTCATAAAGAGAATTGAAAGACCTTCACAAGCAACGCTTCAAGTTCGCTGAAATTATCGAATCTCATAAAGAGAATTGAAAGTTTATCTGGGCTTATGATTTGGAACGCTGCAAGCACTGAATCTCATAAAGAGAATTGAAAGTTAAGCAACTCTTGGAGAAGTTTTACGAGTTGAACCTTCTCCGAATCTCATAAAGAGAATTGAAAGAATAAAAGATGAATGCAAATATAACGTGGCGATTGCGAATCTCATAAAGAGAATTGAAAGTAACTTCTAATATTGTTTTCCCCTTTTCTTCGGATATGAATCTCATAAAGAGAATTGAAAGGTTAGTGTCTGCCCCTTTACTATTTTTTCATTTTTTTCGAATCTCATAAAGAGAATTGAAAGTTATATTTCCTAGCATATTGATGGTTGCTATTTGTTTTCGAATCTCATAAAGAGAATTGAAAGGAAAGGTCTTCGGAGCAGACTAGCTTAACTGTGTTTGGAATCTCATAAAGAGAATTGAAAGTATAAAGTTCTAAGATATGATGCTATCAAAAGTTTACTGAATCTCATAAAGAGAATTGAAAGTAGGTTATGCATAAAGGGAATATAGGGCTATCCTCTCATGAATCTCATAAAGAGAATTGAAAGCACCCCGCTACAGCCTAACAATTGCAAATAGCGAGAATCTCATAAAGAGAATTGAAAGGTAGTAAGATGGACAAAATAGAAAAAATAGCAATAAGAAAAGAGCAAGCCCCATTAATATAGTGGATTGGAAAACTATTTCCAATCTATTCAAATTTATATAGATTAAGCGGGCTTTATGTGTATTATGCTAGAAGAATTAAGTTTCACACATTTTGACTTTTGAAGGGTTCTACGGTTACTTATAGCTTAGGTTATTCCCTTTCAGACATAGAATTTACAATTTCACCACAAAACGGTAAGGTGGGCATAACTTCTTTTTGTTTTCATCCTTTTTTAATTTTGCATAACGTTTTTAGAAGGCTAAAAAAGGCTTTTTGCCCCTCCCATATTCCTATTGCTTTGACGATTACGCATAAAATAGATGTTCTGGATTGAAATGGTCAATAAATCAAAGATGAAGTTGTTCGAAGAAATTTAATCAGTGAATTTGTTGAAAATTTAAACTCAGTTTACAGGCTTCTAATCGAAAAATTAAAAGCAATTAATAGACGTAGATCAGAAAACTAACAGAGTTATGAACTTTGCAAGTTCACTTTCTTTAACAAAAGTTTAGTTTTCCTGTTTCTGGATCAATTTCATAAAGCCTTTTTTCCTTTTTCATAAATTCTTTCCACTCTGAGTAGTTCTTTGGTGCATTTTGAACGTTGAAGAGTTTTTCTATTTTTTCTAAATATGGTCCTTTTCTTACTTTTTCGTCCTCGATGATTATCCATCTTTCTTTTAGCTTAGGAAGAACTTGCATAGGTAGTTCATGCTTTAACAATATTTCTTTTACCTGACTAATGTTAAGAGCTTTCTGCTCTCTAAATTCATTCATTAATTCTTGTATTACCTCGGAATACCACAAATAAGGTACTGGAAGTTCAAGCCATCTTTCTAAGACACGTTGAGTTCCTTCCTTTAAGTCTTTTTTGGAGTGTCTTAACTCTAGCCATTCTGGAAATAGTTTCTTTATATGTTCCTGAAAGACGTAGTAAAACCTTGAGCCTGAAGTTGTAAAAAGAGCAGACAAAAGTAGTGAGCTTGTTACTTGATTTGTTCCTCCCACTAAACTTACCCAAGTTTCTTTCTGTCTTAGAGCGTAAAATGTTGGTAGCATCACGCTTAAGCAATCTTCAAAATCATCGTGTTTTACTGAAATTACGTAAAAATACCTGAGCCAAGAATTCTCATAATACTTTTGTTTCATTCCAGTTTCTTTAAAAAGAGTTTTAAAGAATCTTTGAATATCAGTTAAGTCGCGTTTTCCTTCTAATTCTAGTGGTTCGCTCTGGTACTCTTCGATTCCTCCATTTATAACCTCTTTAGAAGTAAAAATTATAAATGCTTCTGGTGCGCCTTTGCTTTTCTGTTGCATTTCCCCAGATGTTGCAAAAAATTCTGTAGCTTCTTTTACGCCACTTTCTGAAGCTTTTAGCAAAAGGTATACACAAGTTAGTGGAACAGTAAATGCCCCCAGATTTCTTCCTAATCCTGAAATATGGTAAACACCCATTACTTTCTAGAACATTATTTCCAATTAATAAGCTTTAACTCTTCCAAGGGATTCAAAAGATAAGGCTTAAAAAGGAAAGTACAAAGAGAAATACAGCATTGAAAAGATATTTTTATGTCTTACTCTTAAAGCTTTCTTTCCCCGTATGTTGGTAAATATATTTGTCATTGCACTGGAAAGCTCAACTCCAGCAATCATCTCCGCAAACCTTTATGACATCCCCTACTTTGTATTCGGGGGAATGCGACTGAATCACAACAGCGCCAAGTCTTGGGTCATGGATTGTAACAAACTTTGAAGGATGATAGAAGTGGATAAGATACCCGTACAACCATATGGGCCCACGTCCAGAAATCACCACACCCTTGCTGAAATCTACCTGTGGTGGTTTTATCCTCTTTAACTCCTCAGGGGTTAAAGGAGTATCGAGTTCGAACGATACTATTGTGTACGTATCCTTTTCTAACACATTGAACTTAGTCAATTTTGATCTCTAATGCAACCGCAATACAGAAATTTATTAAGCTTTTCAAACGATAACATCCATAGTAGAGCTGATTTCTAATGTAGAAAAACTAATTAAAGATTGCACTATGCGGTAGTAAGCAATGTATCTAATGGGATAGGCTCAGTCCGTCGTAACAGAATTCATCCATTCATTTCCATAGGTTGAGCTCGAATAGTTATCTAAGCTTGAACTGAATAATCAAAATTCTAAATGTGTCTATTAATAAGGTTGTGTAAATATTCTGATGGTGGTTCTCAAAAACTATTGAAGTATCCTTTCCTTTATATTTTCCTACAGATTATAGACAATTATATAATTCTTTATTCTCAATAACGAGGTTTACTTGCGAATAGCATAATCGTTTATTCTCCATGGAGTTGAAGCCCAGAAAAGAAGATTGCGCGTCGAAAAGTATAAAAGATTATTCTACGTACCTAACTCTAAGAGGTCTAGAATTATTTGGGCGAGTTTAATTACCCAAATTTTTTGCAGATTCTTGTTATCACCAAATTGGCCAAATGGAGGAGAATACCTTGCGCAAGGTGTCTATTGTAGCTCCACTTGGAACCAGCCCCCCAGTTATTACGGAGTTCCTGCAATATGTTGAGACTGCTTTGGATCAGAGGGTCACCGATCTCACGATTTTATCAACGAGAGAACCTTTGGTACTCGAAGGGTTAGAGTTAGTGAAGGCTGCTGTTGAAGACCGTTACCCTAGAGCTCATTTACATGTTGTTGAATTGCCATACGAAGATGTAGATACAGAAGAAAGGGGTTCAGAATTCATCAGCATCGCCACAAGAATTCTTAGAGACCAGAAAGAGAAGTATGGTGCCAAAGTTGTTCACCTGTGTGTAGCTGGTGGAAGAAAGGAAGTATGTATTATCCTTTCTATGCTGGCGCAGTTCTACAACATTAATGGTGTGTATCATATCATTATGCCTAATGTGAAGGCCTTCAACCAGCAACTGGAGCTCATAAGGCACGAGGCAGAAGAGCTTTCAAACGCAGATAATAAGCTTGCATATTATAGACAAAAGAAGGATTTACTACAACCTGTTCTGTTCCCTGAGCTGTCCACCTATAATGTTATTAAGATCCCTATCATACCATATCCTGTGCACTTTCTTATGGGAATGGAGCAAGTGCTTAAGCAGAGAAAGTTTCCTTTACAGTCGATTGACACGGATATTGCCTCTAAACTTAGAGACCTTGGATACATAATGGTTACAAGGAACTATGCCTATACCTCTCCAGAGGGTGAACGCCTACTGCGTATTATAGGGTCGGTGGTGAACTGATGTCATCCCTTCGACTAGGATACTATAGCGAGGCTTCCGTGGTCCTGATACAAGCGATATCTCCTCTGCATGTTGGTATGGGAAGAGGTGTGGGTGTCGTTGATTTGCCTGTACAGCGTGATGCTCTTGGCTTTCCCACGATCTTCGCAAGCAGCTTAAAAGGGCCATTAAGGGCTACCTTCAATAGACTTATAGGCAAAGATAGTGAAGCTTGCACACGTATCATCTTTGGCCCTGGCGATGGAAGAGATGAAGATTACTATGCTGGTGCCTTTAACCCTCTCGACGCCAAACTTCTACTTCTGCCAGTTAGAAGTCTAGTCGGTGTGTATGCGCTGACCACTTCGCCAATCATGCTGAAGACTTTTGTCACATACCTAGAGGCTTCAACTCACGCTGGCTGTGAACAAAGCATAGAAGGCATCATAGGCGCTCTGGAAGCAACGTTGACAGAGGTGAGAGGTCTTGGCAAAGATGAAGTTCTTATTGGTCAAGGTGCAAAGGAAAAGCTTAGCCTGAAAATTGCTGAGAGGGATACTGTAATTTTAGCTGATGAGTTTAGGCTGTCCATGAGGGAGTCGTCCACTATTGGAGAACTATCCACGAATCTTGAGCTTGAAGAAGGTTGGCGGCTTGCTGTCGTTCATGACGATCTGATGGCTAATTGCCTACTTGAAAGGAGTTTGCTTAGACAGACCCGTGCAGCCTTGGAAACTAAAACTAAGAAAGTAAAGCAGGGCTTCCTATGGACAGAGGAGGATATACCTCCTCAAACAATTCTTTACACGGTATTCTTTTACTCTGACCCCAGGACAAAGGCGGATACTTGCCAAGAGCTGAGTTCTAAGTCTAATGCCACCGGAGTAAAAGGGCTCTTCGAGAAGGCAATCCTTCCCAATGGACACGGCTACATGATCTTTGGTGGCAACGAAACTGTTGGCAGAGGCGTTGCAAAACTGAGGAAGTTGGTTAGAAATGTTTGAGGGCAGAGGACCCCAACAAGAGACGATTGCCATAGCGACCAGCTGCCTTGAGGCAGTCAGAGATCTTGATGGTAAGATAGAGAAGTTCGGCCAATCCTATCGAGCTAGGGCCCGTAGAATGGCCTCAATGGTATATGAAACGGGGCTACTAAGCACCATTGCTTACCTCTATGCCAAAGCTACTAAGGATACATATGAAAAGGTTGTAAAGGCTAACATGCCAGGAACAGGCAAAATGGATCCTCAAGTTCTTAGAAATGAGCAAGGTAAGCTTCCAAGGAATGAAGAGCTAGCCCACGCAGCATACCTGAACCATATTCTCGCTTACATTTCGAGTAAGCTAGGCCGAGATGGGCAGGAGAAGGATCCCATCGGTCTTGTCAAGACGTTGGCTGAAAATCCTGTTGAGCTTGGAGTAGCCGAGTCTCTGCTAAGGCCTTTTCTGATAGAGCTAAAGCACTTAGCAGAGGCAGTCCTTGAGGCGGAGGAGTAATGGAGCTTGACATAGACCGCATCAAGGCAGAGGCTCAGGCAATAACTAGCAATAGTATGCTGGCCAGAATCGATCTAATGAACACAACACCTACTAGAATAGGGGGCTATAATGCACGGCCATATTCCAAGGAACTTGATCTAACGGAGGGATTACGAACCTCTGAAGTTAAGGGCATTTGGAGATGGTGGCTTCGAGCCGCTCTGGCGGGCGCACTTTGGGATCTTGGAAAGGAGCCGAGTGAGACGGCCATTAAGAAAATGGTAAATAAGATATTAGGGTCCACAGCATCGCCCTCCAAGTTTACTTTAACAAGTTCCCACATATACTCAGGAGCGGAAGAGCTTGATGACCTGACCAAAATACCAAGGATGCGTCTTATCCTGATGAAGAGGCAGGATGAATCTCAGGCTGAATTCAACATACGCGCGATTGAAGAAAAATGTCTCTATCCTCCTAGTTCCCTGAAAGTAACCTTATCCCTCTATGAACGTTCAAGTGAACCACTTGATTGGACTATAAGGAGAATCGCTCTCGGAGCACTACTTTTGGCACTTTTACTTAATGGTATTGGCGCGATAACTCGGAGAGGTTTTGGCCATTTCCAACTTGAGTTTAAAGATTGTGCTGATGAACTAAGGGACTACTTAAACAGCATCAAAGCCGTTAACGAGGCTAGGAGTGAGAAAGAAATGCAAGCTGGGCTTAAGGGTCTTCTTAGTATTGTGCTTGAGGATGCTAAGCAGAGCCTACTTCAGGAAAATGTGCCTGGAGGGTTAATCCCTCGGGCTTCTAGGCTGCCGCCATTCCCCTCGCTTTCCAACGACTCCCAAATATTCAGGTTAAGGATCGTAAATGTTAATGCCCCCGATGAAACTTTCCTCTTGAAGGAGTTAGGGAAAGTAGCTATGAAGGCTAGTTGGAAGACCGGCTTGGGACTAAATGTAAGAGAGGTGGGAGGAGTATTGGATTCATGGATACTGGGCATTCCTAGGGAGGTTCGAGGAACAGGATATGCCAGTCAGGTAGGGCGAAGGCCAAGCGCCATAGTTTTAGCCCCCATGAAAAAGTTGCAACAGAGTTTCCTAGTAGCTATCTATGGGTTTCTATCCTCCGACTGGCCCATCGAGGGTTTCAAATGGATGAGAAGAACAAGAGGGCGAGCAGAAGTACACCAAGTTGAAAATATCTCAAGAACTAGCCACCTACTCACAGCTCTTAATCACATACGTGATGTCAGTATGAGAAAACGCATTGAAGAATGCGTAAGGCAGAGAGGTGAGACACGGATAGAGTGCGCCTTCAATCTAGCATTTGATCTAATGGAGAGGCAACTAACCGGTGGTCTTGTATGAGCTATAGAGGGAGCAACACACAAAATAGGTTCCCAACATCCTCCGATGATAGCCAACAGATAAGTCTGGAATGGATTGACGAAGTCTCTAACCGATTTTTTACTCATAGATGGGTAGTTGGCATGCCCAATCTCTTCAGTCTCACAACCATCGCTTCGCTGAAGATTAATAGTTCCTGTAGTAAGAGTGAGGCTTTGGTTAGGAAACTGATAGAAAGACTCACGCAATATTCATCCAAAGCAGATTTCAGTTTAGTGAGCAAGCATTTGAATCAGATTAAACAGGCTTATTCTTCTCTTAGATTTCCAATCATTGATTTAGAAGCAAAGCTCATGTATAGGGGATTAGTTGGGGCTTCATCTAGCTTCGGACAACCTGCATTTAAAGTAGGATTATCCTTCGACACCATCCTGAACGTCCCCTATATCCCTGGGTCGAGCATTAAAGGGGCGGTTAAAGCAGCGAGCAGACTAAAAAAAGTAATTCCTGACGAGCTGCTAGGAGAGCTCTTCGGTAACGATTCGGTTGGGCGCTTAGACTTCATGGACGCTTACCCTGTAGATGGGGGCGTGAAGGGCTACATCCTGATCCCTGATGTGCTGACGCCCCACTATAGCAAATGGGGAGAAGACGTTCTGGAAGAAGACCAAGTTATGCCAACTCCTATCCCATTTCTATCCATAGCTCCAACCACCAGGTTCAGAGAAGACCAAGTTATGCCAACTCCTATCCCATTTCTATCCATAGCTCCAACCACCAGGTTCAGATTTCTTATTGTGGATAAGGCGCAGAAAGTCGATCAGCCATTTTTGGAAACGTTGCTCAAAGCTGTCGCAGTCGCCTTCTCGTTAGGGATTGGTGCGAAGACAGCCCTAGGCTACGGAGCCTTCGAGCTCGTAAAGGTCTCCGTCGAAGAAGGTGGGTGAGATGCCCAAGGATGATTTCTTCAAAAAGAAGGTGGCAGCGCTTCTACACGACTCCCCCAACAAGCCTTGGATAATATCTGAGAAGCTCAGCTGGTTGGGAGGACACGAAGAAGATGCGAAGTCAATAGCAACGGCCCTCTTTGGAGATGATATTGCTAGTCTTATTGGCAATAAAGATGTGAAAGAGTCTGATAAGCTGGCGGCATCCTTTGACAGATGGATTCTATCCTTCTTGATGGGGGGTGATTATGAGCCTGGAACCTTCATTACCAAGGATGTGAAGCTCTTTAATCTATTCTACCGTGAGAAGCCCTACGAAGCTCTCCTTCAACCCCCTCCAAAAGACCAGCTACAATACCGTGAGCAGCTGAGCAAATTTGTCGAGAACATAAAGACAATTCATAAGCAAGTCTTAGACAATGGGGGGTGGTATCTAGCCTACAGCACCTTCTACACTATCTACGAATACCTGTGGTGTAGATACTTCGGCACTCCTGGCCCAGCTGACACCCGAATACCAACTCACACAGTCTTTGACCATGCATATGCGTCTGCCACGACCTTGAATATGGTAGGCAGTAAGAGAATAGATGGATACATGGTCTCGATCGATCTCGGAGGTGTCCAGAACTTCATCTCTGCATCAAGGAAACTGCGTGATCTATGGGTATCGAGCTGGCTTACCTCATCCCTCGCCTGGTCGATAGTCTCACCGTTCGTCGAAGCTTTTGGGCCAGACATCTTGATTCTCCCGACGGCTAGGGGAAATCCCTTCTTCTACCATACGCTGGCTTGCATGCTAAACGACCGAGGGTTAGGGGTAGAGAAGATACCTAATATCAAGAAGGCTGCCGAGTTCGCAGGCTACGAGATCAGTTTAGGATACCCTAGGCATGCGGTAGTGCCAGCAACAATAACATTAATCCTTCCTAGCATAGCATCATATCCAGAGGATGCAGAGATCACTGTCAACAGTGAAAAACTGGTGCTTTCCGACGCAAAGAAGATTGCTGCGTTCATGAACGAGCTTTACATTTCAAGGTGGAGACGACTACTCCAATCTATCCTCGACGTCATTGTGACGCCAAAACTTGAGATATTAAGACGGGTTTTCGACGATATGTCTATCAATGATTCTCCTCCTCTACCACTTCGAGTGGCTGTAGCTGAAATAAGATCGGATCTCTCCTCCAAGGAAGCTTACCTTGCCTACCACAAAGCCTTCCAAAAGGTTTCACATGCTTTAAGGGAAGCAGGAAGTCTGAAGGTCTCTCCATCTGCAGCTCTCAACCTAACAGAGTATACCAAGAACTACGAACAATATCTTCCCGCATCAGGTGAGCCCAGGTTTTACGCCTGCTCAGTCTGTGGTGAAGTCCCTGCGGTTCCAAAATCCTTAGAAGTTGCAGAAAAAATCAACTCAGCTGTAAATGAGGAGAAGCTGATCACCATAGAACGGAGAAATGGACAACTAACAGGAGAACGTCTATGCCCCTTCTGTCTGATAAAGAGGCTTTCAACAACCAGAAAGGTATTTCCTAGGATCTTAGAAGAGTTACTTAATAAGCATCGAGACCCTGACCTTCAACGCTTCCCTAGCGTCTCTTCTGTTGCGGCGATTAAATTCAAGAAGGCCGTAGTGGATGCAGCCATAAAGAGGCCTGAAGTCATTTTTCCACTTCTGCGTGAAGTCATTAAACCGTCTAGAGAAGATGTAAACAAGCTACTAGTTTCACAGGTAGAATATAGACCTGAGCGAGAACTTCTTGAACAGATTGTGCAGAAATTTAAGGATGTTGAGCTTCAAGATTTGGGAACACTGGCGATTGGAGATGCGGAGGACCTGCTCTTAGTAGGAGAGCAAAGAGCCGTGGTTAGTAGGCTCGCTGGAGCTGTAAGGGAAATTTTGTCTTCTGAACCAGCATTGAACACTTACTATGCTATAATCAAGGGCGACGGAGATGATGTTGGAAAAGTCATAAGTGGAGACATTGGCGATGTGAAGGCAATACCTTCTTTCAAGAATCTCTTTCAGTATCTGTCTACTTTAACGCCTAATAAAGATCTTGGTAATGTTCTCCGTATAATAGGAG
>Ga0272448_1006147_pt1 | contig 13044 bp, 9 predicted proteins | sample YNPCB0191_FD_202220 | JGI IMG/M metagenome (GOLD analysis project Ga0272448, IMG submission 202220) | Hot spring sediment microbial communities from Yellowstone National Park, WY, United States - YNP-CB-019-1 | ecosystem: Environmental > Aquatic > Thermal springs > Hot (42-90C) > Sediment...
TGCACAATCACCGGGAAGCGGTGTTCATTCTCCTGGCTGTCAAGGAAAACGACGTAAACGGGCTTGCCTATGGGCTTGATGGCTTCAAAGACCACCTCGCTGCGGTTTTCTGCGCCGATGTAGCGCAGGCTCGCCTTGACAATCTCTTCGGGATAGGGGCGCATGTCCACCAGTTTGATGGCGGGCAGTTCAACACGCCGTCTCTCGCCGGTTTGCAGGGCAATCGTGCGGTAATCAATAGCCCCCCGGCGGAACAGCACCCATCGCCGCAGGTCGGGGTGGATGGGTGGGTGATCCAGCAGGCGCTGCAGTCTTTCCCGGGCGCGCGGGTCTTGGACAGGCGGCGGATTCTTGTCGCTTTCTTCCAGATTTTTCTTGATGTCGCTGGCGTGGCGCTTCATCTCCTCCCTGAGTTTCTGGATGTCTTCTCCTCGCCCACGCGCCAGGTTGTAGATGCCCCATACCAGCGCTAGGGCGCAGAGGCCGAGTACGACTTTGTCGGCGTAGGTGAGGAGGAACAACTTAGGTTTCATTGCGCCGCATTCCCATACCTAATATTGCTGCGCCATATCCATGCCTAGCGCCGTTCGCCTCTGCCGCCCGGTCTTTCCCCTTCTGCTGCCTTGAGAGCCTCTGGGATCAACTTGGCGAGTTCGGGGTTCAGTTCCTTCCAGAGCGGCAGGAAAAGCCGCGCCTCGCACCGGAGCGTTGCCGTCACCACCTGCTGTGGCTGGGGCGGGATTGTAGCAGTCTCCGCCTTGGCATCGCCCTCAGGTTTCATTGCTACCTCGCCAGGCAGGGGCGGAAGCGTCAGAGCGCCGACTTCCTTCTCGCGCGTCACAGTGACGTTCTGGAGTGCGATCCGCCAATCTGAGGCGGCAAGGCGACGGAAGAGGCTGGGCAGTTTTTCCCACTCCATCGTCGCCCGCATCGTAAACGGGAAGGGGATGTATAGAGCACCCGGCGGGGGTGGAGTTGTCACCACGGCGGGCTGCTTATCCATGGCCCAGGAGATGGCGTAAACAGGGGGACGGTGGTTGGCGAGGATGAAATTGTAATCGCGCTCGTCCACAATGGAGACAGCGTAGCCGATGGCGTCGGCAACGAGTGCGACGTCCCATTCCTTGAGATTGGCGGCGAGGGTAGCCTCGCGCGCGGGCGTCGGGTCTTCCAGGTAGTCAATGATAGCGTTGAGTTTCGGCTCTTCCTCGGCATGGCGGCGGAAGAGGCCGAGGAGGTCGGCACGGGTGCGGACCCCACGCAGGTCCATAATGAAGTCGGCCAGCGCGCGCCGATCGTCCACGATCAGGCTGCCAACGAAAGCCTTCTGCGCCGGGCTGGCAGTCAGTTCATACACTTGATCCCAGACCCGCACCCGGCGCTTGCGTACACCTTCCTCTATCTCCATGGAATAGCGGTTCATAACGATGCGAAGGTCGGCGCCTTCGGGGTCAGTGAGTATGTCGCGCAGCATGTCTGCCAAGGTACGCTTTTGCTCCTCGGGCGACTTAGAGTCGTCCTCCAGACGCAGGTCCTTGACGAAGCGCAGGGTCGCGCTGGGCTGCTCGGGCTGGGGATTGCGTACGACGGCAAGCAGGTTGGGCAGGGCGCGATCGCCGCGCAGTGATAGGATGTGATTGATGATGTTGGGTTCATTGTAGGTGAGCAGGTCAACCATGTCCTTCTGGAACCAGAAAAGCGTCTGTGCCTCCTGGATTTCCCAGTCTTCGGGAAGTTTGGTGCCCCAGTCGGTGAAGGTCAGGGCTATGCCCCGGAACTGAGGGAGTTCCAACTGCTGGCGCAACTCGGTCTGGGCCTGGATATAGCGCTGACGCCACTCGGCGCGCACCCGGACTTCGCGGCGGAACTGCGGGTCGGCGAACTCATTGTCATAGAACCAGCGCGTCTGACAGCGGCGCGGCTGGCTGGCGAGGAATTTACGCACCTCCTCGCGCTGCTGGTTCCAGAGTTCGGCTTCCTTGCGTGCGCTCTCAATCCAACTGGGCGCAACGGTGTCTCTCCCCTTGCGCGCCTGCTCCGCCAACTCCTTGGCGCGTTGCTGCACCTCCTCTTCAACTTGCCGTCGCTCGGCCTGGAGGCCGCTGACAGCAGCAAAATAGAAGGCGCCGGTAGCGATGAAAATCGCACCTGCCAGTATCCAGATGCCGGCTTTTCTCAGTAAGTCCATGGGCGCCATTCTAGCCCGATTTCTTGGGCGCGGCAGCGGCTTCCTGTTCGCGTATCTTCTTCCAAGCCTCCTCGCGCTTGGCGGCGTCGGCGCGCATCTCCCGCAGTTCCTGCGGGGAGAAGAGGGTGCATTCTACCTCAGTGGAAAGTTCGCCGCCGACCGCAGCTGCCGCCTCGGCACTCGCGCTTACCACTGTAATGCCGCGCACGGTCACATCTCGGAAGAGCGGCACCTTTTCTGGAAAGACGCTGGCGTTGCGGAGAGCCCGCGGCAGTTTTACCTGTAACGCGTGTTCTGTCTGAGTATAATCGGTATAGGCGGTGAACCGCCAGATTAAGGCTTCAGAGGTCTGGGGCGAGCCTTCCGAACCGCCCCCACGCCCAGTGCCACCTGCACCCGCCTCCAAGCCACTGATGTAGATTTCCGGCGGGATGGCTTCGGACAGTCCCCGGAGTGCAACACCCCAATACCCGCGCCAGGTGGCGAGGTCCAGGTACTTGTCCAAGTCCGTACGGCTGGCGGACTTCGCTGCATTATATTCCTCGGCGAGTTTTTTGGCTGTCTTCAATTCGCTCTCGCCAATGGTGCGCAGGCTCTCCAGTTGGGCAACGGCATCCTTGTTGCTGAAATACACCAGCCCCACTCCGAGGGCCAGCATAATGCTCGCTGCCAACGCGGGGATTTGGGTGCGCATAAGCGCCTGCTGCTCCAGGAATCTGTCGGGCAGCAGACTGATGGTGATCTCTCCCTCCTTCAATCCGTAGATGGCCGAGCCCAGTGCAGGGACCAGCCCCGGCAGGGCGCGACAAAACTCCTCTTCCCGTCCGCCTTCTACGGTTAATTCGTTGGCTTTCGCCAGGGGTCGGATGCGATACTGCAAATCCTTGGTCATTTCGGGGAGGAGGCCGTACAAACGATAACCATGACCGAGCACCAGTATCTCTTCAAACTTCACGTCGCGGGACAGGGTCTTGTAATAGCCGATGGAGCGCTGCACCTCGCCAATCAGGTCGTGGATGACGGGGCGGAGGGTCTCAAAGATCTGGGCGCGATGGCGCGACTGCTCCATGCGCTCTTTGACCTTCTCGGCCTCCTCAAAACTGATATTGAACTTCTTTTGCAGGACTTGGTTGAAACTGTTGCCCGCGATAGGAAGGTTGCGAATCCAAAACTTGGGCCCCTCAATGATGATGAAGTCGGTGCTCTTGGCGCCGATGTCCAAGATGATGAGCGGCTCGGTAGGTTTGAGGTCGCGGCGTACATAGTCATACACGGCCAGGGGATTGATCTGCAGACCAACCAGGTTGGCGGCCACTGGCGCCAGGGCGGCGAGGTATTGTTCAACGACCTCGCGGCGCACGGCAAACAGGCCGATCTCAATCTCTTCTCCGGGGACCAGGTCTTTGCGCACACGCTGATAATCCCACTGGACCTCGGAGAGATCGAAGGGGATCTGCTGCCGGGCCTCGTAGCGGACGATCTCCGGAATGCGGCGCTTGTCCACCGGCGGCAGCCCGATGAAGCGACTGAGCACATTCTCGCTGGGGATGCCGGCGACAACACGGTTGCCGCGCCCTATTTTGGCCGCCGCGCGGGTGATGGCCCGGGCGATCAGTTCCGGTCGCGGCACGGGCGGCTGAGATTGCACCTCGGCGTAGGGCACGACGAAGAAATCCTCCACGACGAGGCGCTTGCCCTCGCGGCGCAACTTCGCGGCCTTGACGCCGGATTCGCCGAGGTCAAGTCCCCAGCAGTCCCTGACGCCAAACATAACTTCTCCGTTCGCCGGCCCGATTCCGCCCTAATTATGGCACGCCAGCCACGTGTTGTAAAGCCGTTGCCCGATGGTCTCGGCGGCGTCGTCGGGCGCTGCCTCGCACCACTCAACGCCGGGCAGGTGCCGCAGCCAGGCCATCTGCTTGCGCGCAATCCGCCAGGTGGTCTGTTTCACCCTGCTGATGGTCTCCGGCAGTGAAAGGGCGCCTTGGAGGTGCAGCACGATCTCACGATAGCCGGCAGCCTGGCCTGCTGTTGGGCCGAGACCGCCGTGCGCCAGGAGACCCCGGACTTCTTCCACCCATCCGCGTGCGAACATGGCCTCGACGCGTCGCTCAATTCGTGCGCGCAGGTCTGCGGGCGTGCGCCGCAGGGCGAGAATGCGACACGGCTGGCGATACTCGCCCTTGAATTGCTGTTGCAGCGCGGAAATCGGACGGCCAGAGGCGACGAAGACCTCCAGCGCGCGCACGATGCGCCGGGCATCATTAGGATGCAGCCGCGCCGCCGTCTCCGGGTCCACACGTTGCAGTTCTTCATGGAGGACTGCCGGGCCTTCCCGGCGCACCCGTTCCCACAGCCTTGCGCGCAACTGCGGATCGGCCCCCGGTCCAGTGAAGAGGCCACTAAGGAGCGCGCGGATGTAGAGCGGCGTCCCTCCCACTAGGAGCGGCCGCCGCCCGCGCCGCCAGATGTCGGCAATAGCTGCGTTCGTCTCGGACACATAACGTGCGACGTTGTACTCCTCCGTGGGGTCAGCCACGTCAATCATGTGGTGTGGCACGCGTGCCCGCGCCTCGCGCGTCGGCTTGGCTGTCCCGATATCCATGCCGCGGTAGACCTTCATGGAATCCACGGAAACGATCTCCGCACCGAGGCGCTCGGCCAACCAGAGCCCGACTCCGCTCTTGCCTGCCGCGGTCGGACCGGTGATGAGGAGCAACTCGCTTGCCGCCATGTGGGACGCAGATATGCCTCCCCCGCTCGTGCGGTCAGCAAGACAACCTGGTGGAAGCCCGGTCTCCCATTTTGCCTGCTTGGCGCGGCCGAGCGTGGTTCAGCTCAACCGCTGCCAAGCCAGAAAACTAGCATAACCTGAAGTCGCAAGTCAAGGGAAAACCTTGCTGCGGGCTGCCACCCGGCACCGTCGTCGGATATTCCCCCACAAATCTCAGGCGATCGCACCGGCGCAGGCACCATTTTGTTTGCTACAGGGCCGTGGCGACAGCGGCGGCGAGAGCGATGGCAGCGGTTTCCACGCGGAGGCGGCGCGGTCCGAGCGAGATGGGCATCCACCCCGCGACGCGTGCCTGTGCCTCTTCCTCAGGCGTGAAGCCTCCCTCCGGGCCAATGAGTGCAATGATGGTTTCACCGGGTACGCATTCAGAGATGACGCCTCGCAGCGGTGTTGCGTCGGGGGCTGGGGTGGCCAGCAGGCGCAGGTGATATTCCGCGCGACGGACAGCCTCCTCAAAATGCAGGGGTAGATCAAGGAGCGGCAAGCGATTGCGCCCGCACTGCTTGCAAGCCTCGATGGTGAGGCGGCGCCATTTTTCGTGACGGCCCGCCGCCCGTACACGCGGGTCTGCAACGCTGTGGCGGCAGATAACAGGGATGAAGGCGTGGACGCCGAGTTCGGTGCATTTCTCCAAGATAAGGTCGGCACGTTTGCCCCTGGGCATGGCAACCGCCAGAGTCAGAGAGAGGGCAGCCTCGCGGTCAACTGCGATAATCTCCGCAGTCTCAACGAGGACCTCATCACGCGTGCAGGCGAGGATGCGCGCTCGGCATTCGCGCCCGGTCCCGTCAAAGAGAGTGATTTCGTCGCCCGGGCCGAGGCGGAGCACGTGGCGAATGTGGTGCGATTCCGTGCGGTCTAGGCGCACTTCAGCATGGGCCGCCAGTCTGGGCGTGTAGAAGCGCAAAGGGTGCGTGGCAACCTCCCTCCATTGCGCCACGGCCTCGTGCCTGGGCGCGGGGGAATGCAGCAACGCCTGTCATCGTGCCCGGTGATCAAGCTGCTTGCGCCGGGCGCCCAGGAACGGCGCTTGCGCTGCGGGGGCCGTTAGTCTTTGTCCTTCTTCTTGTCGTCGTCCACGATTTCGTAATCAGCGTCCACGACCTTCTCGCCCCGCTCGCTTTCCTTGCCCGGCGAGGTGGGTCCCTGCGCGCTACGAGTGCCTGTATCCGTGCGCTGACTTGAGGCTTGCTGATACACACGTTCGCCAATCTGTTGCATGACGCGCTGCAGGTTTTCGGCGGCGTTCTTGATGTCGCGTATATCGTCGCCGTCTTTGACCTTCTTGAGTTTGGCGAGGGCCTCTTCGGCCCTGCTCCGGTCGCTCGCGCTGACCTTGTCGCCGAGGTCGCGCAGGGTGCGCTCGGTGGTATAGAGGAGTTGATCGGCGCGGTTGCGCTCCTCCACCAGCTCGCGTCGCTTGCGGTCCTCCTCGGCGTGGGCCTCGGCCTCGCGGCGCATGCGCTCCACCTCCTCTTTGGTCAGGCCGGAGGAGGACTCGATGCGAATCTTTTGTTCCTTGCCCGTTCCCAAGTCGCGCGCAGAGACGTTCAGAATGCCGTTAGCGTCAATATCAAAAGAGACCTCAATTTGAGGCACACCACGGGGAGCGGGCGGGATTCCGACCAGTTGGAAGCGCCCGAGCGTGCGGTTGTCGACGGCCATCGGCCGCTCGCCCTGGAGGACATGGATGTCCACGGATGTCTGCCCGTCAGCGGCAGTGGTGAATATCTCCTTTTTGCTAGTGGGGATAGTGGTGTTGCGCGGGATGAGGACGGTCATTACGCCGCCCAACGTCTCAATGCCAAGTGACAGCGGGGTGACGTCAAGCAGCACAACGTCCTTGACTTCGCCGCTGAGGACTGCCCCCTGGATGGCCGCACCGATGGCGACGACCTCGTCAGGGTTGACCCCCTTGTGCGGCTCCTTGCCGAAAATCTCCCTCACCAAGGCTTGTACTGCCGGCATGCGCGTCATGCCGCCGACAAGCACCACCTCGTCAATCTGGTCGGGCCGGAGTTTGGCGTCGCGCAAGGCGTTGAGCACCGGCTGTCGGCAGCGCTCGGTCAGGTGTCGTGTGAGTTGCTCCAGTTGCGCCCGGGTTATGCGCATATTGAGGTGTTTCGGTCCGGTTTGGTCGGCGGTGATGAAGGGCAGGTTGATTTCGGTCTGTAAGGAGGAGGAAAGTTCGCACTTGGCCTTCTCGGCCGCCTCTTTCAGCCGCTGAAGCGCCATCGGGTCTTGCCGCAGGTCAATTCCCTCTTTCTTCTGGAACTCGTCGGCAATGTAGTCAACGAGGACCTTGTCGTAGTCATCACCGCCCAGATGGGTGTCACCGTTGGTGGACTTCACCTCAAAGACGCCGTCGCCGACCTCAAGGATAGAGATGTCAAAGGTGCCGCCGCCCAGGTCAAAAACGGCAATCCGCTCGTTTTTCTTCTTATCTAGCCCGTAGGCCAGCGAGGCCGCAGTCGGCTCGTTGATAATGCGACGCACGTTCAACCCCGCGATCTCACCGGCCTCCTTGGTCGCCTGGCGCTGGCTATCGTTGAAGTAGGCTGGCACGGTGATAACCGCGTCGGTGACCTTCTCGCCCAAGTATGACTCGGCTGCCTCCTTGAGTTTCCTCAGGATCATGGCCGAGATCTCGGGTGGGGTGTATTCCTTGCCATCTTTTTCAATGCGGACGCGCACCAGTTCGTCTGCCTTGCCTACAATCTGGTAGGGCACCAGTTTCTCTTCTTCGGCCACCTCCGAGTGCCGGCGGCCCATGAAGCGCTTGATGGAGAAGACGGTGTTGCGGGGGTTCATGACGGCCTGGCGTTTGGCCCGATGGCCAACCAAGCGTTCGCCGTCGGTGAAGGCCACCACCGAGGGAGTCAGGCGTTCTCCGTCAGTATTGGGAATAACGACCGGCTTATCCCCCTCCATCACAGCCACCACAGAGTTCGTGGTACCCAAGTCAATTCCTATGATTTTTTTTGCCATAACGGATTATCCTCCAAGATGTTACTAAGCCGCGGAAAGTTACCCATGCAGGCCCCTACGGGTGTGCGGCCTGCCATCCCCAACAAAGTAATTTAAGCATACATCCCCCTAACTGTCAAGGAAACTCTAGAGGCGCGCGATTGGGATGGGATTCACAAGTCCAGCGTCAAATGACCTCGGGCGTGTTTTCCGCCGCCTCCACCATTCCACGCCGAACACGGCGGTAACACGTCGTAACGCCACCGACATAGAAACTAACAATTTCCTACCTTGTAGGACAGTTGGCACGGCGCAAGCCGACATGGACGCAACATGCCGTGAGCACGCCGAACACACCATTTCACAACCAAGACGTGTAACAGGTGTGCAACGGATTCACGTCGATCAAGACGACTTGAACGCAATCATCGCCCGTGGGATTCTCTGCCGGAGCCGGTGCGCAAGGGCATCGTGGCGGTGGGCAAAGCCGCCGGCGCATCGCGTGAGAGTTAGGGCTGGAGGTTCTCCGACGGCGCAATTGCTTCCCATACCCAGCGGTTTATCTCTCCTCTCCGTCAAGAAGGACCCGCTAACTTGGTCGTTCCTGCGTCATTCCCGCCATACCGCCTGTGTCCAGGCCAGCACGCAGGATCAAGCCGAAGATGGGGTCGGCCTGGACACACAAACGGCGAAGGTCCAGACCTGGGCTGAGTGGAACGGCGCATCCGAAGTGAACACCTTCCGAGACGAAGGCATATCCGAAAAGCGCTTAGACAATCGCCCTGGGCTGCGCACCGTACTGAATGCGATGGATAAATAAAGGGAACGCCTTGGTTGTTTATTCGCTATCGCGCCAGTCGCGGTCCACGAAGGACACGCGGACCGTCGCGGACTTACTGGTGAAGAAAGAAGCCGACCTGGTCAGTCTATCCGCGAAGATTGACACCACGTCCGCCGCCGGGGAGATGGTATTCAGGTTGCTGGCTGTCCTGTCGGAGTTTGAGCGGGATCAGATTTCTGGCTCTGACGGCGGGGGTATGATCCGTCTTCACTGTGCGCAGCATATCCGACAGGTGATGAGGTTCCCCTGTAGGCACGCTACTCTTTTCGGAGACACTGCATATCGGGAACCTGTAACTTGGGAAAACAAGGGAGATCGCCAGGATGGCGAGGATTATCGCACGCGTCTATGGCCCTCCAAAGATCACGCTGATGATTCCCAAGAGGATGAGGATGAACATGATGACTAAGAAGCATCCGATGCAACAACCGTATGGGAGGAACATGATGCCGGCCAAACCACCAATAAACTCCCAGAATGCGGTCAGTTATGGACTTAGAGCGTTCCATGTCTGGTGGGAGCAGCTCTGGATTGGACATCTTACTTACCTCCTAGCGCATGCTCAAGTAGCCGGAATGCCAGAAATCCGATAACAGTCGGCCCTGTTACCGAGATAAGGGCGAAGATGATACTGACACGAATCGTCAAGTCCTTCAACCCCACGTCTCGGATCGCGTCCTTCTGTGCATGGCGGGTGTCAGTGAGCAATTTACTTCTCGCTACCTCGCGTTCATCCTCTAGTCTCCAACGCGCGTCCTGCCACTTATTCTCCCGTGTTGGTGCTCTCGCTTGCGTTCAGTCCTTAACTCAAGGCTGGTCATCCCGTTGACTTGGACGCTGTGGTCGTGGTAGCCGTCACCGCTAACTGCGCCCGCGCGAAAGGGCCATCACTTCACTGCTGCCGAAACTTCCGTGATCGTCTGGTCGCGCAGGTTGGCGTCCAGAAAACGATCACCCTTCACACCGGTGAATCGTATTACGCTTCCTCCAAGTAATATGATCATGAGGTCCACTTCACGGTGCCTCCCTAAACCGACATGGACCTCCAGCGCTCCGCCACTCTTATAGCTGTGGTTGGGGTGGATTGTTCGCATTCCGAGAAGCTTCGCGTCCCGCTTGTCGGCTTGGCCGGCTTCATAGACCTGTACACGGGCACCGATCAGTTCTGCGTCCTTGATGCCGCTGAATCGAAGGCGCAGCCAGTGATTCTCGCGAGCACCATGGAGGCCGGTATTCCAGTAGACCTTGCTCTCATAGCGGTCCATGCTCAGCGCAATGCCGCTGTTGTCCGGGTCGGCGGCAAAGACCAGGTCTAGTAGCCCGTCGTTATTGAGATCGGCGGCTTCGCCACAAATGCCGCTGCCATCCAGACCGCTCCAAGTGGTGGGCTTCGGCTCGAATGTCCCATCGCCGCGATTCATGAACAGGATGGCCCGGGCTTCGGGATTCATTGACTCACTTCGGTCGAGCACAACCAGGTCCACCCAGCCGTCATTGTCGAAATCGCCGAAGATGGCATCCGCGAAGTAGGGCCGACGGTCGGCCGGGTCCATTCGCGCCAATGGACGAGCCCTTGGCAGCGGCGCATCGAAGAATTTACACCAATCCCGATACACCCAGTTCAACGCCGACAGCCCAGCCGCATCCGTAGCCTCCTGGAACTGGAAGCTACCCCTGTTCCGCCAGAATCGGCCGCTGACGTACTCCGTGCGCGGTGCCCAGCCGGGCGAGGCTGGTCCTACCGCCAGCACGTCCAACAGGCCGTCGTTGTCCACGTCGGCCAACGAGATGTAGGGCAGCCCCGGAGCCTTGCCGACCGCCGTGAAGGTCTTCTTGTCTTCGTTGAGTTTCAGGCGGGCCTCGCAGGCCAGACCGTTGCCCGTCACCTTCGCGAAGCGCAACTTGCCCGTTTCGGCCAACAGGTTCTTCCAGCAAAAGATGCCCTGGCGGTACTCGACCGGGGAATAAGGCAGGGCCGGGTCGCGGATGTCCACGTGGTACGACTGGATCAGGTCCAAGTCGCCGTCGTTGTCGAGATCGCGCAGACTGATGTCCGGGCCGGCCTTGTCGCGGGCGCTGTCGTGGTAGAAGCCGCCGAAGTCGGGCACGAGGTCCGTGCCGCCGATGTCTTCGAAGCATCCGTTCTCGAACCTGGGACCATTGGGCTTGAACACGTAGAGGCGGCTGTGGGGAAAGCCGCCCATCGCGTTGCCAATGTTGTCGCAGCCGATGGCTATGTCCAGCCAGCCGTCGCGGTTCACGTCGCCGATGCTGGGCTGGCGGTTGTAGGCTTTCTCGTTCTGGATACCCATCTTTGCCGAGACATCGCGGAAGACATCCCACGCACCGTCACTGATGTAGAGGCCGTTGCCAATCATCTGGTCGCGTGGGTTGGACTGCCCGCCCGACATCTGCGCGTGCCGCGTGACGAACAGGTCCAGGAACCCGTCGCCGTTGAAGTCGGCCAGTACAGGCACTTGGCCTCGGCCAAAAGCATCTGGTGAGACCTTCGAGCCGAGAATTCGGATCTTGTGTTCACGGAACCTGAAGTTGCCCCCATTGATGAACACGCGCAGCCTCTCGCCGGCGCCCCAACGTCCGCCCGTGCCGCGCGGTGGCGAATACGTAGCCACAATGTCCAGCCACCCGTCCTTGTTCAGGTCCACGATGGCCAGGCCGTTCATGCCCTCTTGGATGCTAGTGAATCCTGGCACGACGATGCTCTCGAACAGTTGCCCTCGTCCGGCTGCATCCCGCGCTGGGTCGCCGTCGGGCATTTTCTTAAGCGGCGGTTCACCAGGGGTGCTCTTCGGCAATTTCCTCCTTGTGCGGCTGCGGCTTGAGGTCGCCGAGCTGCCTTGTGATTCGCTCCAGAAGCGATTGCGGCTGCTGCCCGGCGGTGGCATTTGGCTTGGAAGAAGCTGCGTCTGCCTTGATGAGAGCATCCTCTTTTTCCCGCCTCCGCGCCTCGGCCTGCTGGCGTTCGGTTTCTGCTGTGGCCGAGGGCGTGCTCTTGGGTACTGCCTTGACGGTGGGTACTGTTACGGGACTTTCGGCCGCGCGGACAGCGGCGCCAAGAACGGCGCACAGAGCCGCAACTCCGAGGCCGGCACGTGCGAGCCACGCGTATCGCAACCGCTTGGTCAGTTGCATCTGTTTAATCCTCCCAGCTAGACATTAATAATCTTCTGCGGTACGCCTCTATGCGCTAATCCTTTGGCGGACTTTCTCGCCACCGTTCCAACAACCGGCCGCGCTCGTCAAGGTAAACAATCTTAGGCACATTTGCCGTCCGTATCAAGGCCCTAGGCACAACGACTGGACGGCCCTGCTCGTATTTTGTCTCGTCCCGCACAGTGGTGTGCAACCGCCGCACTGCGGGCAGGACAGAGACGAGGGTACAACCAGTGCTGAAGTCCCGCATCTCCCGCAAGATTTTCCCTTCCTTGCGGACCGAGACCTCGGCGGGGCCACCGATCTTCTCGCCGATGCCGACGGTAACGGCGCGTAGGACGAACCAGGCTCCTGGCGTGTCATAGTCGCGTCGGCGGATTAAGAATGTGGCCTGATCTTCCCCGGCCACACCGATGAGGAAGAACTCCACCTCGGAGGGCACGGTGATGCTCACAAGCACTGGGACTTCGCACTCTTTGGCCCCGACGCCAGGCGAGACGGAGACAACCTTGTAGTCGTAGGTCTCGCCAGGCTGGACGCCTTCGTCCACGAAGAGGCAGAGGTCCGGCGGCGGGCCGGTCGGCGCCTTGGGCACTTCCGCCGGCATCTTGGGGGCAGGTCTGCCCTCTGGCGTCAGCGTCGCGGGTTCCTGCTCGCGCAGATCCACATCTGGCGCCTTGGGCTTCTCTTCCAGGAGAGGGCCATATTTCGCTTCTAGTTTTTTCCACAGGGCGGGCGTAACGGGCTTGACAACCGCGGGGCTGACGAGGCGATATTCACTATCGGGAGCCTCCCCCAGTTTGCGGTAGGCGCGGATGCCTTCGGAGTCGGCGACCTTGGCCGGGTCCTCATCGCGTGCGCGACGGCGAAGAGTGGCGAAGACGAGGACATGGCCGCGCAGTGAGCGCAACTGCACCTGTTGCGGCGGATGCGGCAGCGCGACAATCTTTTCCTGCACAATCACCGGGAAGCGGTGTTCATTCTCCTGGCTGTCAAGGAAAACGACGTAAACGGGCTTGCCTATGGGCTTGATGGCTTCAAAGACCACCTCGCTGCGGTTTTCTGCGCCGATGTAGCGCA
>Ga0272448_1006152_pt1 | contig 13039 bp, 15 predicted proteins | sample YNPCB0191_FD_202220 | JGI IMG/M metagenome (GOLD analysis project Ga0272448, IMG submission 202220) | Hot spring sediment microbial communities from Yellowstone National Park, WY, United States - YNP-CB-019-1 | ecosystem: Environmental > Aquatic > Thermal springs > Hot (42-90C) > Sediment...
CAGAACAACTATAAAGGTTAGATTTATTTTCGAAAATTATTTTAATAATATCATTTTTCTCACCTGCAATGTCTTATCTGTTTGAAACTTGCACAGGTATAAACCACTTGGTAAACTTCTTCCATATTCATCCTTTGCCTGCCATTTGAAAGAATATGTACCTGCAAGTTGTGTCGTATTAACAATTGTAAAAATTTCTTTACCTGTAATATCATAAATTTTTAATGAGACAAAAGATATGTCCGGTATATGATAGGTTATGATTGTTTCGGGATTAAAAGGATTAGGGAAATTTTGATCAAGTTTGAATCCATCAGGAATATTTTTCCCTTCTGATTTTATTCCTATGGTACTATTTCTGTTGAATCTGTAAATTTTCGCAGATGAAGCATAGGATAAGATGTATAGTTCATTAGATTGATCAATACCAAATGTTGAAATGCTAAATGGAGCATCAATTAATAGTGAATCACTTGTAATTGATTGGCCATTATAACGTAACATCCAAATTCTGCCTGTACAATAATCTCCGTAAATATAAGCTCCATTAAGTTCAGGTCTTCTATTTCCTCTATAGACATAACCTCCAGTGATTGAGCAATCACCGTTATTGTGTCCATAAACTTTTATCGGAAATGTTTTACCTGTTGTATCGCAATTTACCGGTGGATTATAGCATTGAAAACCTTCAAGTACTCTCCAACCATAATTCTTCCCGTTCTGTATGATATCAATTTCTTCCCATAGATTTTGTCCTACATCACCGGCATAAATTAATCCTGTGTTCATATCTTGTGTAAATTTCCAGGGATTACGAAGTCCCCATGCAAATATTTCTTCTTTACCTAAGGAAGGATTATTATAAAATGGATTTGTTGGAGGTATAACATAGCGTCTGAATGCTGTTGTATCATTTATATCTATCCTTAACATTTTTCCAAGTAAAACCTGTAGATTTTGTGCATTGTTCAGTGGGTCACCTCCACTTCCACCATCTCCCATTCCAATATAAAGATAACCATCCATTCCAAACATAAGAGTTCCGCCATTGTGATTACTATATGGCTGAGGTATTTCAAGAATTTTATATTCACTCAAAGAGTCAGCTTTATTTGGGTCGTTAGTTGAAACCTTGAAACGTGATATTATTGTCCGTAAAGGGTTCGGAGCTGTGTAATTAACATAAAAGTAGCCATTGCTACTATAGGCAGGATGAAATGCTAAACCAAGAAGTCCCTCCTCTCCACCTGAAGAAGATATTTTATTTGATATATCTAAAAAAACCTTTACAGATGATAATGTAATATTAGAATCATTTGGAAATGTTTTTATTATACCATTTTGTTGTACAAGAAATAATCTATTACTTCCATCAGGACTAAAAGTTAAATGAGTAGGATATGAAAAAGTAAGATTTGGAAAAGCATCAAGTAATTGAATATTTGGATTTTGAGCATTAACTAAATTTATGAATAACAGAAGTATAAAGATTAATATTCTTAACATTTTTATGTTTTTATTTTTTTAAACAACCATAAAATTAAAAAAGTGCATAACTAAAAAAAAACTATAATAATCAGTTAAACACAGTTAATCGTAAGTGTATAAAATTTAAACTTTATTTAGTTGCTTGATTTTAGTAAATTAAAGTTTATTAAAAATTAAATTATGGCAAAAATATCAAAGACAGTACACAAAACATCAGAAGATAAGTTGCTTCATTACTACTATAAAGTAACTGAATATTACGAAAACAACAAAAAAGTTGTTTACAGAATATTTGGTGTTATAGTTTTGATAATAGCTGCCTTGATTTTTTATTTGCGATATCAAGCAGATAAAAGTGAAAAAGCTACTTCAGAGCTTGCAAAAGTTAAACAATATTATAATTCAGGATTATATAGCATAGCCATTAATGGAGATTCTCTCGGGACTTCAAGAGGTTTATTTTATATTGTTGATAACTATGGTTCGACAAAAAGTGGTCAGGAAGCAAAGATAATGCTTGCCAATAGTTACTATTTCCTTCGTGATTTTGATAATGCTTTAAAATATTATGAATCATATTCTGGTTCTGATGATATTCTAAAAGCTGCAGCAATTGCTGGTGAAGCAGCAGTTTATGAGGCAAAAAAAGATTATGAAAAAGCAGCAAACCTTTTTATTAAAGCATCTAAAATTAGTAAGGACAATACCTTTAATGACGAGTATTTATATAATGCAATAAGGTGCCTATATTTTGCCGGTAAGAAAGATAAACAAAAAGATCTTGTTGATGAACTTAAACAAGATTATCCAAAATCAAAATATCTTTCCTTTTTACAAAGATATTATGAAGGAGATTAAACTGTGACACTAAAAGATAGAATTAATGAAGATTTGAAAAATGCAATGAAGAACAAAGATGCTTTGCTAACAGAAACCTTACGAAGCATCAGGGCTGAAATACTTAAGATGGATAAGTCAGGTTTAGGTAGAGAAATAAATGAAGAGGAAGAGATACAAATATTAAGCAGACTTGCAAAAATGAGAAAGGAATCAATAGAGGCTTTTGAAAAAGCTGGTAGAACTGATCTGGCTGAGAAGGAAAAGTTGGAACTTGCAATTATTCAAAAATATCTTCCTGAACAAATGTCAGCAGAAGAAGCTTCACAGATTATAGATAAAATATTACAGCAATTGGGTGCTACTTCACAAAAAGATTTTGGTAGGGTAATGGGAGCAGCAATGAAAGAATTAAAGGGAAAGATAGATGGTAAAATTGTTCAGGAACTGGTAAAATCTAAACTCAATAATTGATACGTGGTTTTTGAATTATCTGGATATCATATTACTTTTATTAATACTCATCCCCGCAGTTGGGGGTTATAGAAACGGCTTTCTAAAAAGTTTACTTTCTCTTGTTTCTATTATAGTTGGAATATATCTTGCTACACGTTTTCATACTGGTTTCAGACTTGTGTTATCAAAGCTTATTACTAATCCACGAGCTGTAGATATAGTTTCATTTCTACTCATTATTGCAATTACATACTTTATCGGTGTCTTTATTGCTAATAGACTTTCAAAAATAAATAAACTTACTCAAATACTTGATAAAGGTTTAGGTCTTGGTCTTGGATTTTTAAAAGGTGTTGTAGTTTCAAGTATATTATTAATAATCCTGACGAGTATATCACTTTTCCCTCAATCTGTTTTAAAAGCTTCTGTATTGCAATCTTATCTTTTACCAGTGGCTCCGAAAGTTTATGACTATGTCTCTACTATTGTACCAATAAATAAGAAATCGTTTTTGGATTTAAATCCTTATTTTCAAGTTGATTCTCTCATGAAAAAATGAACCAAAACCTTTCTGAAGAACTAATCAAAAAATTAGAATTTAATCTGATTCTTAATCACATCTCGGGTTTTTGTTTTCTTGAGCAAACGAAGGAAAAGCTCTTTGAACTTAAATTTTTTACTGAAAGAACTGATGTCGAACGAGAATTAAAAAAAGTTGAACAAACTAAAAATCTCCTTTTAAGCGGTTTTATTTTCGGTTTTGATAACTTAAGAGATATTCGTCCAATAATACAGGAATTAAAAATTTCTGGTAATTTTATTGGTGGAGATAGATTGAGATGGGTTCTTGATTTTTTGAAAATTTCAAGATTAACAAAACATAAGTTTAGAGAGTTTAATAAGAACAGAGCCTTTAGTGAGATAGAACAAATCTTTTATTTCCTTTATGAAAATAGAGTACTTGAACATAATATTGATATTACCGTTGATGAGAATGGGAATATCAGAGATTCTGCTTCTGCTGAATTAAGAAAAATTAGGGAAGATATTAATAATAAATCTATTCACCTGCGAAAAATTATAAAAAGAATCCTAAAAACTGTTTCGGAACTTGAACTTACGCAGGATGATATTTATACCTTAAGAGATGGAAGGCTTGTGATTCCAGTACGAGTAGAAAACAAACGTAAGCTGAAGGGAATAATACATTCTCTTTCTGGTTCTGGTGCTACTGCCTTTATTGAACCTCAGGAAACAATTGAGCTTAATAATGAAATTGCTGAACTTAAAATTGAAGAACAGCGAATTATTGAAAGTCTTTTGCTTGAGATTGCAAAAGAACTTTCAAACTATCTTGAAGAATTTTCACGAAATACAGAACTACTATCTGAACTTGATTTACTTCAGGCAAAAGCTCGTTATGCAATAGAATCAGGAGGATTGATTCCTGAATTATCTGAGGATAAATGTGAAATAGTGAAAGGTTACCATCCAGTTTTGTTAATGAAAAAAAAGGATACAGTAGTTCCAATTACCGTTGATTTTGGAAATGAAATTAAAACAATAATAATAACAGGTCCTAACGCAGGTGGTAAAACAGTTGCTCTTAAGACAATAGGTCTTCTGCAAATAATGTTACAATCTGGGTTTTTAATACCTGTGAATCCAGTTTCAAAGTTTAAACTTTTCAAAAAAATTTTTGTTTCGATAGGTGATGAACAGTCTGTTGAGTTTGATTTAAGTTCTTTTAGTTCACATCTGAAAACATTAAAAAATGTTATAGATAATGCTGACAATAATTCGCTTGTTTTGATTGACGAAATTTGCACTGGTACAGACCCTACATTTGGGGCAGCTCTATCATCAGCAATTTTAAAGCATCTTACTTTTATAGGGGCTAATACAATTGTAACAACACATATTGGAAGCCTTAAACATTTTGCCTATCTAACTGAAGGAATTACTAATGCATCGCTTGAGTTTGACGTTAATACACTTTCACCTACATATAATTTTTCTATGGGAATACCCGGACAAAGTTTTACCTTTGAAATTGCAAAACGATACGGAATTCCTGATGAAATTCTAACTGATGCTCAAAAGTTCCTGAAAGCTGAAGAAATTGATATTGAATCACTCTTGAGAGAACTTGCACAAAATAAACAGAAATACACTGAACTTAAGCGGCAGTTTGATAGAGATAATTCGAGACTTCAGGGACTTATTAAAATTTATGAAGAAAAGATTTCTGAACTAAATAACAACAAAAACAAAATACTTAAAGAAACAAAACTTGAAGCTGAGAAAATACTTTTAAGAGCTAATGCTTTGATTGAACGTACTATTCGAGAAATTCGTGAGCAGGAAAAAATACAACCAAAAATTATAAAATCTAAATTTGAAAAAGAAAAATCTGAACTTTTGAGTTCTTTCCCAAAAGAAGAAATTGTTATAGAGTCATTTTCTGAAGGTGAAATTGTAAGACTTAAAGATTCAAATGCAACTGGACAAATTATTTCTATTGATGGAGATTCTGTAATTTTGATTATTAATAATGTTCAGGTTAAGACAAATAAAAGCAATCTTGAAAAGATAAAAAATCAAGATGAGGCTTTCACACTCCTTCAACATTCAAGGAAGTATGAAGTTAAAACTGATAGTTTTTTACCAGAACTTGATTTAAGAGGCTCTTTTCCTGAAGAGATAAAGGATAAAATTGAGGAATTTATTAGCAACGCAATAAACAATGCATTTTATGAGGTAAGAATTATACATGGTAAAGGAACAGGTAAGTTAAGAGAAGAAACAAGAAAAATTATACAGCGTATTCCCGAAGTAGAGTCTTTTCGCTTCGGTAACTGGAATGAAGGTGATACTGGTGTAACTATTATAAAATTAAAACATTCCGAAAATGGATAAAATTTTAATTGTAGATGACGAGCAAAGCGTAGCTGAAACACTAAACTGGATTCTTGCAGACTATGGTTTTGTTGTAGATTTTTGCTTTGATGGTTACACAGCTATAAAGAAAGTTAAAAATAATGATTATGATCTTGTTTTGCTTGATGTTAAAATGCCCGGAATAGATGGAATAGAGACTCTTGAAAAACTTATGGAAATTAATAAAAACATTGTTGTTGTAATGATTTCAGGTCACGGCTCAATTGAGACTGCAGTGGAGGCAACAAAAAAAGGGGCATATAATTTTGTTACAAAACCCTTTAAGGATCCAGAAAACCTTGTTCTGATAATACGAAATGCAATCGAATTTAAACGTTCAAAAGAAGAAGTCCAACGGTTAAGAGAAGAATTACTACAGGCAAATGTTATTGTTGGGCGAAGTAAAGCTATTTCAGATATCCGTGATCTAATAAAAAAATATGCTAACTTAAACATTAACCTATTGATAACTGGTGAGAGCGGGACGGGAAAGATGTTAATTGCAAGACAAATCCACCTTCTTTCTAATCGTAACAATAAACCATTTTTAGTTTTAAACTGTGCTGAATTAGATGATGATATAAAGGCTGATACCTTATTGGGTAAATTTGAAAAAGGGGAGTTTATAAAAAAGGGTGAATTACATAAAGCAAGAGGAGGAGTTGTTCTTTTTGATGAGGTTGCAAATCTATCTTTACAGTTACAATCAAGGTTACTCGAGATAATAGGTGATAGTTCTTCTATTGATGCTGTAAGAGAACTGGATATAAGATTTCTTTTTACAACCAATAGGATATTACCTGTAGAAATAGAAGAAAAACGGTTCAGGGAAGATCTTTATCATAGAATAAATGTACTGAACATTCATATACCACCATTAAGGGAACGAACTGAAGACATTGATGATATTTTAATTTATTACATTCATCAAATAAGCAAAGCTTATAACATTAAACCTAAAGTTTTTACTGAAGCTGCAGTTAAAAAACTTAAATCATTACGCTGGCCGGGTAATGTACGTGAATTTAGAAATACGATCGAAAGATTAATGTTCACAATTGATAAAGGTGTTATTGATGAAAAAGATATTGAGTTACCTGATACAAGATTCTCAAAAGTATTTTCTGATCTTCTTAATAAAAATATGTCACTTAACGAATTTCAAAATGAATCAGAAAAACTCTTCATTCAAAAAATGTTGAATGATTATAAATATAATATTGCACAAACTGCAGATGCTTTAAAAATACAAAGGAGTCATTTATACAAATTGATGAATAAATATGGTATCCCGAAACCGAGTGAAATTAAGTGAAGAGTTTTAAATCGAGTGAGAGTTGTTTTTCTATTGTGGAAATTACTGTTTCAAAATCCTTCTCGCTGTGAACAAAATCAAGGTTATCTGTATCAATAATTATTTTTTTGCCTAAGTTATAATTTTCAATCCATTGTTCATAACTTTCATTTAGTCTACTTAAATAATTTTTATCAATATTCATTTCAAACTCACGACCACGTTTTCTAATTTGACTAATTAATGTTGGTATACTTGCTCGAAGATATATTAATATATCTGGTGGTGCAAGATAAGCTGTCATTTCTTTAAACAGACTGGAATATGTCTCATAATCACGTTTATCCATATTGCCAAGTTCATAAAGATTACGAGCAAAAATTTCAACATCCTCATATATACTTCTATCTTGAATTACACTCGTTTGGAGTTCTGTAATTTCTTTGTGAGTTCTAAAACGATGAGCAAGAAAATAAATTTGTAAGTTAAAAGACCATCTTTTCATATTGGCATAAAAGTCAGATAGATAAGGATTATCTTGAACTGACTCAAAATACGGTATCCACTGGAAACGTTTTGCCATAATAGATGTTAGAGAAGATTTTCCAGAGCCTATATTACCTGCTATAGATATAAAAATTTTATTTCCTGCCATAACAAAAAAACCGTCATTAAAGACGGTCTTTTTAATTCCTTATTCGGCTTTAGGTTCTGAAGTAGATAACTCTTGAGTCTCAACAGGTGGAGTAGACTGCTGTTCTGATTCGGTTTTTTCCTCCATCATATTTACAAGAACCTTTTTCTTTTTCTCTTTGATTTTCGTTGCGGATTTACCTGTTAGTTTCCTAAGGTAATAGAGTTTTGCGCGACGAACACTTCCTTCTTTTACAATCTCAATTTTTGCTATTTTTGGAGAATGAAGTGGAAAAATTCTTTCAACCCCAACCCCATTGGAAATTTTGCGTACTCTGAAAGTTCTGCTTATTCCTTTACCGCTAAATCCCATTACAATACCTTTGAACTGTTGTATTCTTTCTTTATCACCTTCAATTACTTTAACATAAACAGATATTGTATCACCAACATGAAATGTTGGTAGGTCAGTACGCATCTGTGCTGCTGTAACGAGTTTTATTTTATCCATAGTTTATTTTCTCCTATCAGATTTTATTTTATATTATTCTTTTTTTCTCTTTTGAAATTTTTCTAATGCTTTTTGTCGTCGCCATTCTTCAATCTGTTTGTGATTACCACTCAATAGAACTTCTGGAACTTTCATACCCTCATATTCAGCAGGTCTTGTATAATGAGGGCTATCAAATATTGTTTCAACTTGAAAACTATCTGTTATTGCAGATTCTGAATCATGTAATACACCTGGTATCAATCTTGAAACAGAGTCAATGAAAACCAATGCTGCAATATCCCCACACGAAATTACGTAGTTTCCTATTGAAATCTCACGAGTAACAAATTTTTCTATAACTCTTTCATCTATTCCTTTGTAATGTCCACACAAAAGCAAAAATGAATTTTTGAGTGAATAAAAATTAGCAATCTTTTGATCATAAATGTCACCTTGCGGACTGAAATAAATTACTTCATCATACTCTCTCTGTGATTGTAATTCTTTGATACACCTAAAAAAAGGCTCTGGTTTGAGTATCATTCCAGCACCACCACCGTAAGGTTCGTCATCAATTTGTTTATATGAACATTCTGCGTAGTCACGCAAGTTATGAACATAAATTTCAACATAACCTTTCTCACAGGCTCTACCAATTAATCCAGTTGTTAAAGAACTTTTAAGTATTGCTGGATTTGCTGATATAATATCAAATCTCATCTGTGTTATGAGTAAGACCTTCTATTCTTTCTACAAAGATTTTTTTTTCTGAATAATCTATTCTTATAATTAAGTCTTTCATTGCAGGGTAGAGTAGTTCATTTTTAGCTTCAGTCTCAATAACAAATAAATCATTGCCACCATAGTTAACAACTGCTGAAAGCGATCCGAGTTTTTTACCATCAGAATAAACAACAAAATTCATTATTTCATAATAGTAAAACTCACCGTCTTTTAAAGGAACCCTGCTTTTTCCTTCAATTTCAATAAATAAACTTACTAATGACTCTGCCTGCTCAATTGATTCATATCCTGCGAACTTAATTACCAGATTTTCTTTATGTTTTCTTACATCTTTAAGTTCAAAAACATAACTTTTATTTATCTGGTTAATCACAAAACTTTCGGTGTCTTCATTATATAGATAAGCATAATTGAGCACCTTAAACCTTTCAGGGAAATCTGTCAATGGCTTGACAAGTACTTCCCCTTTGTTGCCGAAAGTTTTCAGGATTTTGCCAATTGTAACAAAATCTTGTCTTTGTAGCAAATACTTTACTTTCCTTCAGATGACCGTGTGTTCTTATCAGGAATTTCGAGTGAGGCTCTTAAGCCTTTTTTTGCAGCAATAGCAGTAAGGAGTGTTCTCATTGCTTTTGCTGTTTTTCCGCTTTTACCTATAACTTTGCCAATTTCGGCATCGTCAACAGTAAGACGGAATCTTACTCGATTTTCTTCTTTTCCTAATTCTTCAACATTCACTGCCTCGGGCTTATCAACAAGATGCTTTGCAATAAATTCAATAAATTCTTTCATTTTTAGCTCCTTAGGCTGTTTTTAATATTTGTAATGTAAAGATAATTAAGGCAAAATCAAATACTAAAATCAAGAAGATTTTTCTTTTTCTTTTTTATTCACACGGCGGACTTTAAGTGTCTTTTTCCTTTTCTTTTCTCTTAACTTTTTCAATCTTTCTTCACGTTTTTGAAGGAACTCTTCCATTTTTGCATCAATTATTTCAGCATCAAGATTTCTTTTCATAAGGGCTAACTTATATATATATCCTTCGTTTCTAAGAAGAGCCCTTACAGTTTCAGTTGGTTGTGCACCATTTTTCAACCAGTAAATCAGGCGATTTTCTTTTACCTTGAATTCGTATGGTTTCTGAAGTGGATCATATATTCCTATTTCTTCTATAACCCTTCCATCTCTTGGTGCTTTCGAATCAGCTGCAACAACTCTATAGAAAGGTCTTTTTTTCCTTCCAGCACGTTTTAATCTGATTTTTACCAATTATTTATTCTCCTTTATAGTTAATAAAATTTAATTTTTCAGCTATGAGGGAAACCCATACCTCTTAATATGTTTTTTAAATTTTTCCCTTTTCCAATTTTACCGAAAATTTTTCGCATTTCTTCATATTGTTTGATAAGTCTATTTACTTCCTGAATACTTGTACCACTTCCATTTGCTATTCTTCTTCTTCTCATACCATTTAGAATCTGTGGGTTTTCTCTTTCTTCCATTGTCATTGAAAGAATGATTGCTTCAGTTTTCTTAAGCGCCTTGTCTTCATCAATTGAAGAAAGATTTCTCACGGCAGATCCCATACCGGGAATCATAGAAGCCAGATTACTTATTGAACCCATTTTTCTAAATTGACGCAATTGAGCAAGAAGATCATTAAAATCAAATTTGTTTTTTTTGAGTTTCTCCTGTAGCTTTATTGCTTCTTCAGCATCAAATTCTTCCTGAGCCTTTTCAACCAATGAAATAACATCTCCCATTCCTAAAATTCTGGATGCCATTCTATCTGGATGAAACTGATCAATAGCATCAAGTTTTTCACCTGTACTTATAAATTTAATTGGTCTTTCAACAACCGCTCTAATACTTAGAGCAGCTCCGCCTTTTGTATCGCCATCGAGTTTTGTCAGTACAATACCTGTATATTCAAGTTTATCAAAAAACGCTTTTGCCGTATTAACAGCATCTTGTCCAGTCATTGAATCTACAACAAACAAAATCTCGGATGGATTGAGTAAATTTTTCAATGCAGCAACTTCATTCATCATTTGTTCGTCTATTGCAAGACGTCCAGCAGTATCAACAATAATGGTATCACGAATGTTTTTTCTTGCAAAATCAATTGCATCTATAGCTATTTTTTTAACGTCCTTTTCTGTATCAGAGGAAAAAACTGGAACTTCTATTTGATTACCAAGGAGTTTTAACTGTTCAATTGCAGCAGGCCTATAAACATCACACGCAACTAAAAGGGGATTACGACCTTTTTTCTTTATATAGCGTGCAAGTTTTGCTGCAAATGTAGTTTTACCAGATCCCTGTAAGCCAACAACCAAAATCTTTGATGGAATATCTTTTCCAAACTCAAGGTCACTTTTTTCAGCCCCCATCAATTTAATTAACTCATCATTAATGATCTTAACCATCAGTTGGCCTGGGGTAATGCTTCTCAAAACTTCCTGTCCAAGAGATTTTTGTTTTACTTTTGTAATAAAATCATTTACAACTCTATAGTTAACATCAGCATCAAAGAGAACACGACGAATTTCACGAAGAGATTCCTCAACATTACGTTCAGTAATCTTTCCCTGACCCCGAATTTTCTTTAATACAATTTCAAACTTTGCTGTTAAATCTTCGAACATTTCAAATTTTATAAACGTTTAAATTAGATAAATTATAAAAATTTATCAAGGTTATTACCTAACCCCACCTTCTATATATAGTTTATAAGTAATGGTTTTAAAGAATATAAAAAAATAACTTGATTTAGTTAGGAATCCTAACTAAATTTATTACGTATTTAATAAATTAAAAAGAAAGGGCAATTGTTATGGAAACAAAAGAAATTAAGGGTTATGCCTATGGCGACCCGACTCTTGAAAGGTCTCCAATAAGCATGGAAGACCTAAAACTATTAAAAAAAACATTATTATGGTCTGAAGAAGACGACCATAATCTCAAATTGCTTGCTGATACACTTATTGATCAAATTGATGATATTCTTGATTTATGGTACGGTTACGTAGGAAGTAATGATCATCTTGTTTATTATTTCACAACTAATGGTCAACCTAATACTGATTATTTATCTGCTGTAAGGGAAAGGTTTGGAATGTGGATCAAAGATCTCTTAACTCGACCTTATGACCAAACTTGGCTTGACTATCAGTATGAAATTGCAAAACGTCATCATAGTATTAAGAAAAATAAAACTGATGATGTACAATCAGTACCGATAGTCAACTTTCGCTATATGGTTGCATTTATTTATCCACTTACTGTAACCATAAAGCAATTTATTCAGAAAAAAAATCCTTCGGAAAAGGATCTAAATGGTATGTACGATACATGGTTTAAAGCAGTGACCTTAACTGAAATTTTGTGGTGTTATACTTATGTAAACAAAAACGAATTCTAAATTACAAACAGGAAGGAATAGTTGCTGCTGGTACAAATACCTTGACTGGCAAACTATTCCTTCTTAATTTACATTGAAATTTATGGAAAATGCATATAAAATCTCCGTTTAATCCAGATTATCAAAATAATAATATTGATGCTAAGATTGTTGTAGCCTTAGAAAAAATTTCAGAAGCATTTAGAGTTTTGTTGTGGGAAGTATCTAAAGAATTTAATCTTACACCCATTCAGGTTCAAATTCTAATTTTTCTTAAAACACATAGAGATGAATTCCATACTGTAAGTTATCTTTCAAGAGAATTTAATATGTCTAAGCCAACAATCAGTGATTCAATAAAAACTCTTGAAAAAAAACATCTAATCATAAAAATATCTCAAAAATCAGATATTAGAAGTTTTATAGTTAAACTAACCCGTAAAGGTCATAAAATCGCATCCGCTGCTGCATTACTTACACAGACTATTGAAAATTCACTCAAACATATACCCAGAGATACAAAGAAAAGTATTTTTGCATTACTTACTAATACAATAGCGACTTTAAATAAAGCTGGTATAGTGAGCATTCAACGGATGTGTTTTTCTTGTATTTACTATAAATATAATGTTAAAGAAAATAATCATTACTGTAATTTCCTTGAAAAAAAACTTCTTGTTTCTGATATCAGACTTGATTGCAATGAGCATAAACCAAAAGCTTAAGTTTTCTCCCATCAAGATTAAATTTT
>Ga0272448_1006153_pt1 | contig 13029 bp, 13 predicted proteins | sample YNPCB0191_FD_202220 | JGI IMG/M metagenome (GOLD analysis project Ga0272448, IMG submission 202220) | Hot spring sediment microbial communities from Yellowstone National Park, WY, United States - YNP-CB-019-1 | ecosystem: Environmental > Aquatic > Thermal springs > Hot (42-90C) > Sediment...
ATGACCAGGTGGGAATACTTTGATATCAGTATAAATATTTATTAATCCTTTAGCTTCAGATGATAATCCTATTGATAATCGATCTTGAGCATAAAAAAGAGGTCTGACTCCAATAGCATCTCTTCCAGCATATAATATAATATCACCATCCAGGCTAATTTCAACTAGTAAATAGACAAATTCTCCATCAAGTAATGTTGTCATTTTATTAATTCCTACTTTATCATATAAATGAATTATAACTTCACAATCACTATTGGAAGTTACTGGTAATTGATAAGTATCAATTAATTGTTTATAATTATAAATCTCACCATTACAGATAGCATATATATATGAGCCGTTTTTAGATACTAAGGTGAATGGTTGATTACCTTTAGGACTAGTGTCAATAATGGCTAATCTATGGAATCCAAGCAACAAATTATTGTTAATGAAGTTAAATGAACTAAATTCAGGTCCTCGATGTTTTAACTTCATAAAAGCTTCATAATATTTATTAGTCTCAACTAGTGTTTTACTAGTATGTAATCCCCAAATACCACACATTATATTAATAGATAATATAATGTAGAATATTTAAAATTCATTTTTTATAAAATTTATCATAATGTTAAAGAGATACATTAATATACTAATATTATTTTGTTTAGTGAATAAAAATGTACCGTTGGCTTTATTTAGATGGATTAAGATTAAAAATCGATGCTCCTGATTTTCTAACTTTGAAAAAAAATCTTGCTAATAATTTAAATGTTAAATTAGATGATATATTATTAATTTTTAATGGTACCATAATTAATAATGAACAAGAATATGGCTATATTAAACAAGATCAAATTATTCATATTTCTCCTAGATCTGATTTTCTTAATATAATTATCAACTGTGAAGACGTTAAAACTCATCTTCTGGAAATTTATGATAACCTACATCAATCTCTAACTGAACTGTTATTAATTGAAACTGATGATGCACCTAAAAAATATCAACTTATCGATAATATACTTTCTATACTCAGAGTATCTATGAACAATACTAGAACTGAAATATATCATCAAAAATCTTATCAACTTCTAGATAAATTATTGACCTTACTAGTCTGGTATAATAATTTATATTTAATTAAATGCTTGAATGACAGTAAAATTAATACATCACTTTTGTAACAGTAAGGTAAGTGAATTATTAATCACACGTAACAATAAGGTAAGTAAATCATTAATCACTCATAACAATAAGGTAAGTAAATTATCAATCACTCGTAACAATAAGGTAAGTAAATTATTAATCAATATTATTGATATTTTAGATTTATGTTTATCTAAAATATCAAATGCATCGCCTGATTTATTTTGACGGTTTAAGATTTAAAGTTGAAGCACCTGATTTTTTTACATTGACCAAAAATCTAGCTGAAGAAATGCATGTTAAAATTGGTGATTTTGTATTAATTTTTAATGGTTCCATAATTAATAATAATGATGAATATAACATCATTGCTAAAAATAAAATGATTTATATGTCCCCAAAATCTGATTCTATTAACATAAATATTAATAGTGAGGATATAAAAACACATGCTCCAGAAATATATGATAAAGTTTATCAACCACTAACTGAACTTCTATTAATTGAACAATATGATATTTCACAAAAATATCAACTTATTAAACAAATACTTGATTCGCTAGTAGAAATTATGTATCAGATTCAAAATGAAATTGTAGCCTATCACCAAAAAGAACCTCAGAGACCATATCAACTTCTAGATAAATTGGCAATCTTACTAAAATGGCATAATAATTTATATTTAATCAAAACTTTAAATGACAGTAAATTAAACAATAATTGTTAATCTATTAACTATATCTTTATAACCCCTCCTAGTTGCTTCTTTAATAGCTGCATTATTACGCGCTTTGACATTAACTCTAATATCATCTAATAATCTATTAATAACAGATAAATGCCCATAACTCGTTGCACGAACAATAGCCAAATTATCATTATCACTAGGATCAACACGTGGATCTTGTAATAATCTATCAACAATACCTGTAAATCCATATTGACAAGCTAAAATGAGAGCATTATTATTACGATCAGTCGGATCAACACGTGGATCTGCTAATAATCTGTCTACAATACTTACATGATTATTCTTTATCGCTTCTATTAAAGGTTGATTATTTTTAATACTAGGATCAATTCGTGGATCTTCTAGCAAATTATTAATAACTTTAATTGAACCTTTAATGCAAGCATTCATAATAATATTATCGTTAAAACTAGGATCAACACCTTGCTTAAGTAATTCTTTGACAATTAAATCATTATTATTATTAATAGCAAATAAAAGAGCTTCAGTAGGTTGATATCTTGATAATAAATAATCAGTTTCTTTGTTTAGTATTAAATTTATAAATAAATTATTAGTGGTACATAATATTGAATATACTTTAGTGCTACCACAAATATTGACTAACTCAGGATAAGTTAGATGTTTAATAGTTTCATAGAGAATATCTGGCATGATCATTGACATTTATTAATATCCACTAAAATTTAAATTATTAATCTTATTAGTTAATAAGATTAATTAATAAGATATAACTAGAAATTAATATTTAAGACATATTTGAGATATATTATCGTAACTTGATAACTATCTATTAAATAAAATATCCTTTTAATTTTAGTTATACAATAAAGTATTAATAAAACTAACATTTATATAATATTGGTTTAAATTTTATAAAATTTAATTTTAAAATAGGGATATTTGTTTTTCCAATCACTAATTGTTTTTTCATAATCTGGCCAATTTCCACCGGCTAAGCCGCATCCTATTAAATAAGGGAATCCTACGCTTTCTAATCGATGATTAATCATAAATGTAGCTAAATGCTCTAAACAGATATTAAACCATCTTAATCTGTTTTTACCGTCATCAATTATTTTATTATTAGTTGAAGGGTCAATATGTTCATTACTAATTGGTTGATAGTAGGTATTAGGCTTTCCTGGAGTAAATTGCGAAAAAAAGTAACCTACATAATTCATCGGATGATTATTAATTTTATAAATTTTGATAGTACCAACAGTATCCCGATCTTCTTTTATTGCTATGTTACTATTATTTAATCTTCTTTTTTCGGAATAGGGACATACACCCAAACGTATTTTAATTGTTTGTGCTAACCCATATGGTGAGATGGTTAAACAATTACATTGTTGAACTATAATATCAACATTAGCTACACATAAGTCACCCTTAATTATTTCCATTTTATTTCCAGGATATATTTTATAAATATATTTAATTAATTTAGTTAACATCTACTATCTAAATGTGAGATGAGATAATAATTATTTAATAACTAACAATAATTGCTATTCTAAAATTGAATGCATTTAAATATTTTAGGATAAAATATAAATGGCGTCTTGTTTTAATTGTAACAATGATAAAGTTAATGCTGGGTGTTATCATGATCCTAAGGGTATAATAATAGGTACACATTATGGTTCTAAGTATGATGGTTCTACTTTCATATTCAGAGAAGACCCTTTAAAAGAAATAAAACATGGATCTGATATTTGTGATAGATGTATTGGACAACTTTTAATATTAAGGGATATCGAATTAGCATACCCAGATTACATTCAATATCCTTTTTATTGTATTTCTTGTGATAGTTTAATCGAGACTGGGCATTATGAAGATCAAATTATTTTGATTAAACCTTTAAAGCATCCATACGATGATATGGATGTTATATTTACTACTTATTTGGATTATGGAGATGACAACAATAATTGTTTCTATTGGAAAATTGGTGTTCCTAAACCTAACTTTCTTAACAAATGTGGGTTAATTTGTAATTATTGTTTTAATCAATATAAACAAAAAGGATGGATAACTCAAGAATCTCCTAATGACTATATGTATGAAAATAATTTAGACATGATTGATTATGCTATTTATTCCATTGAGGTTCATATAGATTATGCCAAACATGATCGAAAAAGATTGATTGATGAAGTTGATGGGATATCATATAATCGCTTTAAGACAATTAATGAAGCTGATGAGTGTATTAATGAATTATTAAAATCAAGGATTGATTTTCTTAAACAAGAATTGGTACTCAAAAAAAGATTAATTTTACATAAAATTATTCATAGAGAGTTATTAGATCAAGATGCTTTACCCTATTTGACAGCTATTAATAATCATTTTAACCAAAATCTTGATACAGTTAGATTTATTGAAACCAATTTAGGTTATCAACACAAAAAAGATATTGAGAGTAAATAACCCTGAGTTAACATCACATATTAATAATGTTAAGTAATATACATTATTAATAATGTTAAGTAATATACATTATTAATATTGATTTTAAGTGTTCGCAATAACTAATTATTAATGACTAAGATTGAATTTAAATTAAACAATTTAAATTCACTGTAAATGTTTTAATTGTAATAATAATACAGTCGATGCCATTTGTCACCTTAAAGATAATAACGTAATTATTGGCACAAATTATGATTCTAAGTACGATTTGTCATCTTTTGTGTTTAGGGATAAATACGTAAAACCAATAAAAGATCCATCTTTTATTTGTGATAATTGTATTGAAAAACTTTTATTATCCAGGGATATCGAATTAATAGATCCTAATTACATTCAATATCCTTTTTATTGTGCTTCTTGTGATAGTTTAATTGATACTCAACATTATGAAGATCAAATTATTTTAAGCGAACCTTTAGATTATCCATATGATGATGTCATAATCAAATTTACAACTAATAATAGTAATTATTTCTATTGGAAAATGGGTATTCCTAAACCTAACTTTTTTAAAAAACGTGGACTAATGTGTAACTATTGTTTTAATCAATATAAACAAAAAGGGGTTATAACTAAAGAATCTCCTGATGATTATCTATATGAAAATAATTTGGAGAATATTGATTTTGTTATTTATTATAGTGAGGTTCAGATAGAATGTAGCAAATATGATCGTGATAATTTAATTAATGATCCTAATAATTTGTCAATTACGGGCTATAAATCAGTTAACGATATTGATGAATATATTAATGACTTAGTAAAATTGAGAAATGAACATCTTAAAAGAGAAGTAGTGCTCAAAAAAAGATTAATTTTACATGAAGTTATTCGTCGAGAATTATCAGATCAAGATTCTTTACCCTTTTTGATAGCCATTGATAATAGAGATCAAAATAAAGTTAGATATACTGAAACAGGTTTAGGTTATCAACGTCTCTGAAATATGAGATGCAATCTCATTAGTCAACCCATATAATTTTATTAATATTAATGTAAGTAATTGATGATATTGTTCTCCAGCACCATAAATAAAATAGTTATAACTTTTACCAATGTCATCTACTATCAATTGTGAGAGTAGAGATTTATCAATACTTGCAACATCAGTTATAAGTGGATGTTCTATTTTACATTGATTAATATTAATGGCTATATTAATATTAGCCTCTGTAAGTAGATCAAAATCTATTATTGTCTTCTCGTTTGATTTAATTACTAATATAATGTTATTAATAAACCAATAATAGGGTGATAACTTAATAGGTATTGTTTGACACTGCAATATTGATCTTATCTCCATTAAAATAGTTCCTAATTTGTTTAGCCCAGAACCATCTAATCCATCGCCCCAATATTTATCATAAGAATGTTCTATTAAAATACTACTACCAGTATTCTTAAGATTATCAAGGAGAGAAGAATTTTGCAAGTATTTATTAAAGACTCCTTTTCTCATGACATTATCTTTAACTTGATCCCAATCATCTCTAATTTTAACATCTTTATATTTAGAAATAAGTTCTATTAATGGTTGCATCCAGCTATAATGACCACTGACTTTTTTATTAGCCAAAATTTTGGCCTTATTAGGCGTATTTTGCCTTATTATTAATTGAGCATATTCTTGATGTCTACTATCACCTACATATTTTTGTGCTTGATAATAATGTTCGACCGTTTGATAATAAACATTATCAATTATCATCGATGATGGAAAATAATTTGAAAAATCACCATATTTATCAGTTTCCCGATAAAAATAAATAATATCATCCATTTATTTAAAAAATAAGTATTATTATTGACAATCAATTTTAGAAATATTGATCAGCTAGTGAGTAAATTTGATTTTTAGTTAACATAAATAAACTATAATTTCCATCTATTAATATTTTGCCCGCTCTTAATTGATTTAATTCTTCATTAGTAAATTCATCAATGTCAATTGTTCTTTCTCCAGTTGTGTATAATTTATCTCCCATAATTAGTGCATTAGTATTAATCATTATACTAGGATCATGTAATATTATTGAATCTCCTTTATTAATGTTATCGTAAACTATAATTATATATTCTAATGAATATGACTTTCTGGGGCTATAATAGTCTAAATCAAGATCATATAATAAGGTAAATCGATCATGAAATACAACAAACTTTGATAACTCTAATATGTTTCCCCATAATGATGATTTATTATATTTAATTAAATATAAATATTCTAATAAATCAGGTGTATATAGACTATAAAATTCATATAAAATTCTCGGATTTAAATTTTCATCATAAAATTTATCACTAGTAACATTAAAATCTCGTTCAGTTTTCATCGACCAAAAAAACCTATCATGGCACAGTGACTTATTGCTAGTATTTGAGGTACAAAATGCTAATATATCTTTATACGTTAAATTTAATAAGATCTGCATTTTAACTTCATTAGGCAATTCCATTTATAAAGAAGTATTAATATTTAATTGATAATAAAAGTTTTTATTATCAATTAAGTACAATTCCTACATTTTATGAATAATTGATTTTATATTACTTTGATTTCATTATTGTTAATTATGAATTTAATAAAGTATCAGGGAGAGAAGTTAAATGTAGAAGTTTATCCTAATTTTATTTCACCCGAATTCGAAAAAGAATTATTTACTTTACTTGATAATAATGTAAAATGGTCTTCTAAAATTACTTCGGGTCGTCGAGTTAATCAAAATTATGGTGATACAGGTGTTTCTTATAAATTTTCAATCAATAGTAAAATTATTGAACGAATCGTTCATCCTTGGGAACAAATGCCCATTCTTCAACAAATTAGAGATTACCTTTCTTCATTAACACAGACTAATTATAATTATTGTGTTGTACAAAGATATCCTAATGGTAATGTTGGTATCAATCCTCATCGTGATAAAGAGATGGTATCAGGTACTGATATTGCTGGCATTTCACTTGGAACCTCCAGAATTTTAACCTTAACACCTCCTCGATCTAATCGTATCGATACTATTCCCATTCATATTGATTTACCACCTGGTAGTCTCTATATATTAAAACCTCCAACTAATGATCATTGGTTACATTCAATTGAGAAAGATAATAGTACCACTCCTAGGATTAGTTTAACTTATAGATTAAATTGAAATATATTATCTTGTGCCATATAAGATTTAAATCCATATTAATGATTAATATAGATATTTCTAAATACTTCATTTAAACATTCAGTTAATCTGATGATTATTAATATTTAAATATCATCTCTTTAATAACTGATGATTCGATAATAATCTAATCAATATATTAATATTAAATGTTTTAATTATCGAATATTTGTAAAACTATCTAAATTACTAAAATTAATAACAATAATATATAAAAATGAAAGTTCTTTTATATTGTTAATTACACTATAAATGTCTATTAAATTACCTATTGAACTTTGGCAATTAATATTTGACCAATTATCCTTGAAACATCAATTAAGACTAAAACAAGTGAACAAGTTATTATCCATTAAATTAGATATTATTGATTTATATCATATTAAAGATAGTTATAGATCAAAATTAACTGACGAGATAATTAAAAAATACACAAATTTAAAATATTTAGATGCCTCCTATAATTCATCAATAACTGATAACGGAGTGCAATATTTAAAACTGCATGCCTTAAATGCATCTCATAATAATAATATCACAGATAATGGTATTGTCTCCTTCCGTTTGCCCTTAAGGGCAAACACAGGAGCCGCAAAGCGAAACATATGTATTTATCAGTATTAAATGCTACTAATAATAATAAAATAACTGATGATGGAATTAAACATATGAATTTAACTGTGTTAGAAGCTAGTGATAACCAATTTATAACTGATAATACTATTAAACATATGAATTTACAAATATTAGACGTCTCTGGAATTTTTTCTTCAATAACCGATGATGGTATTAAAGGTCTTAATTTACGAAAATTGACTATCACTACTAATGGTAACATCTCCGATGAAGGTATTAGGAATATGACAACATTACAGCTGTTAAATTTATCTGGAACCAACATAACTGATAATGGTATTAAATCATTGAATCTTAAAGTTCTAGATGCATCACATTGCAGTATATCAGATCAAGGTATTGAACATATGAAATTAGTAAGTTTAAATTGTGCAGGTAACAAAAATATAACTGATCAAGGAATTGCTCGTATGAAACATTCATTGCGGATTTTAGATGTTTCATATTCTGATATATCTGATGAAGGTGTCAAATATTTACAATTAGATCAATTATTATTATCCGGTAATTACAATATTACTGATGATGCCATCAAACATATGAATCTAATAACTTTGGATGCACAAAATTCTAGGATAACTGATCAAGGTATCAAAAATATGAAATTAATAAATCTCAATTGTTCAGGCAATCCCAAAATTACGGATGAAGGTATCAAATATATGACTTTGAAGATATTAAATGCCAGTTTCAATAATAAAATTACTGATGAAGGTATTGTCTCCTTCTGTTTGCCCTTTATGGGCAAACTCAGGAGCCCCGAAGGGAAACCTATGAATTTGCACACCTTAAACGCTGATTCCAATAATATGATTACTGATAACGGAATTAAACATATGAATCTTAAGATATTGAATGCCAGCGAAAACAAAAAGATAACCAATGATGGAATCAAAAATATGAAATTACACACCTTATCTGCTAATTGGAATAAAAAAATAACAGATGCTGGCATCAAACATATGACTTTATATGAATTAGATTCTAGATATAATTCCAATATATCATATTATGTAAGAAAAGGTATTAAATATAATAAATTTTACTGAAATGAAATTCGATACTCGGGTAATTTCACAGAAGCCCTATGTCCATGTGTCTTTTGGTAATTAGCTAAAATTGTATTAAGTTGGCGAATAGCGTGACTAGTTGAGGTTTTACCTAAGGTCATATGTGCTAAATAATGTTGTGGTTGTGTAGGAGTATCTAGAAAAATGGGCAATGCTGATGAATGATGTAAATTAACATAATTAGCCAGAGCTTTATTTAAATATAAAAAGATACTAGCACTGACAGGAAGTAAAATAATAGTATCTGGTGAATAATATTGATAATTTATTATTTTATAAGTGGTTGCCTCTTTAATACTGAATATTATAGGATGAGACTTAATAGCGTAAACTTGCTCTCTTAAATATTTATAAATATCTGTTTTAACTCGTTGAAGATCTTTAGTTGGTACATTTTTAATGATACCTATTGTTACATGGTAATTGTTAGATGTCGGTAATCCAACAGGTTTAGCTATTTGATTATTGAGGAAGGTTTGATCTTGTAGTTGAGTTACTTTGACTTTAACTACTAAATCAGGATCATTCTTATTATTGGTTATTAATATATCATTATCATCATCATTTACTCTCATTTGATATACTAACAAAGTTATCATAATTAAAAACAAGAGCAAGAACAAGAAAATCAACATTTAATTAATAACAAGATAATTATTTTACTCATAATAAATTAGTATTTATATTAATTTATTATAACCTACACATATTTAATAAAATTATCATATAATAACTCTTAAGTTAAATCTTCATATTAATATTAATCTATTGATTTTTAAATTAATATAATGACCTTTTCCTTAATGTAACTAGTAATAACATCAAAAATTTTAAAAGTTAATTGGTTTGATTATTTAATCCTACTATATATTTTTAATCATAACTATTGTCTCAATTAAAACACTACCTACTTATAGATATTATTAAGGTGATGTTTATTATTTATCAAAATATTCTATTGGTTCTATCAATTTTAAGTATTATTTGTTATATCTTAATAAATTCTATTGCATCTATTAGATTTTTATTGATTCAACAAGTTTCATTAAAGTTATCAACTAAATAGATTTTTATTATACATTAATTAATATTAATAATTCCCAATTAAATTTAACATTCTCAATAAAATTTCAGGTACTTTATCAGTTTAAATATATTTTCTCGATCTCATTATATAATATTACTCTTAATATTTATTATCAATATAATATTACTCTTAATATTTATTATCAATATAATATTACTCTTAATATTTATTATCAATATAATATTACTCTTAATATTTATTAAATTATAATATATTAATCTTAATACTTTTTATCAATATATTATAATTTAATAAAATTAGTAGTACCATTAACTCTATTAATTATATTATCACTTACAGTCATTTTATATGTCTAATGTTTAATTTTAATTATAATCTCATGTATTTCGTTTATCACCAAATATATAATTATTGTATTGAACTCAAATAAATCTCAAGATAATTATTAAATTCAATATGTTAATATCAATAAATTTATTGTATTTTAGCATTTTTATGTAACTACTACCTCTTAATAATTATTAACCTCTTAATAATTATTAAGAGATTAATAAACAATCAACCTCTTAATAATTAGGTTAATAATTTTAAGAGGTTAATAATTCTCAACGGATTAATGAATAATCAAGAAGTTAATAATTCTCAACAGGAAGCGACTTGTGCGTGAATAATGAATAATCAAGAAGTTAAAAATTCTCAACAGTTAATGAATAATCAAGAAGTTAATAAACAATCATCATCTTAAGAATTATAAAGAGTTATTAGGTTAATAATCATCAAGAAGTTAATAAACTATTAAAATGTTGAGAGGTCAAGAATTATTAACAGATTTATAATTGTCAAGAAGTTAATAAAAAATTCCCTTCGTTCGTATCTCCCTTTTAGATAAATCGAGGAAGTCACTCCTGTGTAACAACAGAAGGAGACAACAGGTTAAGAAATAATTATCAAGAGTGAATAATTATTAAGAAGTTAATAATTATTAAGATGTTGATTGTTTATTAATTTCTTAATAATTATCAGTCTCTTGACCTCCTACTACCTCTTAACATTTTACTTGTTTATTTACCTCTTAAGAATTATTAACCACGTAATTGTTTCTTAACCTGTTAATAATTATTGACCTCTTAATTGTTTATTTACCTCTTAATAATTATTAATCTCTTAATTGCTCATTAACCTATTGATTGTTTATTAACAGGTTAATAATTATTAATCTCTTAATTGCTCATTAACCTCTTAATAATTATTAACCTGTTAATTGTTCATTAACATCTTATTTGTTTATTAACATCTTAAGAATTCTTATTCGCGCTTCCTTTGTTTCATTCGAAACAAGCGAGGGGCGCTTACTTCTTGTTTCGAATGAAACAAGAAGTAAAAGTTTCAATGGCTCCTAAGGAGCCATTGAAGCCCGCGCATAAGTTCCGCTCGCTCGTTAGAGCGAACACCGCAAGTCGCTTCCTCATGATTGTTTATCAACCTCTTAATAATTATTAATCTCTTAATTATTTATCGACCTCTTAAGAATTATTAACAGATTAATAAACAATCAAGAGATTAACAATTCTTAAGAGGAAGCGACTTGCGCGCGAATAATAAACAATCAACAAGTTAACAATTCTCAACAGATTAATAAACAATCAAGAAGTTAACAATTCTTAACAGATTAATAAACAATCATGAGGAAGCGACCTGCGCGCGAATAATAATTAATAACAGGATAATAAACAATTATGACGTTAATAGTTATTAAGAGACAATTAACAATCAAGCTGTTAACAATTATTAAGAGGAAGCGACTTGCGCGCGAATAATAAACAATAAACAATCTAGAGGTTAATAATTCTTAAGAGGAAGCGACTTGCGCGCGAATAATAAATAATCAAGAGGTAATTAACAATCAAGATGTTAATAATTACTAAGAGACAATAAACAATCAAGAGATTAATAAACAATCAAGAGGAAGCGACTTGCGCGCGAATAAGAATTCTTAACAGATTAATAAACAATCTAGAAATTAAGAATTCTTAAGGGATTAATAAATAATCTAGAAATTAAGAATTCTTAAGAGATTAATAATTAATCAACAGGAAGCGACTTGCGGTGTTCGCTCTAACGAGCGAGCGTAACTTATGCGCTTACTTCTAACGAAGTAAGCGCCCCTCGCTTGTAAACAAAGGAAGCGCGAATAACAATTATTAACAGATTAATAATTAATCAACAGGTTGACAATTTTTAACAGATTAATAATTAATCAACAGGTTGACAATTTTTAACAGATTAATAATTAATCAACAGGAAGCGACTTGCGCGCGAATAACAATTCTTAACAGATTAATAATTAATCAACAGGAAGCGACTTGCGCGCGAATAACAATTCTTAACAGATTAATAAAAAATTATTAAGATGTTAATAAATAATCAAGAGGAAGCGACTTGCGCGCGAATAAGAATTATTAACAGGTTAATAATTCTTAAAAGGTAATAAACAATTAACGGGTTAAGAATTATTAACAGGTCAATAATTCTTAAAAGGTAATAAACAATTAATGGGTTAAGAATTATTAACAGGTTGATAAACAATTAAGATGTTAATGATTCTTAAGAGATTAATAAACAATTTAGAGGAAGCGACTTGCGGTTCGAGGAACTTCCCGAGAGGGGCGCGGGCTTCAGAGGCTCCATTGGAGCCTCTGAAACTTTTACTTCTAACGAAGTAAGCGCCCCTCGCTT
>Ga0272448_1006154_pt1 | contig 13027 bp, 12 predicted proteins | sample YNPCB0191_FD_202220 | JGI IMG/M metagenome (GOLD analysis project Ga0272448, IMG submission 202220) | Hot spring sediment microbial communities from Yellowstone National Park, WY, United States - YNP-CB-019-1 | ecosystem: Environmental > Aquatic > Thermal springs > Hot (42-90C) > Sediment...
GGGGCAACTCCTTCATCTTCTTCGTCCTGCTTATCTTCGAAACCAGCTCCTTGATGGCCGTATCGGGCCCGACGGCCCCCGCGAAACCATGGGTGATGTACTGCTTGATGCCACGCTCGGCGATCCTGAGCATTTCGGCCATACGAGGGGCCTTGATCTTCGCTTCCGCCTCTTTGGTCAGGACGCAGTAGCCGTTCACCCTCGTCATGAAGCCCTCGGCCACGATTGCGTTGAGAACCAGCTCGAACCCCTTAAGGCTAGCTGCAAGGTTACTTTCCTTCACGGGTGGGCTGTAAGTCTTTACATAGCTGTAGAGCACGGGGGGATAAACGAAAGCGCGCTTCTTGAGCTTGTTGAATAGGAAGTAAGACGGAGGTATGAGCATCTCTTCCGCGAACGCTCCATACCTCTCAAGCAGTTCGTCTATCGCCTCCAAGACCACCCTCTTCTTGATGCGGCTTTCGATATCGGCCAAGTATTCCGAGCCGATGATGGGTTCGTATACGTTTAGAAGGCGCCCCGCCACGAACTCCCCCAAGAATCCGGCATCAGCGTCCTTCATCAACGCTTCTGTTTCCACAACGAGGGCGGAGAACTGCCGCCCGTCAACTTCGCCGTAGACGTACTTGGCGTGAGGCCGCAGAGCGTTCACCACCACGATTAGGTCGTAGTCGCTATCGGGTCTGGCATAGCCAGCCACCTTGGAGCCGTATGCAGCCACGGCCAAGACCGTCCTTCCCCCTGCCGCCTTGGCCGCGGCGTGGGACAGGACCTCTCTGTCGGTTTCGGAGAACATCGCTTCACTCGCCTATCTCCCTGATCTTCCGCAGGACAGCGGGGTCGAACTCGGCGTTCACTATGGCCTCGACGGGCATCCTGACGAAGTTCTCATCTGGTCGGACCACCACGTAAGGGAGCTTTTTCTCAAACCAATTTCTCACCGTCTTATCGTTGAGAGTCGCGTCGTTGAAGCCGTTCTCGAACATCGTCTCCACCATCCTGATGAGGCTCTTATGTCTGCCGAATATCTTGTAGGCTGGCATGGCTTCCTCCATGTCCTTATACGTGGCTTCAAACATCGTGGTGGCCGTAGCTGAAGAAAAGGGCTGATCGGCGAACCTGCGCACAAGCTCCAGATAATGAGTGAACTCGTGAGCAACCACACCCTGCAGCGTCTTCTTTGAAGCATAGAGGACAAGCGGAGCCGTGAATTCGACCAGAAGGTGCAGCCTGTTGTTCAGTGCAACAGGAACGTTCCTAGCATAGTAGACGCCCGTCTCCCCAACTTCCAGCGAAGACTTCACCAAGATCAACACCGGCTGGATGTAATAGGGGGGGTAAGCCAAGCCTGACGCCTTTTCCACCTTCGAAACGGCCTCCGACAGGCCCTCGCTCTTGTCCTCTAGCTTCTTCATGATGGCCGAAGGGATCTTGCCGGTGGCGGCAGCATCTCTCACCCTAGCCAAGGGGTCCACCTTGGGCTGCATAATCAGAAATGACACGAGAATCGACACTAAAAGCTTTGCCTTCCACAATGGCAACTCCTTCACAGGACCGTCTATTCCCCTACACGGCCAGCCGCGCACTCCGCTCGATTCTTCGCTCAAGGTTTAATATTGCGCTATCACAGGGGAGCTTGACGAGGAGGTCCCCACTTTGAAGTGCAGTCAATGCGGAGCCGAGGAGGCATTCGCGTTCAAGTGCAGCTACTGTGGGCTCTACTTCTGTGGGGAACACCGCCTGCCAGAAAACCACGCCTGCACGGCGTACGCCTACGCCCTTCCCCCTCGCCAGTATACCTCCACTTCACAGGCGCATACCACTTTCACGACTGGCAACTGGCCAGCACCCATGTCTAGGCAGGAACTGACGTCTTTTGTCATCGGTGCGGCCCTTGTTTGGCTTGTCGGGGTGTCAATGATGCTTGGGCTGTCGAGCGCCCCATACGTCCTGCTGGTCAATAGCTTGCTCTTCGTCATTTCGTTTTTGGGTCACGAATACGCCCACAAGGTTGCGGCTCATCGTCACGGACTTTGGGCGGAATTCAGGCTTAATGGCTTCGGCGCCCTGCTCACGGCTCTTTCCGTCATCCTCCCCATCAAGTTCGTCGCCCCCGGCGCCGTCGTCCTGGATGGCTACGGCGATGGGAAGACGCTGGGAAAGGTGGCGGCCTGGGGGCCTCTGGTAAACATAGCTATGTCCACCATAATGTTTCCTCTAGTTTACCTCGTATGGTATGGGATCTACGTTTGGCCGGCCTTTTACGTGAGCTCCTTCATCGCCGTCTTCAACCTCATACCCGTGGCCATTTTGGACGGCAAGAAGGTCTTTGATTGGAACAGGGGCGTTTGGGTGGCACTCTTTGTCATTTCCCTGTCCTATTTGGCCGTCGCATGGCTCCTGCCGCTTTGAGCCCATCACTTACTCAGGTATGCCTATCCCTTCCACCACAAGTCGACCCACGACATCGTTCCTCCTGACTAGTCCTGGCTTCGCGGCGTGAAGGGTCACCGTGACGTCGGCTTTGACCACCAACCCGTGGTCGGCACCAGTGTCGGGATCCAGACCGGAGGGTACGTCAACAGCTATGCGCAAGGCCCTCGACGAATTGATGTACTTGATGGCCGTGGCCTGTGGCTCGGCCACAGGGCCTTTGACGCCGGTTCCGAAGATGGCATCTACTATGACTTCTGACGAATTGAAGAGGCCCTTCGCAGATTCGATGCGATTCTGATCAGGCGCTTCGACTACGGACATCGATTCGACGGCCTTAATCATCTTCCATTGCGCCTGAGCCTCTTCCGTCTTAACTTTCTCCATCGACCCCAGCAGGAGGACCGTCACCTTGGCCCCCGTTGCCAGATGGCGTGCCGCAGCCACTCCGTCTCCGCCGTTATTGCCAGTTCCGGCCACCACGAGCACGGCAGGGTTGAGGCTGGCATCGTAGTACCGCCAGACGCAACCAGCTACGGCCTTTCCAGCGTTCTCCATCATGAGGAGCCTTGAGAGGCCTACCTTCTCAGCCTCTTCCTCGATCCTTCTCATGGCGGAGGCGTCAACAAGTTTCAACTTTCGGCACCTAACCTAAGATGCCCGCCGTCAGCGGCCTGATTCCCCTCTTTCTGAGTTCGCAAAGCAGAGGGTTGATGCCGACCGAGTCTCCGGATTCGTGCCCTAGGAGCACCAGGTTTTTGGCCATACCGTCTTCCTTGAGCTTCTTCAACTCTTCGTTGTCGATGTGCATGTAAATCAGCGTGTCAATTCCGTGCTTATAGTAGGCCCTGGCGACCGGGTAGCCTCCGTTGGTGCCGGCGGCCACTACGAGCTTTGTCCTGCCTCTTCTTGCTCTGGGCTCGCCTAAGACTACTTCGGGCTTTATTTCCGAGGCCTTGAACTCCGGCATAGTGACCAAGGCATCCACTATGTCCTCAAGCCTGGGCCCGGCCTTGGCGATCACCGCGTCCATAAGCTTCCTTCCTATTTCGTCGCAGGGCAGATGCACGTTCATCAACGGCATCTCTATCCTTTCGGCTTCTTCGACCACTTGTCTGTAAATGGAGGGATGGGCCTTCAGCTTCACCTTCTGCACCAGCTGGTCCACCGCTGCTTTTGCCTCCTTCTCTGGCACTCCTTCTTCATACATGAAATCCAAATGCCTGTAGAGGACCTTGTAGAAGTTGGCGCTGGTCGTCCCCAGTGGATGGTGAGCGATGACGCTGTCACAGCCAATCTCCCTGGCCATCATGAGTTCCCCGGCGCCCACATCTATGGACACCCAAGGCCTCTGCACCTTCTTCCCGAGGACGTGGATACCAGTGTCGGCGGGGACCTGCTTGAACCCAGCTAGCCTTATGGACAGGTTGAGGATGTCCTTTTGATTCAAACGAGCTGTCGCCTTTCTTCTTTACTTCTCATGTTAGGCTAGATTTTTAAGCGTGGTGCTCCTCGTGTCATCGAGTTGCCAACGGTGGCTCTCCTTACCGACTTTGGGCTCTCCGACCATTACGTAGGTGTGGTCAAGGGCGTCATCAAGGGCATTGCCCCCTTGGCCGACATCCTGGATTTGACCCACGATGTCACGCCGTTCGACATCGTGGAAGGCGCCTTTCTCTTATTGCGGGCGGCCCCTTACCTTCCGCTTGGTTGTGCAGTTGTCGCGGTGGTGGACCCGGGGGTGGCCACGAAACGAAGGCCTTTGGCGGTGGCGACAAAGAAGAGGGTGTACCTCGGGCCCGACAACGGCCTGCTATATCCAGCGGCCTCCAGCGAAGGAATCTTGGCCATTCATGAGATAACCAACCCTCGTTTTGTCCTTTCTCTGGATGGAACTTTCGCCGGTCGAGACGTCTTCGCTCCGGCCGCGGCTCATATCTTGAAGGGAGTAAAACTCGAAGACTTGGGGCCCGCTCGCAGAGCTATGAAGAAGCTCGCTTGGCCATCCGTCAGAGTCGGGCCGGGCCGGATCGAAGGCGTAGTCCTACACGTCGATCGTTTTGGCAACGTCGTCACCAACGTCGACGCCGCCACTTTCGACAGATGGCGAAGTGGACGCACGAAGTTCCGTCTTCTCGGCCTTGGCTTCAGCGGTCCGGTATCCTTGGCCCATTCGTACGAAGAGATGAAAGGTTTGGGGCTCATCGTGGGCAGCGGGGGAACGCTCGAAGTGTCATCTAGGAGGAGGGCTGTCGACGTGCCGTTGAAGAAAGGGTCTTCCTTCGTGCTCAGTTTCACCTGACGTTTCTATTTATCTTCAAAGTGAAGCGAAGAGCACTTGGCGTTTTTGTTAACCTCGGTTGGCAGGGTTAGGTATTTAAGACAATGGCCTCGCCATGGATTACGGCTAGACCTTTGATGTCCGTCAACCGCACGGTCGGCGACATCGTGTCGAGGACTCTGTCCGACTTGTTCGGCCAGCAGACGGCGGAGTTGATCCTCTCCGCGTGTGAGAAGAACGGCCTGCCACTGGCCATTATACCCCAACGCCTCGTTCAATTCGGCCAAGTGTTAAGTTCTCTTTTGGGCGAGGTCACCGCCTCCTCGGTATGTTCGTTAATCGCCCGCAACATCTTGGCTGAATTTCACATCTCCTCCGGCACCGAGATGCCTTCTTTGGAGGAAGCTTCGCGCGTGGTTTGGAACCAGCGCAAAGTCAAAGTCTGAGCAAGTTTCCCTGATTCTTCAAATGTCAGTCTTAAGTGCGTTTTCCTTCAGCCACGATTCGTATTGCTTGTATTGCGGGCATTTCTCTTGGACCAGCCGCCAGAACTTTGGAGAGTGATTATGCTCCTTTAGATGCATCAGTTCGTGAAGGACGACATAGTCTACGACCTGTTGGGGCGCGGTGATCAACTTTATGTTGAAACTGAGGTTCCTCCTGCTTGAGCAGCTCCCCCACCTTGTCCTCTGGTTCCTGATCATTATCCGCTCGTACCTGAGCCCTAGCCCTCGGTTCAATCGCCAAACGGCCTGCCTGATCATTACTCGGGCTTCCCTGCGATACCACGCTTCTAGGGCCGCGCGGACGGCCGCGCCAGTTGCACGAGGGACTGTCACCACAATTCTGTCTCCTGCCAGGCGCACTGAAGGTCTGGGGTTCCCATCTTCGATGACTTCCAACGGGTATTCTTTACCCTTGTAAAGGACGGCCTTCACCTTGGTTCTGCCCGTGACGTCGTCCATCGCCTTATGATCGTTTAATCTTTCCGAGCCAACAAGTCGGACGAACTTCTGCGAGCTGCTGCGCGAGGCCAAGGCAGATGGACGACTCATCTGGTTCACAAGTCAGGCAAACAGCCGGCTGTCACGCGTCACGAACTACCTGCAAGTGTGCGCCGTTCGCGGCCAAACGGCCAGCAAGGCCAAAGATGAGGCGAAACGGCACCACAGGGCGACTGCGCCACGACCTATCGGATCGGCTCAAGCCGGGGGAGCTATTTGCCCAGAAACGTTCCAGCCGCCTTCTACCGATGGGGCCTTCCCTCGCGGATCCTTCATGAAGAAGCCCTAATGCCAAGGAGGACGGCAGGTCGCCTGCGCCTGTTCGGCCGACCAGATCGCTAAGAAGTAGTACGATCGAATTCGGCGCCAGACATCCACCGTGTGGCTCTGCGATGTCCTCTTCCTTCGGCCCAGAACGTGCCCCTGTAACAACGAGTCGCTGGGCATCCCGGGCATCCGTCGTCCTTATGATGCGGGCATTCGAGACAGTCATAGCCGCACGGTGTTCTTTCTGCCTTTTGCGCAGTCATAATAGGACAAACTGCCAGGTCCTCAAGGCCCGAGACGATCAAGCTGAAGTTCACATCTTCAACAAGATGGTCGCTCCTCAAATGATGGTCTACAATACCCTGCAACGCCCCCATCTTCTCGGCAACGAATAGGAGAGTGAGGTTGTTCCTGCCGGAAGTGACGAAATAGCCTACTAGGCAGGGACAGTTGGAGAACTTGGCAAGCACTTGGTGAGGATCCTTTGCGGTGAACTCCACCTTTGCCGCAAGTAAACCCACCTTGGCCGGATTGACACCCACTCGCATCATCAAGAGGCCATTATCTTTGAGCTGTCTGATTCGCGCCGCCACTGAGGGTTGCGACAGCTTCAGCCTGTCTGCGACTTGTCCCTGGGTTGCGTCCGGATTCTGCCTCATCACCGAGATGATTTCTCTGTCCACCGAATCCAAAACCCTCACAGACTTAAGCCGACCTCCCGACGGGTTCAATTCGAAATGACCCGTTCGACTACGAGCCACGCCTATAATTTATAGGTATCTGACGCCGTCGTCCGCATGGTCGTACAAGGAAACTATTTCCTTGCCTATTTTCTTAAGCAAAACCGTCTTATTCGCCGACTCTCATATCATTCCCGAATTGGGCTCTCTTAATGGGAACCGCAATGAGCAGGTTCTAGGAAGAAGGCGGTTCTTGAAAGAAGCGACGGTGTTAGGTCTTGGCGCTTCCTTAGCCGTGGCCATTTCCCCGACATATGTGAACGCCGAAGGAACGAAACAGACCAAACATTATGCCATGCTGGTTGACTTGACTCGCTGTTTAGGGTGTCAGGCGTGCACCGCATCTTGTAAAGCCGAAAACAACGTCCCTTTCGGCGTCTTCAGGACTTGGGTGGAACGTCACGAAAAGGGAACCTTCCCCGACGTTTCTCTTCAATTTGTGCCAAGGCTCTGCAATCACTGCGATAATCCTCCATGCGTCCAAGTCTGCCCCGTTCAAGCCACGTACAAGAGGGAAGACGGACTCGTGTTGGTGAAAGATGATAGGTGCATCGGTTGCGGGGCTTGCATCAAAGCTTGCCCCTACGGAGCCAGATACTTCAATCCGATCAAGAGGGTGGCGGACAAGTGTACATTCTGTCAGCCCCGCGTCGACCAAGGCCTTGAACCGGCCTGCGTTACTACCTGCGTCGGCAGGGCCAGGGTCTTTGGGGACATCAATGACCCCAGCAGCGAGATTTCGAAGAGGATAGGCAGGAAGCCCGTTCAAGTGCTCAAACCTGCGCTGGGGACGGAGCCCATGGTCTTCTACATCGGTTTGGACGTCGTTCAGGTGAGATGAAGGAGGAAAGAATATGAGCTACATTTTGCCCAACGAAATGGTCGAATGGGACCTTCTTATCGCCCTTTACCCGTTTCTTACGGGCCTCGTGGCGGGGGCCTTTATCGTCTCAAGCCTCTATTACGTCTTCGGCTTCGAAAGGTTCAGACGCCTCAGCAGCTTGGCACTAATCATATCGATAGCCTTCATGATTGCAGCGCCCTTGCCGCTTGTGGCTCATTTGCTGCAGCCGTCAAGAGCCCCTGAAATCTTCTTCACACCGAACCTGACGTCACCCATGTCCATCTTCGGTTATCTCTGGGTCACCTACCTCGCGGTCATGCTGGTGGAAGGCTATTTCATGCACAGAAGGTACATAGCCAATAGGGCCAACAAGGCCACGGGGCTTCTGAAGGTCTTCTATCGCTTCATGTCGTTGAGCAAGGACACCTCCGACAACTCCGCCCGCAGGGACCTCAAGGTTGTGAGATCCTTGGCGCTGTTGGGGCTTCCTTTGGCGGCCATCTTCCACGGATATGTGGGTTTCATCTTCGGGTCTCTCAAAGCCAACGCATGGTGGTCCACACCTCAGATGTCGGAGATCTTCCTCCTGTCGGCCATAGTCTCCGGGGTGGCCTTGGTCTTCCTCTCTTACGTTATCATAGCCACAGCCACAAAGACCGAAATCGACAGGGACCTCCTTTCATACGGAGGGAAGGTTCTGGCTTGGTTCATCCTAATGGACTCCGTCGTGGAGCTCGTCGAGGTCTTGTACAGAGCTTACCTGCAGGCGGAAGACTGGTCAGCCATAAGTCAAGTCTTCTTCGGCCAGCTCTTCGTTCCGTACGTTGGGCTTCAATTCATCCTTGGAGCCGCGGCGCCTCTGCTTCTGTTAACTTCAAGGCGAATAAGAAGGTCATCGTTCGGGATGGCTCTGGCCTCAACCTTGGCCCTCATCGGCACCTTCGTCATGAGATACACGACTGTGATTGGCGGGCAGCTAATTTCAAGGACGGGTCAGGGCTTTCTGACTTTCACAGCGCCGTTATTCGGCCAGGGTAGCATCTTCACAGCGCTATCCACTTTCGGGCTCCCCCTGTTTATCGTGGCCTTCCTGACGACGGTCGTCCCGTGGGAGGCGAAGGATACAGAGGTGATCGCGCAATGACACAGACAAGGCGCAAGTTCCTCAAGACGGCGATTGCCGCTGGCTCGTTGGCGGTCTTCGCCGCCGGCTACGCCCCTACGCTGATGGAGGCCGTGAAGCCTGAGTACGTAGAGCTCCTGTCTGACAAGACGGAAACCGACCCGGGCGTATCCATCATCCATAGTGTATGCTTGGCGTGCAACTCACGCTGTGGCATCAGGGCTAGGGTCGCAGACGGCCGCCTGATCAAGGTGGACGGGAACCCCTATCACCCAGCTAATACCCTCGAGGAGCCGTTGGCGTATTCTGTGGCGATGGCGGATTCCTTCAGCAGTGCTGGGTCGCTCTGTTTCAAGGGGCAAGCCGCCATTCAGACCCTTTACGATCCCTACAGAATAATCACGCCTTTGAAGAGGGACGGCCCTAGGGGTTCTCGGAAATTCAAACCCATATCTTGGCAGCAGCTCATAAACGAGGTCAGCTACGGTGGAAAGATCTTCAGCGACGTCGGCGAAGATAGGACCGTCATGGGCTTCAAGGACGTAAGGTCCGCGGACCTCGTCGATTCCGACGCCCCCGAGCTAGGCCCCAAGTCCAACCAACTGGTGTGGATGACAGGAAGGGGGCAGGACGGGAGGGTGGATTTCATCAAGAGGTTCCTCATAGCCGGAATGGGCTCAATAAACTACCACGCTCACGGTGACATCTGCGAGCTCAACTACTTCCAGTCCCATCTCCTTCTGACCGGCGGTGCTGTGAAGGACATGAAGCCCGACCTGAAGAACACCGTGTTCGCCATATTTGTGGGCTGCGATCCCTACTCATCTTACCTTCCAGGGCTGAACTTCGCTGGCAGCCTTATGGCCACAAGGGCCTCTGAAGGCTCCTTCAAGTACGTGGTAGTCAATCCGAAGATGCCCAATGCAGCCACCCATGCATCTGAGTGGGTGTACATCAGGCCCGGGACGGACGGTGCTCTCGCCCTAGGCATGATTAGGTGGATCATTGAGAACGATCGTTACGACGCTCGTTTTCTGGCGAACACGACCCTCGACGCAGCAAAGAGGAACGGGGAGAGCGCGGTCACCAACGCCAGCTATTTAGTGATATGGAGCGATGGTCATCCAAGGAACAGGATGTTCGTTAAGGCAGGGGACGTCGGCCTGGAGGGCGACAAGAACAAGTTCGTCGTGATAGACCCAGCGGGCAAACCCGTCCTGTACGACAGCATCGACAGAGGGGCCCTGCTGTACGAAGGCGACGTAACTAATCCCATAACGGGCGCCGCAGTGCACGTAAAGACGGCCTTCCAGCTCTTGAAGGACAACGCCTTCGAGAAGACCGTTGGCGAGTGGGCGGCCATAGCCGGCATTCCGGAACAGACCTTGATCTCTCTGGCCAAGGAGTTCACAAGTTACGGAAAGAAGGCCGCTGTGACCTACTACAGAGGCATGGACAGCACCGCTGGAAGCTACGCCGCCCTGGCGCTCGATCTATTGAACGTCCTTATTGGCAACATCAACTGGGCCGGAGGAATGATGAAGGGTGGTGGAGGCTATCCCTGGGTCACCGGCCTTTACGACTTGTCCTCATTCGACGGGGCTTTGTCGGCCAAGGGGGTCAAGATTTCGAGAGAAGGCTTTGATTATGCGAGGACGACGGAATTTGCAAAGAAAGCGGCGGCCGGTCAGAATCCCTATCCCGCCAGACGGCCCTGGTTCCCCCTCGCAGCCGACACCTTATGGGATGAGACCCTTGCGGGAATCGACTCCCAATACCCCTATTCCTGCAAGATCCTGGTCACTTACTTTGCGGACCCGTTATACAGCATTCCCGGAGGGATTACTTACGCCTCCACCCTAAAGGACCCGGAGAAAGTCCCCCTTCACATCTCCATCGACATCACCATCAACGAAAGCAACGTATACGCCGACTACATAGTTCCGGACGTCACTTTCCTTGAAGGTCATTACAGCATCATTTCGCCACAGCCTCTGGCGCCGTCCAAGATTTCCGCGATCAGGGTTCCAGTAGTCGAACCCCTCGTCAGCAAGACGCCCGATGGCAGACCGATGTGCTTGGAGAGTTTCCTCATCGACGTAGCCAAGGCCATAAGCCTGCCGGGCTTTGGCAACAACGCCATACCTGGCAAGGACGGAAACAGGTACGGGTTGAACGCCCCAGAGGATTACTATCTGCGAGGACTAGCCAATCTGGCTTCTAACGCGCATGTTTCCGACTCCTCCGATGCGGAGGCCTCTTACGTAGAAGCTCATCACTATGTGGCGAAGTTCAAGTCCATCCTCTCGCCCGCTGAATGGAGGAAGGTCGTTACCGTCCTGGCACGAGGGGGCGTCTTTGAAGACCCGTCGAACGGTTACGATGGTCCATTTGTAAGGGACAAGATGACTGCGACGTTGCAGATTTGGAACGAAAGAATGGCCACCACTAAGCACCCCATAACCGGCCAGTTCTTCGACGGAACTGGCAGGTACGAACCCGTGAAGAACATGAAAGGCGAACTGGTCGACTCCAAGGACCAAGGATACCCGTTCAAGCTGATTTCGTACAAGCTACCCATACACACGCAGTCTAGGACCATCAACAACGGATGGGCATTGGAGCTGCAGCCCGAGAACTTCGTGGAGATAGGCGAAGGGGACGCGACCGCCCTGTCCATCGGCGACGGCGACACGGTTCGAATTACCTCGGCGTCTAACTTGGCAGGCATCACAGCCAAGGTGAAGGTCGTCAAGGGCATGATTCCGGGCACGATTGCCATTTCGAACCACTACGGCCACTGGGAATGGGGCTCAAGAGAACTTGCGGTCAAGGACGCACCTACGGCCTTTTTGGGTGGGGAGGCCGTCGCCAAGGGAGACGTTCTGGCCGGCAACCTCGCGCGTGGTCGTGGAACAGCCCCCAATCCTCTTATGAGGAAGGACGACTCAATCGGGTTAACCGCGCTGCACGACCCCATTAGCGGCTGCGCGTCCTTCTCCGACACCAAGGTCCAGGTCCAGAAGGTCTAGGGCGATATTGAATAGAAAAAGGGATTGTAACGGCTATGGACGGGGAGAACGTATGGACGGATGTTAGATAAGTCCCCGGACCATCCTTGGAAGTCTAAAGGGGATGTAGCGCAGACTAGGATAGGATCAGGTTCGTATCATTAGCGATGCTCTATCACGCTTTGCGCCTCCGCCTCCAACGCCGCGGACGAGAATGTGTACACAAAAAAGCGCGATTCATTTTCGCTATTTTTTGATTCCAAAATGACTATGAATCATCTCGTTACGCCCAAGAAAGTTTATATTTCCGTCAGGCGCAGCCCCAATATGGCAGTCGCCGAAGGGACGCTGACCGTTTCTGATAGAAAAGGCTGGACGATAGCGAGCTGTAGCCGCAGACAGTGGGTTTGGATGGTAGCAATGATCGCGATAAGCGGCATTGTTAAAGGGGGTTGGGGTCAAGTTCGCTTCATCACCGAAGCGATCTTCGGGCCCTTTGCCACCACCATCTTGGGAGGTTTCTTCATATTCTGGGGGATGCTGACAGTCTTCTCCATCAAGAAGTTCGGCGCCGGGACCCTAGTTATGACGCTAGGAACCATCTTCGAGTTGGCAGCGGGCAATCCGTTCGGCCAGATGGTCTGGGTCTACAACTTCTTCGAAGGGCTGGGTGCGGATATCGGTTTCGCGATCTTCCGTTACAAGTTCTCCTCAAACAGGACGGCGAACCTTGTGAAGGCGGGGATCGTTGGCGCGGTGGACGATGCCGTCGCCTATCTGGTCTTCGGATTCACTCTAAACATCTTCGCCCTGTCTTTCATTGCCAACCTGATAACGTTCGTGACCGGAGCGATAGTAGCCGTTTTCTGGGGCATGTTCGCTTTCGGGATCTACGGGACCCTCCAGCGCGTCAACGCCGTTCCGCCCGACCAGTAGGGCAAGAAGGCGGGTTGGAACTCCCCGATGAGCGCGGTCTCCGTCAAGAACCTGTGGTACACTTACCCACTGGCAAAGGAACCGACGCTCAGAGGCGTGAACCTGGAGGTCAACAAAGGGGAATTCGTCGTAATCCTTGGGCCGAGCGGCTGTGGGAAGTCGACGCTGGCCATTGCGCTGAACGGCGTGATCCCCCACGAAATGGGAGGCTCGTTCGAGGGGACCGTGGTGTCCTGTGGCATGGACACAAGACGTTGGAAGGCTCGAGATTTGGCGAGGAAGGTCGGCATCGTATTTCAGAATCCTGAAGCTCAGATAATACACACGCGAGTGGAAGACGAAGTGGTCTTCCCGATGCAGAACCTCCTCATGGATCCCGAATACATGA
>Ga0272448_1006156_pt1 | contig 13026 bp, 7 predicted proteins | sample YNPCB0191_FD_202220 | JGI IMG/M metagenome (GOLD analysis project Ga0272448, IMG submission 202220) | Hot spring sediment microbial communities from Yellowstone National Park, WY, United States - YNP-CB-019-1 | ecosystem: Environmental > Aquatic > Thermal springs > Hot (42-90C) > Sediment...
ATAATTATTAATATGACAATTATCAGTAGATAATATAATTATTATATGATAATTATCAGGATGATACTTATTATTAAGGGACTAATAATTATTATTATATGATAATTATCAGGATGATACTTATTATTAAGGGACTAATAATTATTATTATATGATAATTATCAGGATGATACTTATTATTAAGGGACTAATAATTATATTGATACTAATATTTATCAAGAGGTTAAATATTAATTGAAAGGATAAAATTGATCAAGGGAATACTTATTAATTAAGAGGAGAAGTATTCATCATAGGTATATTTATAATTAAGAGGATATGTAGAGTATATTTATGAATTAAGAGGATAATTATCAAGGGAATAAGTATTAATCAAAATATAATACTTATTAATTAAAACAATAAGTATCCCCAAAAGAATAATTAGGTTAATATTTATCTTCTTAAGAATATTAATATTAATCAAAAGAATCATTAGATTAGGTGTGTCTTTTTGGTGAATAATGATCTGGATAATAATTAGATATATTATCTTGATAAATATTAATCTAGATAATTGGATATATTGTTATTAAAAGTATAATTAGTGATCAAGATAGTAATTAGATAGATTTATCAAAAGAATAATAATGATTTATCAAAAGAATAATAATGATTTACCAAAAGAATAATAATGATTTATCAAAAGAATAATAATGATTTATCAGAATATTAATAATCAGATGGTCAGTATCAAAAGAATAAGAATTAGATAGATTATTATCAAAATTATATTTATTTTAATAAATATAATGAGATTATTATCAAAATTATATTTATTTTAATAAATATAATGAGATTATTATCAAAATTATATTTATTTTAATAAATATAATGAGATTAATTGTTATCAAGATAATATTTATTAAAATAAATATCATCTAAATAATTATCAAGGTAATACTAATTACCATCTTGATAATTATTTAGATGATACCAATTAGTAAAAGAATAATAGTTAGCAAAATGATAATGATCAAAGTGATCTAATTAGATTAATTGTTAACAAAGTATAATTATCAAGAGAATAATAATTGGATTAATCATCAGGAAGCAGATAATTAGTAAGAGAATAACCATTAGCTAGAAACAACGACTTGTGCACTAATAATAATTAAAATTAAGAGGAAGTGTGTTGTACATGAATAATAATTAGATTATCAATAAGGAATGACCTGTACACGAACAATAATTAGATTAATTATTGTAATTTTATCAAAAGGGAGTGACTTGCATGTTAATAATAAATATTATCAAGATGGTAATTTTGATCAAGATGATAACTATACTAAAGAAAAGTGACTTGTATACGAATAACAAACTATCAAAAGATTTATTAATCTTATCAAGAGCATAATCACATGCCGAAAGGGAATAATAATAAATATTATCAATAAAATATTCATTACTAAGAGGATAATACATATCCTCTTGGTAATAACTATCCTCAAGATGACAGTTATTACTAAGATGATAGTTATTGTCAAGAGGATAATAAATATTATTAAGAAAATAATTAAATATCAAATAGATAATAAATGTTATTAAGAGAATAATATTATCAAAAGGAAGCGATTTGTGGGTGGGTTGAAATATCAAGATATTAATAATCCTGAATAAATAATAATCAAGGGATAATATTTATTAAGAGAATAAATATTATAAATAGATTGATAAAGTAGTAATAAGTATTTAAAGATTAATTATTACGTTAACATTAGAATATATAAGATATTTCTGTTGGGAATATTAATCAATTAGAAAGTTAATTTCTAATTATCAATAATAATTAGTATCAGAATATACTCAAGAGAATAATAATTGATCTAATTATTATTCTCTTGATTACATTTATCTACTTAATAAAAGTTATTATCTTGATAACATTTATTATTAGTATGCATGTATCTTCCTTTTGATAATATTATTATTTGTGAACAAGTTGCTTTCTTTTGCTACTAACTATCATCGTGATAACACTTATTATTCTTATGATAATTATTATCCTCTTGATAATAATTATTAATCTTTGATATTCTACTATTCTCTCGATTATTATTATCCTCGTGATAAGATTTATTAATCTTTTGATATTTTATTATTCATCATAAGTTGTTTCCTCTTGATAAGCTATTAATCTAATTATTATTACTATCAACAAGTATTATCCTCTTGATAAATATTAGTCTTTCAATAATAATTATTACTCTCCTAATAAGTATAATACTTTAATAATAATTATTATTTTCAATTGGATTAATAAATATCAACAAAAGGAAAATTAGATTGATTGTGATTAATCTAATTATTATCATCAAGAAGATAAATTAGTGTTCTCAAGTCGAGAATAATTATCATTTTGATGATAATTATTATTAATATTCGCCCTTTTGATAACAATTAATCTAGTTATTCTTTTGATAATAATTAATCTAGTTATTCTTTTGATAATAATTATTCCCTTGATAACATTTATCTTATTTATTTTAATTAATCTAATTATCAACTTTTTGATATTAATTAGACTGATTATTCTTTTGAGAATAATTAGTCTCCTTCCCCGTTTGTTAATAATTATTTCCTTGTTAATAATAATAATTTCCTTGTTAATAATTATAATTATTATCTTGTTAATAATTGATCTAATTATTGATCTATTACTAATTATTAATTTATTTCTGGAGATATATTTTATGATCTTCATAATATTAATTAATATATTGGTAATAATTATATTTTGAGTATCTAACTAATAAATGAATAATATTTATTATTTAGAGTTTTGTCATATTGATTTTATACTTGTTAATTAGTTTCAACATTTTGTAATTTAATTTTATATATTATTAGTTATTGTTTTATTTTATCTATTAAGGTATACATCTGAATAACTGAAAAATTATAACCTATTTGATTTTTAAAAGACTTAATTTTGAAGAAGAGTCTAATTCTTCAGTTATTCAGATGTATACCTTAATAAATAAAATAAAATTATAATTAACTATAGTATAATATATCACAATATGAAATAAATAATTATAACAATAACTAAACGGTAATATTTTAATTAACAGAATTAAGTTATTTATAATCTTAATGCCTATTTTAAATAAAAAAGGACAATTAAAATCATAGTCAAAGAAATCAAATTATATCCTTATATTATTATGTATAAGTTAAATATATTTGATACCATGATTAATATTAAATATATATCATGACCATTACTAAAAAAAGATTAACGAATATATTATCAGCTCAATAGTAAAATGATATGTTTACTTGAACAAAATTAAAGAAGGAGATCGATAATGATATGTTTACTTGATCAAAATTAAAGAAGGAGATCGATAATGATATGTTTATTTGATCAAAATTAAAGAAGGAGATCGATAATGATTAATAAATAGTAAGTATCCTGATCAACATTTAAAAGATATTAATTATACTAATCGAAATTAATGAATGGTAAGATGATAATTAAGATTAAAAAGATTAGAGAGTAGTAATTATCTTGGTCAAAACAAAAAGTTTAACTAATATTAAATATCTTGATCAAGATAAAAAGATTAAATATCTTGATCAAGATAAAAGATTAAATATCTTGATCAAGATAAAAAGATTAATCTTAATCAAAGTTAAAAAATTAATGAATATTAAAAGGAGATCGATTAACATTATTAATATAAAAAGAGATCGATAATCATGATCAATACCGACAAATTAAATAAATTAAAGATTACAATCAATATTAAAAAGAGTTCAGCTATCAAAAGATTAATGATATTGATAATCATAATTAATATTAAAGGAAATTTCTAATGATGCTCACTGTTAAAAGACAGTGAGCATTACAATTATAATAAAAGAGATTGATTATCTAGTCAAGGATAAAAAAAGATCGATAATGATAATCAAGAGATTAAAAGGATATTAAATAAATAATAGAAGAAAAGTGATTAACCTAATCAAAGTTAAAAGAGATCGATTAATATGATCAAGGTTAAAAGAAGAATAGTTAAAAATTAATCATGAACATGATTAAAAGAGATAATGTAAAAGGAGAGTAATTATTTGGAAACAACATTAAATAACTAGATTAACAAACATCAAGTATTTATTTAGATCAACGAGCTTAAAAGATTAACAAAAATAAAGTGTTTTAATAACTATTGGAAGGATAATAAGTATCTTAATATATATTAAATCATAAATGAATAGTAAGTATCATAAGCAACATTTAAAGGTTAATGATAATCTATATTAAAAGGATATTTAAGGTAGATTAATAAGTTACCACGCTAATAGAGTAAGATGGATAATAAAAATAATTTATTGAGGTCAATGAGTTATTTTAAATAGATTAAGAACAAGATCTACCTTCATAACGACCATTAGTGATCCAATGTTGAATAGCTTGATATTCATTAAAATGAGAAAGATCAGGATAAAGAGTAGTATAACGTTTCCAATTAAAAGAAGGAGGTAAAGAAATTTCATAATCAAGATAAAATTTATAAATAATATTATCAGTAACCTTAACTGGTTCTACATTTTGAATATAAGTATTTAAAAAAGTTTCAAAAGAAGAATTACGATATTTATTGAGATTAAGACCAACGACTGCATTTTTGATCGGAATTAATTTGACTTTAGAATAATTTTTGTTATCGAAGATAAACCAATAATGGAATAAAATAGGCATAACAGTACTAGAGAAAGCTCTAAGATTAGTATTAATATAAGTGATAAGACCGGAATTATTTTTAAGATAATCATTCCAATCGATAATTAAAAAATTAGCAATGGACATAGAATGAGGAGTATTAATTTGTAAACGATGTTTAAGAGCAGGGAGATGACGAAGCATAGTAGTATCTTCAATACAATTCCAAGCAATAGTATTAGTAGATTCCCAATGTAGGACATCGGTATAGTGCATTTCAGCAAAAGTATCACCACCTTTACGATGAGCATTAACAATAGGAGTTTTCAAAACATTAAGATCTAAAATACGACCAGTTTTAGTATAAATATTATATTCTTTGGATTTTCGACGATAATGGAACAAAGCGATTTTATTATGGATAATTAAGGGATCTTCTAATAGTTGACAATGAGTTTTATCTTCTCTAACAATAATACCATGCATAGCAGGGAGATGTACACTAGTCCATTCTTTAAGTAAACGAGGATTAATAATACTTTTAACGCATTGATTATGAGGATGATTTTTAGGAGGACGTAAGAAATAGTTTTCGGTAACTAAACCAGAAGGTTCCAAATAATTACTAGTACTACCAAAACATAACCAATGAATAGCTAAGCCAGCATAATTAAGATAATCATTTAAAAAGAGTTTAAGAGAGACACCAGAATAGATCATAATAAATTCATCAATATCGATGAAACCGATCCATTGGGATTCATTACTATAATGTTTAACACAATGATTATAAGGATAATTAACATCTCTAAAAGTGATCATATGATAAACATTGGTAATATCTACATCATAATTATGATAAGTAACAATACCTGAATCAATATAAGGTTTCAAAATGGAATAATGATGATCAGAACTACGATTATTATAAAGATAAAAATGATCAACACCGATTAAACGATGATATTCAATCCATTCAATTAAATAAGGGGCCTCATTCTTATACATAGCACATAAAGAAACGGAATATTTGGCCATAGTTTTGATAATAAAGATAATTTTTTAAAAAATAAAAAAAATAAATTAAAGATGATAAATTCTATTTTCATATTTGCCATTTTGAACCCAATGTTCAATGGCTTGGAATTCATTGAAATGTGATAAATCTTTATTAACTGTAGTATATACTTTCCAATTAAAATTGGAAGGTAGCCAAATTTCATAGTCTAAATAAAATTTAATAGCGAGCTCATTAGAATAAGCAGCTTCATCATTAGCGTAAACTTTAAGGTAATCTAAGAAAGATTTAACTTGATATCGGGAATAATTAATATTTTTGGTGACATCAGTTAAACTGATTAATTGTACTTTAGAGATATTTTGTTCGTCAAAGATAAACCAATAATGATGTATTAAAGCTAAACCTTGTTTCAAGAAGGCAATAATATTAGTATTAAAATATTTTTGTAATGAAGAATTATTGGTGAGATAAGGTTGATAATTAATTAACAAAGGAATAGAAGAAGATTTAGATAATTTTCTTTTTAATTCTGGTATCCAACGATTCATAGTTGAATCGAGGACACAATTAAAAGTTATTAAATTTTGTTGTTCCCATAAGGTAGCATTAGAATAAAAAGTATTGGCAAAAGTACCATTATGAACAATATGAGAATTAACAATATCAGTTTTCAATAGATTAACATTAAGACTACGAGCCATTTTGCGATAAATGAAGTACCACAATGATTTCGAATAATAATGAAAAATTGCACAACGATTATGCATAATTTCGGGATCGATAGGACCAGGACAAATGGTTCTATTTTCACGAACAATTATACCATTAAGACGAGGATAATGAGGATTATCCCAACGAATCCAAGTACGAGGATTAATAATACTTTTAACATGACGATTAACAAGGTGTTTTTTCCAGGCTCTAAGTTTATAATTTTCAATAACTAAACCGGAGGGTTCTAAAAAGTGATTAGCAGGACCAAACATCATCCAATGAAGAGCGACACCTGAATATAATTCATAAGAGCGAATGAAAGACTTAATATTGGAATCCTGATATAAAACAATAAATTCATCAAGATCAATAAAAGCAATCCATTTGGATTGATTTTTATAGCGATTAATACAATCATTATAAGGATATTCAGGACGTTTAAATTGTTCATCAGCTGATTGTTGACTGAAATCATAATTATATTCATGATAAGTGGCAATACCTTTTTCTAAATAAGGTCGTAATAAAGTCCAAGGATTATCATTACTTAAATTATTATATAAATAAAAATGGTCAACACCGATTAATAAATGATATTCAATCCATTCTCTAAGGTAATCAGTTTCATTTCGATAAATAGCACAAATCGAGAGTTCATATTTAAAGGCCATCTGCTTTTAGCTGAGTGATTTTATTCTTTAGAATGGTTAAAAAATAATCTACATCTTCTTTTTTCATATCAATATTACATGGGAAACAAATAATTCTATTATAAAGATCCATTGATTTAGTATGTTCTAAATTAAGAGGTTTATAATATTTTTTTATTTCAATTGGATAGTCTTTAAATTCGTCTAATGATATTTTCTTGCTAAATATTACTGGCATACAACTAACAAATGGTACTCTCTCTGAATAATTGGGAAATGGAGTAACATCAGAGATATCTTTAAGACCATCTAAAAATTGTTGATAAAGTTGAAGATGAGTGTGTTTGATATGTTGATAATTAGTTAAATATTGTAATATATAAGCAGCAGCTATATCTGACATTTTATAATTAGAACCTTCAGGATGCCATAATTGATCCATTTTAATCATGTCATAACCGAAATTGATAACTTTTCTAATGTGATTTTCATATTCTTTATCTATTATTATTATACCACCTTCACCGAAGCCAATTGGTTTGGTATGATGTAAACTGATAATAGAGGCTGTACCAATATTAATACTATTAGTATTATGATAATAACTACAAGCTGTAGCTGCATTATCGAGTATCAAAATTTTCTGGTGTTGTGTGACCCATTGTTGATATTTATCTAAATTAGTTAAATGTCCTAATACATTAGTTACAATAATACCATCAACTTGATTAGGATCTATTTGAGTTAAATCTGGACCACAATCTTCATCTATATCTACTATTAAACTTCCTTTTAAAGGACCTTGAGCCGAGACTGGAAAAGTATAAGAGGAGGTGGCCCATTTTAATTCTCGATTGAAAGTAAGATTAAACATACTAATAATAGCATGTAAAGCTGCAGTACCATTATTAACTAAAATTAAAGATTTGTGAGGCGCAACTTCCAATAAATCGAATAGTAAAGATTCTAAATATTTAACACAAGGACCACCATTAGTAAATTTATTTAACAGAAGTGATTCCGATAAATATTTAGTTACTAATTCAGAATTAATGGGTTTTTTATTGAGCCAATTAATATTCATTTAAATTAAAGATGGAAAAAAATCCTATTTTCTTTTATCTAAATGGAAACTAAAATTGTTATTTTGGGGGCCTCTAATCATGGTAAAGTGGTTTTAGATATACTTCGTGATCAAAAATTATCGGTTGTTGGATTTATTGATCAAACTAAGCCTAAAGATTATTTAATTGGTAATAAATCAGTAATAGGCAAAGAAGAAGATTTAGCTGAATTAATTATTAACTATTCAATTACTCATTGTATTATAGCTATTGGTGATAATTGGACACGTTCAATAATTGCCAAACGTATTCAACAACTTCATCCTAGTTTAGCTTTTATTTCAGCTATTTCTCCATATTCTTATATTGCACCTGATGTTACTATTGGTTTTGGTACAATAATAGCACCAGGAGTTATCATTAATACTGGTTCAACTATTGGTAATTTTTGTTTATTAAATACTAAATCATCACTTGATCATGATGGTAAAATGTTAGATTTTTCTAGTTTAGCACCTGGTGTTACCACTGGTGGTAATGTAGCTATTGGATATTGTTCAGCTATCTGTTTAGGTGCTAATATTATACATCGTGTAACAATAGGTAATCATTCAATAGTAGGTGCAGGTTCTTTGGTTTTACATTCAGTTGAGGATTATCAAGTTGTATATGGAAATCCAGCTAAAATAATTCGAACACGTCAAGCAAGTGATCCATATTTATGAAAGATCAGAAATTATTTTAAATAGATTTTATTTTAATCTCAAAATGGTCAAAATTGCTATCTTTTTTCATCTTGGTAACCCTAATTTATGGACCTTTTTCTCCCATTATATAGCTAATGTTTATGAAGTTGGTCATCCAACTGACTTATATATCAGTTACCAAACTGATTCTCCAGTTCTGAAAACTATTACCAATCTTTATCCTCATGCTATTTTTATTAATTCTAAATTAGGGTGTGATATTGGTGGTCAACTACTCAAATTATCTTATATTATTAAACTAAAAAAAGATTATGATTATCTTTTATTTATCCATACTAAATCAGATGAACGTTGGCGTAAAGAATTATTAGAACCTATCTGTTCTTCTTCTTATATCATTAATAATATTATTAATGATTTTCAATCTAATTCAGCTATTGGATTAATTGGTGCCTCTAAATGGAAATTACCCTTAGACCATGTAAATGATCCTATTTTACGCCCTCTTTGTCAACAGTGGAATATTAAAATTGATGTTCCTAATCTTTATTTTATTGGCGGTACCATTTTCTGGATTCGTCCTTCCATTTTTACCTCTTTCGCTAAACAAAATAATATTGATTATGAACTTGAATATTCTAAATGTGAACCTGGTTATCTCCGTAATTCTCATGCTACCGTTACTCATACTTGGGAACGTCTTTTCGGATTATTAGTCTCTAATTCCAATTTACAAGTCATTGGTTATGATTATCCCTATAGTTGGCAAATTTTACCTGTCGATTTCCTTTGGCAACATTATATGGTATGTAATCCCGATATTGCTCGTTCTAATTATACTGAACATTTTGCAGTTACTCATTATATTAGTAATGGTCGTTTTGAAGGTCGTAAATATCGTTTAGCCGATATCGGCATCCCTTATTTTGATTGGGATTATTATACTACTCGTTATAAAGATTTAATTCCTGGTGGTATTAACAATCCTGAAGTTGCTATTTTCCATTATGCTACTAATGGTCTCTATGAAGGACGTCGTTGTTATTTTAATGTTTTAGATAAACATCGTATTAAATTATTAGCCTTCTATTTCCCTCAATTTCATCGTATACCTGAAAATGATCAATTTTGGGGTCAAGGATTTACGGAATGGACTCTACTTAATCGTTGGAAACCTTATTATACTGGTCATCAACTTCGTTTACCTCACTCTGATTTAGGTGAATATGATCTAACTTCACCTACTGTTCGACAAAAACAAGCTGATCTGGCTAAAAAATATGGTATTTATGGTTTCTGTATTTATCATTATTGGTTCGGTAATTCCAAGAAAGTTCTATATCAACCTGCTGAGTTATTGTTAAAAGATGGTCACCCTAATATTAATTTTTGTTTTTCTTGGGCTAATGAACCATGGACTCGTCGTTGGGACGGTTTAGAATCAGAAAAACTTATTGATCAAAATTATGGCACCGAATCTGAATGGATTGATCATTTTAATTATCTTCTACCCTTCTTTAAACATCCTAATTATATCAAAGTTGATAATAAACCTCTCTTCCTTATTTATCGGTGTGATCATATTGGTGTTGATCTTCTTCCTAAAATGCTCGCTTGTTGGAATCGTTTAGCTGTTGCAGCTGGTATTAATGGTGTCTATTTTGTCTCTACTTTGGGTGGATTTCCTGTTGCTCCCGATATTGAAAAGAAAATTAATACTATTGTCCCTGCTTCTGTCGAATTTCATCCTGGTTTGATTTCACGTGTTACTAATACTGGTCCTGTTCAACTTATTCCCAATCCTAATGACACTACTGGCAAAAGTAATTATTTCATCGCCAGTTATAATTATCATTCCAAAAATATTCTTTCTCTTAAACGTAAAACACCAGTTTATTTCCGCGGTCTTTTTGCTGGTTGGGATAATTCTCCGCGTGGTACTGGTCGTACTTCATCCATTTTTAAAGATTTTGCGGTCAATGATTTTTCTAAATGTCTTAATGCCCAAATTCAAAATGTCATCAAAGATCCCAATCCTGAACCCATTGATAATTTCATTTTTATTAATGCTTGGAATGAATGGGGTGAGCAATCTGTCCTCGAACCAGATAATATTAATAATTATACTATGTTGGAATCTATTAAGACAGTCTTAACTAAATATTAAGTGTTACTATACATTGATGTTTTATTCATCAATGTATTTTTTATCCCATTCTTATTTATAATTTAAATTTGTTACCTCGTTATTAAGATATTAACTGTTTTTAATCATTTATTATCTTAATCATAAGTTAATAATTAATCATTTAATAATCTTTACTTGATTATCAATCATTTAATAATATTTGTTTGATTATTAATCATTTACTAATATCTGTTTGATTATTAATCATTTAATAATATTTGTTCGATTATTAATCATTTAATAATATTTGTTTGGTTATCAATCATTTAATAATATTTGTTTGATTATTAATCATTTAATAATATTTGTTTGATTATTAATCATTTAATAATTACCAATAGTTTAATAATATTTGTTTGATTGTCAACCGTTTAATAATCTGTTAATAATCTTCGGTATATTATTAACTAGTTAATTATTAACTGGTTGATGATCAAACATTTATTGATCAGTTAATAATCAGTTAATGATTTTGGTTAATTATTAGTCAGTTAATAATCTTTGATTGATCAGTTAATAATCAGTTAATGATTTTTAGTTAATAATTAGTCAGTTAATGATTTTTGGTTAATAATTAGTCAGTTAATGATTTTTGGTTAATAATTAGTCAGTTAATAATCTTTGGTTAATAATTAGTCAGTTAATAATCTTTGGTTAATAATTAGTCAGTTAATAATTTTTGGTTAATAATTAACCAGTAAATGATTTTTGGTTAATAATTAGTCAGTTAATAATCTTTGGTTAATAATTAACCAGTAAATGATTTTTGATTAATAATTAGTCAGTTAATAATTTTTGATTAATCATCTTGGTTAATTATTAACCAGTTAATAATTTTTGATTAATCATCTTGGTTAATTATTAACCAGTTAATAAGTTTTGATTAATCATCTTGGTTAATTATTAAGCAGTTAATAATTTTTGATTAATCATCTTGGTTAATTATTAACCAGTTAATAAGTTTTGATTAATCATCTTGGTTAATTATTAACCAGTTAATAAGTTTTGATTAATCATCTTGGTTAATTATTAAACAATTAATAATTTTAAAGTTAATTATTAACCAGTCAAGCATCTTTACTTGATTATCAATTAGTTAATAATCTTTGATCGATTATCAACTAATTAACAATCTTTAATTAATTAGTTAATAATCTTTAATTAATTGGTTAATAATTAATTAGTTAATAATCTTTAATTAATTGGTTAATAATTTTTAATTAATTAGTTAATAATCTTTGATCGATTATTAACTTGTTGGATCTTATTGACACATTAATTGTGTAATGTTAACTCTTTAATTTATTATTAACACACTAAATTCTTAATACTTTTTATCTTTAATAAAGATATACCACTAATATACATTTATATATAAATCATAAATGTATAATTATTGTTTACCAATATTTGTTATAGACATGATAATCTACTTTTAATTTCTTACAATATTCTTTGTAGTGACGATAATCATGCTTGTTTTCTTTACAGAAAGATTTATAATATTTCCATTCGTGCCAATCATATCCATTTTTCTTACAATGTTTTCTATATTTCTCATGAACGTCAATACAACATTCATAGACATCAATAGAAGTTGCTGATTTTTCACGATTTTTTCCCATTTTATATTGATCTAGATTTTTTTTTCTTTCTCTTCTCTTTCTTATCTTGCTTTAAAATCTTCTTTAAGTATTGATTTTTAAAGTTGATGCCATAATCCTTTTAATAAAATTGCCATATTAATCGGTTCATCTACCTTTCGCCAATGTAAATAATAAATCTTCGGATTATCCATTATCCAATGATTATGTAATGCACCTATCACTGCACCAATATTTAATAATTATCTTTCAATTATTTCAAGTTCGTTTTCAAGACAAGGGATTTCACTTATTATTAAACTCTTATCTCCTGTAATTTTAAATGCTATAAAAGCTTCATCAACATCACTACCTTTTATTTCTATGTTTTCTA
>Ga0272448_1006157_pt1 | contig 13025 bp, 11 predicted proteins | sample YNPCB0191_FD_202220 | JGI IMG/M metagenome (GOLD analysis project Ga0272448, IMG submission 202220) | Hot spring sediment microbial communities from Yellowstone National Park, WY, United States - YNP-CB-019-1 | ecosystem: Environmental > Aquatic > Thermal springs > Hot (42-90C) > Sediment...
ATTGCTTCGTCGCTGAAGGGGGCCGTCTGAATGCCGGCGATCACCACCGGCGCTTCGTTTCCTTCCACCGCCCGATGGATCATCCGCACGCGATCCGGTCCCTGGCCGAGTTCCATCTCCCGGGGGGCGGTCTCCATTTCGGCGCGAAGCTCATCTTCGGTGACGGAAATGACTCTCCGCGTCGTCGGGCAATAGGTCCCCAGGGTCAGGAATAACTCGACCCCTGCCTGATATACGCGGTCGGCCATGGTCCCCTCGGTGTCAACGGGATGGTCGGGGTCGTAGCGAATCCCGTATTTTTTTTGGAGCTCCTGGGTCTTATGGAAGATGGAGAGGTCGAACTGTTTTTCCTCGACGCTCGGACCCTCCTTGGATCGACGAAGGATCTCCCAAAAGGGTAGGGTCATGACCCGCTCCTTCCTTTGGAGGAAAAAAGCGTAACCGGAAAGGCCGATCGCCAATGAAAAAGGAAGGGGAATGGGCCGAAGGTTCCAAGCGCCCATGCCCCTTTCCAAAGCGATCCAGCCCTTTTAGTGGATCGGCGAAAAAGACGCCGGCATGGCGATTTTATTGGTCTGGGTCAGCAGACGCTCGGGCCCGCCCGGCGGGGGCCATACGCCGAGCTCGACCGCCTTGGCGCGGATGGCGGCCCTCTGATCCAAGCTTGAATAGGCCCAGATATGGATGAACCGATTCACCTCGCCGATATCGACGCTTCCGGCGACGACGAGGGGAGAGAGTTTCAGGCGCTCCGGAAGCTTGGCCTCCCAGGCCTTCATGGTCTCCGGAAGGGTCCCGGCCTTGAAGGTGTAAATGCGAATCTCAAAGAAGGGACCGATTTTCCCGGGCGCCGGACGGGGCGAAAAAGGGAAGGGAATCAAGATCTCCGAGTGCATGGAGCGAATGAATTCATGGATCTTCGGAGGCCAGTGGGGGGATTTTGCGGCTTCGGCCCGGATGCGGGCCCTTTCGGCAAGATCCGCATAGGGCCAGATGTGGATAATCTCGTTGAGCGGTCCAATCTCGGTGTGCCAGAAGGCCAGGAGCTCGGAGTGTTGCTTGCGGTGGTTGATATAGGCTTCATGGAAGCGCTTTTCCACTTCGGCCAAACTTCCGGGTACCAAGCTGTAGGTTCGAATCTCGTAGATCATCGGCGCTGCTCCTTTCTGGGGATACAGGTTCGCTTCTTCCATCGAAACCCGCCTAAATGTAAGGTGAGTATACTGAGCGGGTAGGGGGGTGTCAAGAAGCTTTCAGGCCAGCAAAAAAAAGAAAGAAAAAAATGGCGAACCCTGAACCTGAGGGATTCGATCTCAGGAGAGGCGTCCTCCGTCTTCAAATTTCCGGAAGAGAATGGCGCTATTGACCCCTCCGAAACCGGCGGAGATCGAGAGGGCGACCCGGACATCTTTCTTTCGGGCCTGGTTCGGCACATAGTCCAGATCGCAGTCCGGATCGGGGAACTCATAGTTGATGGTGGGATGGATGATGCCCTTCTCGAAGGTCATCATGACGGCAATCGCCTCGACTCCTCCGGCCGCACCGATGAGGTGACCGGTGATCGATTTGGTGGCACTGATGGGAATCTGATAGGCCGATTGGCCGAAGGCTTCTTTGATGGCCACGGTTTCCACTTTATCGTTCAGAGGGGTCGAGGTTCCATGGGGGTTGATATATTCCACCTCCTCGGGTCTCACCCGGGCCATCTCCAAAGCATCCCGGATGGCTTTGCTCAGGGCCTTTCCATCGGGATCGGGTTCGGTCAAATGGAAAGCGTCGGCCGTCATTCCAAAGCCGATGACCTCCCCATAGATATGGGCCCCGCGCCGTTTGGCGTGCTCCAACTCTTCGAAGACCAGGATCCCTGCGCCCTCGCCCATGACGAAACCGTCTCGTTCCCGGTCAAAGGGACGGCTGGCCTTGTGAGGCTCGTCGTTTCTCGTGGACATGGCCCGCAGCACATCAAAACCGATGAATACAAAGGGCGTCAGACAGGCGTCGGCCCCGCCCGTGACCATGACATCCTCGCGACCGCTCTGGATCTGAATGAAACTATTGATCATCGCATGGGTGGCGGAGGCGCAGGCCGTGGAAACGGCATAACTCGTTCCCCGAAGGGTAAAACATTGGGCGACGTGGGAGGTGAAGGAGCTCAAATAAATGTTGGGCAGACCAAAAGGCGAAAGCCCTCGGCCATCTCGGAGAAATTTCTCGTGGTAATGCTCCATCAGGTCCATCGCCTCGACCCCGACACCCAAGATCACGCCCACCCGGAAGGGATCAATCCCCTTCAGCCGGTATTGGCCCCCCAAGCCCGATTCTTTCCCTCGTTCATTCTTTTCCAGCTCCATTCCCGCATCTTTCAGGGCCAGGGCGGCTGCGGCGATGGCATATCGAGAGGTTTTCCCGAGGTAACGGGAGTGTTTGGTCTTTTCGACAAATTGGAAGAGATCGAATTCTTCGATGGGAGCGGCCACCTGAGATCGATAGGCCGTCATGTCTCGGTTGGGAAAAGAAATTCGTTTGAAGGCCGATCGACCCTGGACCAAACTTTGCCAATAAACATCCTTGCCCGTCCCCACCGGGGTGACTGGACCCAGACCCGTTACCACCACCCGTCGCCTTAGATCTCCCACATGCTTCTCCCTTTCGGCAAGAATAGCTTATTCTCATTGATCAAACCCAACTTGTCAAGATCCATTGCTTCCTTGCCTCCATTTTTAAAAGAGAAGCCAGGGGCCCGAAAGCAAGGCAAATCGGATGTGGAACAAAAACTGGAGGGAGCCATTTCCTCCGCGGGCCTTCCTCCTTTGGGGAAAAGAGGATCGCTCGCGAATGGCGCCGGGCGCCCGCCGGGGATGGTGCCTCCATTTCCTTTCCGGTCCGGCAATCTGGCGAATTGATTTGTATCTTGACGGAAATTTCTTGATCGCTATAATTTCCCTGGATAGATTTCGAGGGCTCAAAAGAATCCATAGAAAGGAGGTAGGCAACGATGAAAAGAGCATTCGGCAGACGATGGAGAATGGGAGCGGCCTTCCTCTTCCTTGGAGGATGGCTCTTCGGGGGTGGGATGGAAGCCAAGGGAGCCCAACCCGACCTCTCGTATTTTCAGCAGGCGAAAATCAACTGGAAACAATTCGCAGGGGAGAAGCTCACCATCGGGCTCAACAAGCATTCCTATACGGAGTCCCTCCTGCCTCTGATTCCTGAGTTCGAAGCCCTGACGGGCATCAAAGTCGAATATCTGATCCTTCCGGAGAATGAATACTTTTCCAAACTGATCGCGGATCTCTCCAACCAACGGGGGGAGTTTACGGTCATCATGACCGGGCCCATGCGGAACTGGGGCTATGCCCCTCCGGGGTGGATCATCCCCTTGGATGAATTCCTCAATGACCCCAAGCTTACGGATAAGGCATGGTACAAGCCCGAGGACTTTTTCCCTGGGCTCATCGCCGCCAACCGCTGGAGCGGGAAGATCGGCGGAGGAACGGGCGAGGGGCCGCTCTGGTCGATCCCGGTCATGGCCGAAAGCTACATTCTGGCCTACCGCAAGGATATCTTCGACCAATATAAGATAAAAGTCCCCAAGACCTACGAGGAGATGGCCGAGGCCGCCCGCCTGGTCAAGAAGCATGCCGGAATCGATGGAATCATTGCCCGCGGCACGCCGAATACGCCCACCATCGCCACCGGCTATATCAGTGGGCTGAAGTCCTATACCGACGGTCAGTGGGCCGAAGTGGACGAGAAGATGAACGCCCGGCTCTCCGATCCTCGGGTGGTCAAATTCACCCAGATGTGGATCGACATGCTCCGGGAGAGTGGACCGGCCAACTGGGCCAATATTACCTGGTACGATGGGATGGAGACTTTTGCCGCAGGCCTTGCCGGCATGTACCCGGACTGCGACTTTTTCGCCGCAACCTTCGAGAACCCCCAGAAGTCCAAGGTGGCGGGGAAGGTGGGATATGCGCTTTTGCCTCCGGGCCCGGCGGGAAAGACTTATTCGGGCCTTTGGACCTGGGCCCTCGGGATGAGCAAAGCCACCAAAAACAAAGGGGCCGCCTGGCTGTTCATTCAGTGGGCCACATGCCCCCGCACCCTTCTCCATGCCACAATAGAGCATCGAAACTATAATCCGACGCGCATCTCCGTAATGAATGATCCGAGAACGCAAACCGTCCTGGGAAGCTGGGGCAAGGGCGCTTACATAAAGACGGTGCAAGAGAATCTCAAGACCGCCCGGGTGGCCTGGGTGCCCAACCCCGAACGCTCCCGATTGGGAGACATCTGGGCCCGGGCCCTGCATGAGATTTACTTCAAACGGCTCTCGGCCCAGGAAGCCTTGAAACGGGCGGACGACGAGATCAACAAAGTCCTCAGCGATGTCGGTCTGCGCAAATGATCCCGACATGAAAACCCTGCGCCCCCTGGAGGGGGCGTAGGGGCGTCTTTTCGGTGGGACAAGAACGATATGGCCCGGTCCCAAGCACCAATGCGTCGGCACGAAGCCCGATTGCCCTATTTTTTGCTCATCCCCGGCCTTTTTTTGCTGGTGGGCATGCTCTACCCTTTCTTCTTGGGGGTTTATTATAGCCTCACCAATTACTTCCTCCAGTATCCCCACCTTTTCCGTTTTATCTGGCTGGATAACTATATCAAACTCCTGGGCGATTCCTTCTTTGCCTATTCTCTGAAGTTTACGCTGGCCTATACCCTCGTCGCCGTGGTGACCCAGGTGGGCCTGGGCCTCGGGGTGGCGCTCCTCCTCAATAGCCGAATCATCGGTCGGTCGGGGTTGCGGGCCATCATGCTCATGCCGCTGATGATGCCGCCGGTCATCACGGCCCTGATGTGGAAGATCATGATGGCTTCCAGCCGGGCGGGGATCTTGAATCACCTCCTCTCCTTTCTGGGGGTGGGACCGGTCAACTGGCTGGGGGATGTGAACTCGGCGATCTTATCCATCTTCATCATCGACACCTGGGGGAATCTTCCTTTTGTGTCTTTGATCCTCTTGGGGGGGCTCCAGTCGCTTCCTTATGAACCTTTCGAAGCGGCCCGGGTGGACGGGGCCGCCGGATGGGGGATCTTCCGCTATATTACCCTCCCCCTCTTGAAACCCTTTATCATCCTGGCGGCCACCTTTCGGGTGATGGATTCCCTGCGGATCTTTGATGTGATCTATGCGGCTACGGTGGGGGGCCCGGCGGATGCCACCATGAACCTCCACATGCGGGCCTTCTTTTATGCCTTCCAGTGGTATCAGATGGGAATGGGAATGGCCTATGCCATGGTTCTGCTGGCCCTGGTTTTCCTCGCCAGCTACTTCCTCATGGGCTATTGGAAGCGGGCAGCGGAACAGACGACGATTTGAGGGGGAATATGAGAAGCTTTCCCGTGGGTCAGACGGCCTGGCGATGGATTCGGCGGATCCTGATGACAGGGGCGGTTTTGGTCTTGGTGGTCTGGACCCTCTTCCCTTTTTTTTGGATCTTCCTGACTTCCCTCAAGCAACCGCTGGATGTGATCGCGGCACCGCCGAAGCTCATCTTCGAGCCGACGACGCAGAACTATGAGGCGCTTTTCATGGGCCAGAAGCGGGGACTCTACCATACCACCCGGCCGGATTTCCCCCGTTTTTTCCTCAACAGCATCATCATCTCCTGCGGGGCGGTGGGGCTTTCCTTTCTGGCCGGAGTTCCAGCCGCCTTCGCCTTGGCCCGCTACAACTTCCGGGGCAAAGAGCCTCTGGCCTTTCTATTCCTGAGCTTTCGCTTCGCCCCCTTCATCGCCTTTCTGATTCCCCTTTACATCCTCTTTCAAAAACTGGGCCTCTACAATACTTACACCGGCCTCATCCTCGCCTATCAGCTCATCACCTTGCCCTTCACCATCTGGATGCTCCGGAGTTTTTTCATGGAGATCCCCACGGAAGTGGAGGAAGCGGCGAAGATCGACGGCTGCTCCTGGTGGGGAGTCCTGACCAAGGTCATTCTCCCGCTGAGTCTTCCGGGTCTGGCGGTGACCGTCATCCTGGGATTCATGTTCAGCTGGAACGCCTTCAACTATCCCCTGATGCTCGCCGGCCGGCAGACTTTTCCCGTCACAGTCGGGGCCATTCAATTCATCGCCTACGAACAGGTATTGTGGGGGCAGATGGCGGCGGCGTCCTTGGTGGCGGTGGTTCCCCAATTGATCTTGAGCCTCTTCGTGCAGAAGTACATCGTGAGGGGATTGACCATGGGGGCCATTCGTTAAACCACCTTCTCCCCCTCCGCTTGCCCCAGCTCGATTGAGCCCTCTTCCCATCGGAAAAAGGTAGCCGCACTGCTTCTCGGAATAAAATCCTTCCGATGGCTCGAGTCGCCCATCCGGCCGATCCTCCCTTCGCTCGCCGTCCGCGCTTGGGGGGAGAGATCGGATCGGGAGCAAAAGCTGGGGGGTGGCGACGGGGGAAAATCCGGAGTCGATTCGCCAAATGCCGGAGGCTTCGCGGCCCGAGTTCACCGATTCGGTCATTGGACTTTTGAAGGAAGGAAGATAGAATAAAAGCCTTGAAGATGATTCGGGAGGGTTCTCCATGGTCTTGACCCCCCACATGCTGGTGGGCGCGGCGGTTGGTTTGAAGGTGAAAAACCTGGGAGCGATCTGGGCGATCGCGACCCTGCTTCACTTTCTCCTCGACCGGCTGCCCCACTTTGAATATTCGAGAAACGAAAATTTTCGGGCCATCGCGGGGCGAAACTTTTTCCGTATCTTCCGGCGGGCCCTATTGGATTTACTGGTCGGAATCATCGCCTTGGCATGGGTTCTGCGGGATTCCCTTTTTTCCATTTCTGTCTGGGCCGGCGTGCTATCGAGCCTTTGGCCCGATGGGTTGATTTTTCTTTACGCTGCGACGCGTCTGGTCTTTCAATGGGAGAGCCGGATCCTGAAGGGGTTTTATTCCTTCCATGAGAAGCTCCATATCCGGCGGGAAAAGAATGGTTGGATTCAGGGGCTCATTCTGGAAGGGCTGGTCGTTCTCCTTTCGTTGGTCTTCATTGTTTCGAACCCGCCGCTCGAGGGGTGGGGGAAATGGTTTTTATCCCTTGCGTTTTGGCATTCCGAGAGGCTTAGCCATTGAAAGCGAAGCGAAGGGAGAGGCGAGCGAATCCCGGAAATTTCCTGACCCTCAGGAAATGGATCACCTGGTTAAGCATCGCTTTGTGCGGTTTGGGGAGCGCCTGCACGCTTCCGATTTCCAAAGCGTCACTCAAATCGGTCGATCCGGGGATTTCCTTCCAGGCGGTGAGGGTCGATCCGGAAAAATACCGAGGAAAGGTCATTCTGGTGGGGGGAGAGATTCTCCTTGCGGAGGTTCGCCCGGGGGAGTCGTGGCTGGAAGTATTGGAAAGGCCCTTGGATCGATGGCAAAGACCGAAGAAGACGGATGAATCGGCGGGGCGTTTCTGGGTAAAGTTCGAAGGGTTCCTGGATCCGGCCCTCTATGACCAGGGGAAAAAAATCACGGTACTGGGAGAGGTGGAGGGGGAGAGAATTCTCCCCATCGGCGAGGTGAAGTACCGCTACCCGGTGCTCCGGGCGAAAGAACATCACCTCTGGAGGAAGATAGATCCTTTCGCCGTTCCTTCCTTTTCGATCGGTATCGGCATCCATGGGGTGATTCGATGAGGGGGCGAAGCGGAAAGAGAGGCACCTCTTAGGGGCGTTTGGCATTTTGGGATCGGAGGGCGGAAATGTTCCCCCTCCAGGCCGGAATTCCTTTCATCAGGAGGATCACCCCGACCAACCCGTAGCCCACCAAATCGGTCATCCACCCGGGCTTGATCAATAGAAGCGCTGCGGCCAAAGCGATGATCCGTTGCCCCACTCCGAGCCGATCCCCGAGGTATCCCTGAAGGCTGATGGCGAGGGCGAAGATTCCCACCATTCCCGAGAGGGCGGCGAGGAAGATCTCGAAGGGCTCCCCCTTCATCAAAATGGCTGGCCCATAGATGAACATGAAAGGAAGGAGAAAAGCCGCCAGTCCGAGGCGACAGGCGATCCAGCCCGTAGCCAAGGGATGGGAGCCGGCGATACCGGCCCCTACATAGGCGGCGAGGGCCACCGGCGGGGTGATGGCGGCGATGATGCCAAAATAGAAGATGAAGAGGTGGGCGGCGAGGGGCAGGACCCCCATCTCCACCAACGCCGGGGCAGAGATAATGGCCAGAATGATGTAACAGGCCACAGTCGGCAATCCCATCCCCAAGACCAAGGAAGAAAGCATCGTGAAGATGAGAAGCAAGGGAAGAGATCCAAAGGCCATATCGATGATGAAATCGGAGAATTTGAGCCCGAAGCCCGTCACGTTCACCACTCCGATGACGATCCCCGCGCAGGCACAGGCCGTGGCGACGATCAACATCCCCTTGGCCCCCGCCTCCAGACCCTCCCCGATTCTCCGCAAATCGACCGCTCGCCGCCGGATCCACTGTTGGAGGATTTCGATGACGATCATGACCAGGATCGCCCAGAAGGCGGCCTTCATCGGGGAGATCTGGAGGATCAGAAGATAGATCAAAACCGCGATGGGAAGGAAAAGGTGCCAAGCCTCCTTCAGGATCTTGCGGGCGTCCGGGAGCTCTTGTCGGCTCAGTCCCTTGAGGCCGGTCTTGGCCGCCTCGAAATCCACCATGATGAAAATCGCCAAGAAATAAAGGATGGCGGGGAGGAGGGCGGCCCAGCAGATCGAGATGTAAGGAAGGCCCAGAATCTCCGCCATGATAAAGGCCGCGGCGCCCATCACCGGGGGCATCAACTGCCCTCCGATAGAGGCGGCCGCCTCGACGGCCCCGGCAAAGGCAGGCTGATAGCCGGTCCGCTTCATCAAGGGAATGGTAAACTGCCCCGTCCCGGCCACGTTGGCGATGCCGCTGCCCGAGATCGTCCCGAAACAAGCGCTGGCCACGACGGCGATCTTGGCCGGCCCGCCCCGGAATCGGCCAAAGAGCGAATAAGCCAGGTCGATGAAAAATTCTCCTCCGCCCAGTTTCTGCAAAAAGGCCCCGAAGAGCACAAAGAGAAAGACGAAGGTCGCCGAAACCCCCAAGGGAGTGCCGAAGATGCCATCGGTGGCGATGTAATTGACGGCGATGATCCGGGTGACCGGAATCGGAGGAAAGCCCATCATGCCGGGCAGATGATGGCCTGCGACCCCATAGAGGAGAAAGGCGATGGCCACCAGGGGCAACGCCCAACCGATGATCCGCCGGGTCGCCTCGATGACCAAAAAGATCGTGATCGTGCCGAAGAGAAGGTCCCAAAAGCCCGGCAAGGCTCCGAGCAGGGTCACCCGATCGGAGGCCAGGGTCCAGTTGAAGATCAGATAGGCACAAACGATGGCACTCAAGGCCGCCAGGAGATAGTCGAGGACGGGGACCCGGTGAGGGCGGGAGCGCCTGCGGCCGGGGAAGAGAAGGAAGGTCAGGATGAGCGCCAGCCCAAGGTGCACCGAGCGTTGCACCATGGGCTGAAAGATGATGGTCCCGGCGGTATAGAGGTGGAAGAGCGACATGGCGATGGCGATCCATGAAGCCCATTTCTTTTCCATGCCCTTCAGGGGCCGCATGGTGGCCGTTTCCGAAGCTTGTATTTCCGTTTCGCCGGGAATCTTCATCGATGGCTCCTGGGGAATCGCCGCCCGCCGGAGGTCTTAGGGGATCAACCCTTTTTCCTTGAAATATTTGGCCGCTCCGGGATGAAGGGGAATCGGGCTTCCTTTGACGGTGTTCTCGGCAGTACTCGCCTTTGCCGCCGGATGGACCTTGATCAGTTCGCTTTGGTGCTCCGTCATGGCCTTCACGATCCGGTAGGCCAGATCTTCGGAGAAATCGCTTCTCGCGCAGAGCGTATCCCAGGCCCCCACCGTAAGCGTATCCGAGTCGATCGAACCGTAGGTCTTCTGGGGGATCACGACCTCGCCCAAATACGGATACTTGGCGCGGACCTTGGCGACTTCCTCCTTGCTGAAGGGGATGAGCTTCAATCCCACCGGATGCGCTTCCAGATCGATATAGGCCGCGGCCGGGAAGCCGGTGAACATGAAATAGGCCACGATCGACCGATCCTTGAGGGCCGCCACCGATTCGGTGGTCGTGAGGTGCTGAGCCTTGAAATCATCGAATTTGAGCCCCAAGGCGGGCAGGATCAGGCTGCTGTTGAGATAGGAAGAACTTCCCGGGGGACCGAAGGATACGCGCTGGCCTTTCAGATCCTGGATCGAATGGCCAGGAAAATTCTTGGGCACGGCGATCTGCATCCCCGCCGGAAACATGGCGTAAAGGACCCGCAGGTCTGCCCGGGGCTCCCCGGCCAGACCATGGAGGGAATTGTAGGCCGCCGAAGCCGAGACCACGGTCAACTGGACCTGCCCCGTTTGACAAAGCATGACGTTCTCCCGCCCCATCCCCACCGTGCCTTGAACGGAGACCGAGACGTCTTTCAAGTATCGCTGAATGAGTTTGGCCACCCCTGCGGTCCAGATGTAGGCCACATTCCCCGGGACGCTGCCGGCAATCATCAGATAGGTCCGCTTCCCCTGTCCCTCGGCGGATGGGGGGATGAGAAAGAACAGGACGGCGATCGAAACGGCCGTTATCCATATCGCCAAGAGGCGTCGAAGGCTCTTCATGGGAGGATTCCTCCTTTCTGGATGGGATGAAGGATGGATTATCGGGTGACCCCGACGGCCACGCGCTTGGGTAAATTCGGCGCCAAGGTAATGAGCGACAGGGTCTCTTCCTTTTTGGGCTGCACCGGGCCCTTGGTCCGCAGGGAGATCCCCGGCTCGTCATCGATCTGCACCCAAACGAGAAAACTCTGGGCGGAGTCGGAGAGATTGCGGATTCCCACATCGACCCAGCAAACCGGATGGGGAAGATCCCGAGGCGCTTTCAGGTAAAAACTCAGTTTGGTCACTTCGACGCCCTCGGTCAGCTCATAGCGAATGGCGGGTCCATCGGCCTTTTCCGGAAGCGTTCGACAGCCCCCGAAAGGGCCGGCCAGAATGATCCCAAGGATAAAGACACCAATGAATCTAGCGCCCATGTTCCAACCTCCTTTGGAGAACGCGCTTCTCCACTTTTCGGGGAACCGTAAAGGGATTTCCATCTCGAGGGTCTCCCGGGTCCGAAATAGCGGAAAACCCCTCAACCGTCATCCTTCCTCATCAAGCATGGGTTTTCCCCTCCTTTCTCTTTCCGGAATCGACCCGCTGGCTTCCTTGGAAGAAATCTATCGGCTCACCGCGGCCTCCAATAATTGAAGCACGGCCTCATGGCGGGAGAGACTGGCCTTGAGCTTGGTCGTTTGGGCCTTGGATTTCGTCTTCTCCGCATCCGCCAGGGACCGTTTCAGATCGGCGATGATCAATTGGGACAAGCGCTCCGCGGTGAGCCCTTTGAGATTCTTCATCTTGACTTCCGCCCCGCGGGCCAGGAGGATCTCCACCACGCGGGGATGGCCTTGAATGGTGGCCCACATCAGAGGGGTAAGACCGCTGTTATCCTTCCCGTTGATATTGGCGCCAGCCTGGATCAGGATCCCGACATTGTCCTCGAGGCCCATCGAAGCGGCCCACATGAGGGCCGTCAACCCATTTTCATCCCTCCCATCCACCTCGGCGCCGTTTTCAATCAAAGGTTTGAGCAATTCCGGGTTTCGCTTCTTCGCGGCGATCAAAAGGGGTTTCGTGCCGTCAAGGGTGGATTGATTGGGGTTGACCCCCCGCTTCAAATAATCGCGCACCGCAGGGAGATCTTCCCTCCATAGGGCCTGCAAGAATCCCCCGAATGGCGGTGCGCCCATGTTGCGATCCGGAGGGGGAGGACGCGTCGGTTTGGAGGGGGGTGGGGAACGATCGATCGGAGGCGAAGGGGGCACAACCTTTTTTTCCTCCACCCGGGCCTCCTTTTTGGGCGGTTCGGCGAATTGGAGGGCGCTGCAGTTTACAAACCCCACCATGGTGGACTGGCCGGTTTCTTTGACGCTACACCAACGATTGTCCCCGACATCGGTTTGGGCCAGCACTTCGACTGAATCTCCCTTGCGAAGAAATTTTACGATTCCGCTGGTCGCGGCCGTATCGGCATAAACCGGCAATAACTGGGCCTTCACGCGGGCCGGCTGGCCGCCCTCGACCCCAGATAAAAAGGGGGAGAAGAGAGGACTCCAAAGAATCGCCAAGACCCAAGAAAGGGATCCTTTTGAAAATCTCAAGAGATTCCTCCCCAAGTTGGAAAATGGATTGGAGCAAAGGCAACCCTTGCAGGAGATCGGGTCCGGCGTGGAGCTCGGTCCCTTCGGACCTGGCTTCGCCCCACCGCCATCGGCCCGTGGGTGAAATCTATCATTTTTGAGATGGAATGGGAAGAGCCTATCGGCTATTTTTCTTGACAGTCCAAAAAGCTTCCCCTTACAATTTTTCCATCATGTCTGAGCAACGCCTTTTGCACCGCCTGGGGTTTTTTTACCTCCAGCTCATCGGTTTTTTCGGCCATATCCTGCCTCGAGGGCTCATGTTTTTCCTGGCCTTTCTCATCGGAAATTTATACTGGGCCATCATGGCGCGGGATCGGAGGATGGTCCAAAAGAATCTGACCCAAATTTTGGGCGATCCCGGCCGAGCCCGCCGTACGGCCCGCCGAACCTTTATCCATTACGCCAAATACCTGGTCGATTACACCCGGATGGATCTATTGCACGAGGAGAATTATTTCCAGATCGTGCATCGCTTCGAGGGGCAAAGGCACATCGACCAAGCGCTCGCCAAAGGGAAAGGCGCCCTCATTCTGACGGGCCATTTGGGCAATTGGGAGATGGGCGGGGTGTTCCTGATTCTTCGGGGCTATTCCCTCATGGTCATCACGGCGCCCGATTTTGAAGTGCGCCTTCATCGTTATCGGGTCCGCCTTCGCCAGGGCCACCGGATCAAAGTGGTGACGCTGAATGATACCCTCGCCTCTTCCTTGTCG
>Ga0272448_1006159_pt1 | contig 13023 bp, 5 predicted proteins | sample YNPCB0191_FD_202220 | JGI IMG/M metagenome (GOLD analysis project Ga0272448, IMG submission 202220) | Hot spring sediment microbial communities from Yellowstone National Park, WY, United States - YNP-CB-019-1 | ecosystem: Environmental > Aquatic > Thermal springs > Hot (42-90C) > Sediment...
CGCAATTATCATTGCCAGCACCGAAACAGCCGGTAGCACTGCTGCCAGAAAATGCAGAGAGCCCAGCGGCAAAGAATGCAGATGACGTACCTGCCAACGTTCCAGTCGGAAGACAATCCAGCCCGGGAGCAGTAGGCCCAGATGCACCGCAACCGAGCGGTGCGGGACGTCACAATCCACAATATGTTAATCCGCCCTACCAACCGGTTCAGAATGCTCCCGGTTCGGTTCTGGGCCGAGAGTATTCTGGTCATGCTTTTGATCAAATGCGTAACCGTGGACTCACTCCCACGGTTGTCGAGAATGCTATCCAAACCGGGAGTCGCGCTCCCGGAAATACTGTGGGCACAACACTAATACACGATGCAGCCAACAACGTAACGGTGATTATCAACAGTTCGGGGCGAGTCATCACAGTTTACTGAATTGCATGAATACCGAGGAAAACGAGTCTGTGAACGCGTCAGCAGTGAATGCGATGATGCGGTCAATAGAATCCTACCGGCGCGGGGATGTCCATCTTCCACAACTTGTGAATGATCTTCAGTCGGCACTGCATGGCATGCTTAACGTGCCGCACGAGTGGCGCGCGCGCTTCTTACAGTCTTGGGCGGCACTTGAGGAGATCAATGCGCTCGCGTTGGACGCTGGGCAACCACGCTTGCCCGAAGATCATGAGAAGATCGTTTCCAGAGCACTTGAAACGATTCAACAGTTGATCGCTCAGGCAGCATCGAGCTTCGCGAGATGACTCAATTCTTTCTGTGCCTGCTGGCGCTGCTCTTTTCGGTGAGCGGCCCGGTGATGAAATGGAATGCCGAAATTTGGCATTCGCCTCTTGCCGCCGCTAGTGTATCGGCAGCTTGGAACGAGTTCCAAGCCGCAACGCGAGGCCAATTTGCGACGCGGGCAGAGGCAGGTGTAGAGACAGGGACGGGTACAGGAGCGGGCCTGAAAGCGACAGCGGTGACCCGGCCGGAGCCGTGTCAGCCCACGGCGACCAGAGCGCAATTACAGTTGCCAGCACCGAAACAGCCAGTAGCGCTGCTGCCCGAAGCGGCAGAAAGTCTGGCCGCAAAGACAGTACCTGCCCCAAGGTTCCTTGTTACTGAGAGCGGAGTTGGTGTGCCAGCAGAGGCAGCTGAACAGAGGGCAAACATGTAGTTGCTCCAAGAAACCAGCACCAGTCCAGCAACTGCTCGGAAGTTCATCGGAACTGATAGTCTAGGACCTCTACGCGTCCGAATCGAGCAAGCACACCAATCGACTCCGGGCTACACCTGCCCCATCGATCCATTGCCCACAGTTGACCACTTGCACCTTGACCGCCGTCTAAACGGAACAACAGGGCCGTGGCAATCAGCCGAGAAAACTCACTTATGACTGGCCATTCTGATAACAACATTAAAGGCGAATCCATCGTCTGGCCCGACGCGAGCTTGAAGCGCGGATGATGGAAAGTCGTGACAACGTATCACGCGCGTTGCACCTGATTACGGTGGCCAAGTGCCTGGAGCGCCTCGCCGACCACGCCACCAACATAGCGGAAACCGTCGTCTATCTCTGCGAAGCCCAGGACATCCGGCACAGCAAACAGCAGTCCCATCCTGCTGCCTGAGTTCAACCACATGAATTTGAGATTCATCCGGGAAGTTTGTTCTTTTTGGGTGGGGCGAAGTGCGCCTTTTATATCTGCGGGTCAACAACGTCGGCCGGAACTGTTCTGCGGGGCATCTTGAAAAACTGAGGTTGGCCTCGTAGAAACATTTGATTTCATGTTGTTACCCGAGAGTAGCGATAAGTCTATGGATTGGCCCGGTGTTCGTCGGAACTGGCTTGTTCGCCCTAGCGCAAAAGAATGGGAATTGACGAAAGAGCGACATGAGATGTTACTTTTCACCTCTGGCTGCAAAGATGGTGGTGCGCCGTTGAAGATTGCAAACGTGGGCCCAACTGGCTGTAATCTGGACTGTTGGGCAAAAGATCGGTGGGATTTGCACCGAACGCATTCGCGGAAAAACAGAAGTTCACAATCCGACACACCGAGCAGTTGAAGTTCCATTTTTGCAGTCGAGTGACGACTGACACCTCACCCCAGCAATTGCAAATTCCGAGCCAGGTCAGCTTGCGACCATCCCTTGTTGTTACGAATTCGCCGCATTTATGGCCCGATCAGGTTGAACTGAAGGTTCATCTGTTCGCACCAACCTTAATAAGAGGACAGCACGATTGTGTTTCCCAAAGCACACTTTGGTCTTGCCAGTTCAGCGTCAGTTCGGTAAAGAATGCGGGCTAAGCAAATGGCAGGCTGCGCAGGGCCGCAAACGAAGAATACGCGGACAGAAGAACACTCTTATGAAAAAATCAAAATTCAAACCCGGGTATTGCGTGGCATTCTGGTTCGGCTGTCTGGTATTTTGTGCCTTGCAAGCACCCGTCAACGCGCAGACAAAACCACGTCCGCCATTTCCCCCTTGGCCGGAGCAGACACTGATTATTTTGGGCTTTGACGAGCCGCTGATTGACGCAGAGGCGACCCGATTGGGGGCTTTGGTGGAAAACACAGTTTGGGCGCCGAGCTGGTCGGGGTATGCCCTGAACCGGCAGGGTGCCACTGTCAAGCCGGTTAAGTTGCCAATGGCCGCGAATGACAAGTGGTTTATCGGGCCGGAGCAGGGCGCAATCCGGTTCTGGTTCAGGCCGGACTGGTCGAGCGAGTCTGGCCCGGGTGAGTATGCGCGCTTGATCGAGCTTACAACCGAGCACGGGAAAGACAGTTTGGTGTGGTGGTCTTTGTATGTCAGTCCTGATGGCCGGACATTGTATCTGAGCGCCCAAGGGCCCGAGCAGCCTGTGGATTGTATTAAAACGGACATTAATTGGCACTGCGACCAGTGGCACTTGATCGCGTTGAGCTACAGCCCTAAAGAAACGTTTTTGCACCTGGACGGCGAATTGGCTGGGATCGGCCCTGGCTTGCCGTCTGTGCCTGCTGTGTTGGCCGGACACACTACGTTGAGCATTGGCAGTGACAGTTCGGGTCGGGGCGTTGCGTACGGCCAGTTTGATGAGTTATGCACTTTCCCCAGTCCATTGGCACACGAACGCTGGGAAGGTTCATTGTATCCGTATTACAACGCCTATCGCGATGTTGCAGCCAAAGGTCCTGTAACCGAAGCCGATGAAGCGGCGAACCGACAGGCTGCCCTCGAATATGAAGCATTGGGGGAAGCAGAGGCGTTGGACGGCACGAACGACGGCGAGGGCGGCGCGCAACTAAATATAGAGCCGGGCCTGCTTTATCTGTTAAGGCCGATTATAGCTGGCACAAACGTGCATCTGACGTTGTGGGGCGGGCAGACCAATCAGTCGTATAACATCCTTTACACACCGGTTCTGCCAGCAAACAACTGGGTGACAATTGCAATTGGCTCGATGGGCCAGACGAATTTCATCGTGCCGATGCTCGGCGACACGGCGTTCTACCGGGCCGAGATTGGCAACGATTGGGACGGCGATGGAATCCCGAACTGGATTGATGCGCAGCCGTCAAATCCGAACATAGGCGCGTTGAGGGTGACGATTGACTGGCCATTGAACGGGACACAAGTGCAGTAATTTGAAAAAGAAAACCTGCCAACAGGAGCACAAGCATGAAAATAATGCCTTCTCAGATTCGACGGTGTTGGGCAGTGATACTGGGGTACTTACTGATTTGTAAGGCGACAGCGCATGCGGAGTTTGCCTACTTTGCCACGAACATGTTCATTGCTTACGAGGGCGAAACCATCAACGGTGTTTTGTACCGCTCAAGCACGGCTTTTGGGCAGGTAACCCGCTGTATATTGTTGAACACGAACGTGATCGGTATTGCCCCGATCAACGTTGCCACTGATTTGACGGGTTTGGCCGGATTTGGCAACCCATGCTATCAACCGCCACTCAACACAGTGTCAGCCTTCTTCCCGTCTGATTCATACACTGCCAACTTCACGATTGGGGTTGTGAATAACAGCACTGTTGATCCTGAGCGTGGCGCAGTATTGGATGTTAGGTGGTCCGGCGAGAATACAAACTACATCCAACAGGCCTTGATATTATTGCAGGACAATGACACACCGGTAACGGTTGGTCTTGTGGCTGATTCAGTGGCCGAGGGACAAGTCAACCAGATCTACTTCGAGCGCGCAACAAACAATATGCGCGCGCCCATGACAATCCGTTTTACATTGAGCGGCAGCGCCACATTGAACAGCGACTACCAGATTTCTGCTCCGGCCCCGTTCACGCTCGTTACCGGTGCGACGAATCAACTGATAATACCAGCTTGGTACACATTCGGACAGGTGACCGTGTCAGTCTTGTCCGATGCTGTGCTTGAGGGCGCGGAAACCATTACGGTACGGATCGAGCCGAATCCGGTGCAATACACAATGCCCGCCACACAGGCTGTGACGATGGTGGTCGAGGATGACTATCCGGTCGTAAGCGTTGAAGCAACCGATAACTACGCCGCTGAGGCTGGGACAAATTGCGGCGTATTCACCCTGACACGCAGTGGTAATCTAACAAAACCCGTCACAGTCCAGGTCTCTTACACGGGCACAGCCGTGCCCGGCACGGATTATGTGGCGTTGCCAACCAACATCACTTTTGCAGCCGGCCAAACCAGGACGAACCTTGTCGTAACGCCGATCGCGGACGGATTGGTAGAAGGGGCTGAGACTGTTGTTTTGAATCTACTGACAAACCAATCCTATGTGTTAGGCGCTTACACAAATGCAGTTGTCACAATTACCGGCGAAGGGCCGCACCCGCGCGATGCGTACCCGCGAGCCGAGCGGTACATGCGCGGCAGCGGGCCGAACCTGGACGCTTACTCGATAGTTGTTCCGCTGGACGGGCTGCGAGGCACCCGCCGTGCCGATGTCGAGACCAACTATCTCAACTCCCACTACGCAACCGCCTATCATTACAACGCCACAAATGCAGGTAACCAGGCGTACATCACAAACCGGATCGAGTTCGACACGCCAATTGCTTCCTTCGGCAGTCGCTGGGGCACGCCGCTGTATTTGGGTCAGAGTTATTCGCTTGGCATTTATGCCGGCGCTCAGACAGCCGATCCGCTTCGGATTTACGTTTTCTACCGCTCAAATATGGCGTGGGCGGGTTTTGTTGAATTGAATTTGCCGAATCCAGCAAACGCAAGTGATTGGAGTAATTTCGCCACAAACGCTTTTACACGCACAACCAACGGCTACGGCCTGACCACCACACTGCGCAGTCCGGCGAACATGACCTGGGGCACGAGCAGTGGTCTGGGCTGGTTGTTAACGCACACTGCAACTGAGGCAGCTACAAACTACGTGTACTTGGTAGCTGCAGTGGGCCTTTACAATAATCAACCCATGGTACTCAATGGATCCGGCGGAGGCGCGTACGGCTACTTCTACGAACTAACCTTCGAGCCGCGTCCGGCCTGGCGCGCTGTGTTCATTGACCAACCGCATTTCCAGACGGAGCCGTTGCCGCCCGACTTATGGAATAAGACACCCGATGAACTGTTCAATTTCGGCGCGCCTGTGACAAATGCAGTTGCTTTATCCCCACCTGCTTGCACGACCCTCGATCACAGCCCTGAGCTGCGGCGGCACCCGATCCTCGATCAGTTCGTGGCTGATCTGAACAACGACCCGTTAGCACTGGCAAATTACGTTCAAAACGAGATTGACCTGACTGACCCGATCGCATACCGCGACGACGGGTCTGTGGCAACCGAATCTGTCAATTGTGGTGGTGTGAACCGCAGTGCGCTTGGGGTTTATCTGGAAGGACAAGGATCGCCCATCGAGCAATGCGCGCTGCTGATTTACTTGTTGCGCAGGGCCGGTTACCCGGCTGCTTACGTTTTCCCGCCTGAAGGCGGCTTGAAGCTGCTCGACATGCGCCTGAGCGCGCTGCTGCGAATACGGATCAACCAAGCACAAGACGACCAAGGCCGACTTTACACAACGAACCGGTTGATCACGGTCAACTACCCGTGGGTTGCCCTCTATATCAGCAACCAATGGGTGCATCTGTTCCCGTGGATAAAAGACACCGCTGTCGAAGAAGGCCTTAACCTGTACGATTACCTGCCCGCCCCGTACAAAGAAACGCAGCTTTGGGTGCGTGACTACATCTTGGGCAGAAGCAACGTTATGGCCTTTGCAACGCTAGCAGATGATACACCCGGTGTAATATTCCCGCGCTGGCTGGATCACCATCTTAAACAGAATGCGCCCGGGATTTCACTCGATGACATCGGAGTGCGATACATCAACCGCCGGCATCTTTACGCAACATGGTCCGATTTCCCGCGTCCGACTTGGGTCAGCAATTTCTGCATTGGGGTGGAAAGCCTGACTGCACCTGGCATTACAAACGTCTCGCCCCGCCTTACCAACATATTTGACACCGTGCAGGTCGAGCTTTACAGCGTAAACAATCCACACAAGAAAATTGCAACATGCGAAATGCGCATGGCTGATCTGCACAACCGCAAGTTTTTTATCACGCACACCAACATTGGTGGCGGACAGGTCCGCGCTATACTGACCCTTGCGCCGTATCGGCCAGACGCAACCAATTCAATCGGCAACTTTGCCCCCACTGACACCGCGCTGACCAACAAACAGGTCCTGACACTTGTGTTGGACAACACAGACGATGACTTGAAACTGCGCCTGCGGCACCGGCGCCAACGCGCCTTAAGCTGGGAGACTGCGCTCGATCCGGATCGCGGTTTTCTTGACCTGCGGTCAGAACGCCAAGTGCTTGTCGAACGCCCGCTGCGCAAGGGCGACGTTGGGGCAATTTGTTTGAACGCCGGGCGCGTCACCCCAGCAATGCTGCGTGTTCATGCCCAGGAACTCTGGAACATGGAACAACTTCTCAGCACAAACGCAGCCGCCACAAATACAATCTCTGTTGACGTGTATCAAGGCAGCTTAGTGTACCTGGTGGGAATGAGCTACTACGAGCGCGCGGCGCGATTCGACCTGCCGTTGCGGCGCCTGTTCAAAGTCCAGAACCTATCCAGCATGGCAATGGGCTTGGCCAAACTCAGCCCACGGCGTAATCCTGACGGAACGCTTTACAGCGGGCCAATTGACCCGGTCTGGCCGAATGTTGACATGTTCTTTCAGGAAGTTGCAGCGGTTGGCAACGGTACTATACGCCTCGATTCAGGTTGGGACTACTATGCAGCCATACGGAACTACTTCAACCTTTCGATTGCTGACCTGTCCGCACAGGAACATGCCACACTCAACCTGTTCTTCGGCCAGAGTAACGCGGTGTCCACAGTCAAACTGCTCCAGCTTGCCCAAAGCAAAGTGCCTGCAGGTGGCTCAAACGTTGTTGAACTGCACTACCACAATTACGTTGCAGAAGGCAACAAAGTCTATGCAGGCAAACCGCTTAAAGCCCATGACCCAGCGATATGGTCGCAAGTGATTGAGAACTTCGAACGAGGCGTTTCGGAAGGCTTTGTCGTGGCGTGGGTAACGCCCGGTCCACAGACCACACCCAGTGGATCGTTTAGTGGGATGGGTGCATTAATCCTTGGAGTCAGCCGGTTTGCCGCGCTCATTGGCAACAATCTGTATGGTGGGTACGCCGACCGGTTGAATTATGGCGCCGTATCACCACCACAATTGCCGCAATGGGAAGTGCGCGTGGACGCACAAGGCAACTTTTACTTTACCTATGCCGATCCTACACCCAGCCAACGCAGCTTTGCGCCTGCCGCAACCGCCACGTTCGATCTGACATCTGACTATGCGCTGCTCAATAACGGTTCGTTTTACGTTAACCCATACCAGGTACAGCTAGGCCAGCTCACCGGTTGGCTGCTTAACAACGCGCCGGGCACATACCAAGCCATGTACGACGACATGGCAGACGTTGGCACGCTGGGCAGGCCAAGTTTCTTTAGCCGCGTTTTGAGTACGATAGCCGATCCGGTGGATACCATGACAGGTGAGTTTCACGTGGACGAAGTTGATCTGAGTCTACCCGGGCCGATGCCATTGCAGGTGCGCCGTAACTACAGCAGTCACAACCTCGCCGCAAACCAGCTCGGCTACGGCTGGAAACTCAACTACATGCCGTTCCTGACCGTTGCAAAAACCAACAATATCATTTACGCGGCTGAACCGGACGGGTCTGTACTCGCCTTTGGTCCAATAGCAACCAACCTCTGGGCGCCCACACCTGCCTTGAACCCGACGCTCAACAACCACACCGTCAATGGCATCGGGTCGCTCGCCAATTACTTCAATGCGCGTCTGGCAAAAGTTGTCACAGCCACAAACACATTCTACTACCTGACAAATGGCGACGGTTCACTGCGTGTGTTCACGGTAATGAGTTTTCCAATCACAAACTCGGCTGCTTGGGACCGGTCGCGCCCGTACCTGACCAGTTGGTTCGATAACCGCGGCAACTTTTATCGTTTCGAGTACGGTACCAACCCCGCTGCAGCCGATTACGGCCAGGTGCGCCGCATTATTAGCAGCAGCGGCAATATCGTCCGGTTCAGTTACGATCCGTATGGCCGGATTGTCGAGGCATACAGCCTGGATGGTCGGCGTATCCAATACGAGTACGATCAGTTCGGCGACCTTGTGAGTGTGACGTTGCCGGATACATCCCAGATCAAATACGAATACGAACTCAAAACGTGGTCAACCAACAACCTTACAAACGTTTATTCGACACATCTGCTCATACGTGAGCTTAAGCCGGACGGGCGCGTGCTGCGCAACGAATTCGATCACATGCGCCGTGTAACAAACCAATGGGCCACTGTCGGGCCGGACCTGCGCCTGGTGCGCAACGCAACCTTCATTTACACAAACAACTTCAACCTCACCAACCTCACTGCGGCGCTTACCGGCACAACAACAGTCCTCGATTACACCAACAACACAACCACGTACTTCTACACAAACAGCCTGCTCCGACGCATACGCGACCCGCTTGGGGGTGAACTTGTACAGGAATGGTACGAAGCTGGCGAAACCAACCCGCCAGCTTACCCGCGCAGCCTCAAGAAAGTCACAGACAAACGCGGTCTTGTTACCGAATACAAATACGACTCGCGCGGTAACGTCACAAACGTTACCGTACGCGGCGATCTGCGCGGCGACGGTGACACAAACACAACCGCTGTCACCACCACTGTCTATAACGCAAACAATTTGCCGGTCCAGACCGTTGACGCCGCCGGTACAACAAACCTGTTCTTTTACACCAACACATGGCTGTTGGCGCGGGTTGAAATCTGGCCTTCCAATGCCACACCAGCTCAGGCTGTCACCAACATCTATGAGTACGCAAATGTGACAAATGCAGCGGATGGAACAGCCAGTTTCGGCTTACGCGTGCGTGAGATTCGCGCAGCCGGCTCGCCTGATGCAGCTACAAACGAATGGGCTTACAGCTCACGCGGGTTCCCCATCAGGTTTGTGCGGTACACAGGCACAACCGACCCTGCCGTTGTCCTCACCAACTTTTACAACTACCGGGGCGAGCTTGTTCAACAAACCGATGCAGCCGGGCGCATCACACGCTTCGGATACGACCCGCTTGGCCGGCCACAGTTGCGCGAAGTGTTCGAGCCGGGCCGGAGCGTACCGCTGGCGTGGGACTATTCGTACTACAACGAAAATGGCGAACTGACCTGGAGCGACGGCCCACGCTTTAACCCGGAAGATTACGTCTGGCGCGATTACGACGGGGCAGGCCGCAAGACAGTTGAGATACGCTGGCGCACCCAAGCCAGGAGCGATGGCACAGGCGTCGAAGCCGAGACCGGCGACAACCTGTACGCAACCACATTCAATGAATACGACCCGTTCGGCAACCTGATTCGTGTGACCGATCCGCTTGGCAATTACACACGCAAACGGTACGATGCGCTCGGCCAGTTGATCCGTGAAGAGTTTTACGATGCAACCGGTATGTTGCTTGCAACAAACGGGTTCAGGTATAACCTGGCTGGTGACGTTACCAACATTTTCAACCCCCTGGGCGGCCTGGCAGAAAAACAATATACAAGCACAGGCAAACTCAAGTTCCAACGTAACCCGGACGGCTCGACCAATGCATGGCGGTATTATCCTGACGGCAGACTGCACTGCGAAATCCAGCGCAACGGCGCGTATTGGGAATATGCCTACGACGACGCCAACCGCCGTGTCATTCGCGTGTTCCGGTCTGCGGCGGGTGTTCCATTGGCAACGAACGTCTCCGAGTTCGACCGGCGTGGTAACCTGGTCAAAACCATAGACGCACTCGGCAACGTCTTCACCAGTCTGTACGATGGGCTTGACCGACTCAAAAGGGCTACCGGCCCGGCCATTGTGACCGTGCACGAAGACTGCGGGCTTATACCTGGGTGCGGCAATTTTGTGACCAACGTGCTGCAGCAGGCCACGACAAATTTCTACGATGCAGCCGGTGTATGGCTGACCAATGTGAATGCGCTGGGCGAAAAAACTGTCACACGTTACGACGCGCTCGGGCGTGTCATACGCACCGAAATCCGGACCAGCGCAAATGTGCTCGTGCGCGAAACCACCATCGTTTACCACACAAACCATCACGGCATGACAGTCACAAACGGCGCCGGTGCAACTGCAATCGTCTCAACTACATACACCGATAACGACGGCAAAACCGTGCTCGAGGTCAACTACCCAGTTAGTGATTGGCTCGAATTCACTTCGTACTACTACGACCGCGCAGGCCGACGGATTGAAAGCGGCGAATTTTGCAAGCTCGGCGCCGGCGCACCACTGGTGTGGTCAATCAGCTACTGGGAGTACGATGGCCTAAACCGTGTCACACGCGAGGTCACACGTGATTACGCCACCACAACTTATCAGTACGATCCAATGGGCAACGTGACCAACCGCACCATGCCGGGTGGGCTGAGCTGGCAAGCACGGTACAACGTTGCAGGTCAACTATTGGAAGAGAAAAACGTCGGCACAAGCGGCGCAGCCACACGCACCAATACATACGCGTACTATCCTGCCGGACATCGCTGGGCTGGCCTGCTCCAGACACGTTCAGACGGTCGGGGTGTGACCTGCGTGCATTACTATGATGATTGGCTGCAGCAAGCTACAAACGCATACACAGGCCCGTTGCCGGAGCATAACCTCACAACTACATGGCAATACGACCTGCGCGGCTTGCTCACAAACATAGTCCAGATTTTCGCAAACAGTAATGTCAGCCCAACTACAGTTGTCCAGCGCAGGTACGATCCGTACGGCCAAATGCACAGCGAAAGTATCAGCCTTGGCCCGACGACGTTCCTTAGCGCCGCAATAGCCTATGACGCAGTTGGCCGGCGTTCACAACTCCAGCTCGGTACTCAATCTTCAACTGCAACCTATTCATATGGCTGGCGCGCAGACGGTGCGTTGGTGTCCGTGGCCAGCCCGGCTGGCACAGCAGTTTACACCTACGACACCGCAGGTTTGTTGACCAGCCGCAGCATCGCCGGGCGTACAGTGAGCGTAACAATGCGCGATGGCGCAGGCCGACCATTGCAGATACAGACAACCATCGGCGCAACCACAGTGTTTAGTGAGTCTTTGGGTTGGTACCTCAACGGTCAATTAGCGGCACATACAATCGCACGCGCAGATTACACTGACGCACGCGCCTACGACTATGCTGCGCTCAGCCGCCGCCTGATTCAGGAACGGCTAAACCTGAGCGCAACTGTGCGTTGGACAAACTACTTCACCTACGATAATGCCACCCCAGCCGGCCCGGGCGTGTTAACAGGTATTGGCGGGTTGGGTCATACCTCGACCGCTTGGACGGGTTCACCGGATGTATTCTGCCGGATCAACCTCGAGACAAACACAGTGCTGCGCCGCACAGCTTACGGTACCGTGAACGGCCCGGCTACTGTCACAGCCACATTGGACGGTCAACCGGTTAGCACAAGTTTGCTCGGGACAAACGGCGGGCAATGGCGCGCAGCACTTGCGCTTACTCGGGGGGCGCACCTACTGGTTGTCACAGCCTGGCACCCGAGCGGCCAGTTCACAACAAATGCCGTCAGTTGGTTCACAAACAACAATACCTCAGGTGACCGCGCGCAAGTTTACTACGACGCGCTCGGGCAACCGACTCACCGTGTGTGGCTGGCCGCCAACGGCACAACAAATCGTACACAGACACTCTGCTGGGATGCCATGGGCCGACTCTGGAAAGTCATCGAGCGCGACTCAGCCAATAACGGTTACGATTGGAAAGCTACATACGACACTTTCGGGCGCCGGTTACAAACCGTGACCGTCACAGTAAGCAACGGCGTGGCACTTGGCGCGGCACCGCGCACAATTCTCTCCTGGTACGATCCGTTGGTCGAGTTTCTCGAATTAGGCGTCCAATACGACACCGGCATAATCGGCCAGGGCACACAGACAGCATGGAAACTTTACGGGCCAGACCTGAGCGGTCGGTACGGCGGATTGCAAGGTGTGGGTGGCCTGGAAGCAATCAAACTCGGTAACTCTGCGCCTGTGGTATTCATAACCGATGCACTCGGCAATGCACACAACCAATTCGACACCGCAAGCGGCACGCTGACATTGAGCAGTGCGCGCCCAACCGCTTACGGGGCTGTGCCTGGGCGCGAGCCTGTTGCACTTGGCTACGGCGGCTCGCTCATCGAGAGCCTTGCCTGGCGTGGTCGCTGGAAAGACATCACTGGCCTGTACTGGCTCGGGATGCGGTATTACGAGCCGGAGAGTGGCCGCTGGCTATCCTTAGACCCTGTCTGGAACCTGGCTGATGCAAGCGGCTACAGTTTCTGCGGTGGCGACCCGGTCAACCGGTTTGATGCAGATGGAAGGGTTGGCAAGGCTGTAGGGCAATTTGCCGCAGATACGTCGTCTAGCTTGGGGCAACTGGTCTGCGACGCATATTACTCGATTGGCTACGCAT
>Ga0272448_1006164_pt1 | contig 13017 bp, 6 predicted proteins | sample YNPCB0191_FD_202220 | JGI IMG/M metagenome (GOLD analysis project Ga0272448, IMG submission 202220) | Hot spring sediment microbial communities from Yellowstone National Park, WY, United States - YNP-CB-019-1 | ecosystem: Environmental > Aquatic > Thermal springs > Hot (42-90C) > Sediment...
GTCCTTAAGCGGTTTGCTGGTAACACCCCGATTCAGGAAAGACAGTAATGGTTCCTTTCATGGACAGCTGTTGCTCCGGTAACAGAGGCGTGCCGGCAGCAGTGGCAAAGTGCGAAAGTCCACTATGAGAGCCCATCTCTCATTTGCACTATCAAGGTGATAGACTTTCGAGCCTGTCTTCTCTGACAAAGCCAGCCAAATACTCCCAAACTCCCACACCCCCACACTCCCACACATAATGACTCACGGAACGGAGCCACTGCATGATGCATCGAAAACGCGTGATATTCACGCTGGGGATACTCATCATCCTGGGCCTGCTGCTGGCACTGGGGGTGTTCAATGCGCTGCAGCGGCGGCAGGTGGTTCACCATTTCACGCCGTCCGCGCCGCCGGTCCCCATGCCGGGGAAGCTTATTGCCGATAGCCTGGCCTGCGACCTCTATGACTGCACCATGACGCTGGCCGCCGCGCCGGCGGGGCAGGTGCGGGTGATGCTGGAAGGCGGGCGTGGGAAGAACTATTCCCTGGTGGAGATCAGCGCGGGAAGCATTCGCCTGGCGAGCGTGCGTAACGGGGCTGAATCGACGGTGGCGAGGGTGAAAGCGGCGATCACTGGTCCGTATCACCTCTCTATCCTGCGCCGGGGCGAATTGCTCGGTTTGCTGCACGACGGCACATTGCTCTATGTCGGGCGCGTGCCGCACGCCCAGGGGAACGGGGCCTCCATCGAGGTTGCGCCGGGGTGGACGGTGAGCGACATCGACGCCCATGCGCTGGAGCCGGTAGGATTCGCCGACGACTTCATGCGCACCGCCAACGAACCTGGCGCCTGGGAGAGCGCGCGCGGGCAGTGGCGCCTGCAATCCTCCTGGGATGACGACCCGCACGGCAACACCCTCGACCCCTTCCACTACACGATTTACGCGCAGAATCCCTTCGCCTGGGTGGGCAAGCCGGCCGGCGATGCCGCGCTGTGCATCACCGGCAAGGCCACCTGGGAAGACTACACGCTCACCGCCGCCGTGCATCCGGGCACGCGCGGGGCCATCGGGTTGGCGGTCGACCTCGCGGATGCACACAACGGCTACCTGCTGCGCTGGAGCGCGGCGAGCGACCACGGGGCACGGGGCAACAGCCTGACGCTGTTGAAGCTGGCCGACGGCAAAACCACCACGCTGGCCACCGCCCCCGGCGGCTATGTGCCCGGCCAGTGGTATCAGCTCGCGATGACCACCAGCCTGGAGGGCATCCGCGTGAGCATCGATGGCCAGGAGCGCCTCTTCACCCCGAAATGCACCCCCTGGCACGGCAAGGTCGGCCTGTATGCGGAAGGCGACCCCGCGACCTTCGACGATGTCACCGTCTACGGCAGCACGCTGAAGAAGCACCTGCTGGCGGAGAATGCGCAGGAGACGATCAAGCAAGGCTTCCTGCAGGATCGTGTCGGCATGCAGTTGTGGGCGAATGCAGCCAATGATTGGACGACCGGCTTCAGCGGGACGACCGTACAGAAGCATGAGTTCTACGGCGACCACTGGATGACGCTCAAAGTGACTCCCTACGGCGGTTCCGGCGCGCTCACCATGGCGCTCAATAGCGATGGGATGAGTGTGCAGTCCGGCGAATATGCGACCATCAGCGTCGATACCGCGAGCCACCTCACCATCAGCCTCTCTCGTGACGGGCGAGAGTTAGCCACCGCCACCGGGTCGACACTGACCTCGGGGGAGGAATACACCTTCCGCCTGCAGCGGGCCGGGAAGCGGTTGACGCTGCAGTGCGACGGCGAGACGGTGGTGGAGGCGGAAGACTCGAAACCCGTGTCAGGGCATTTCCCTGCCTATGCCGGCTCGGGCAGCCTGAGCAATACCCGCGATGCCTGCGTGCTGGGCGCCAACTTCCTCGACTATACTTTCACCGGCGCCCCGGTGGATTGGAGAGGCGAAGGCACGTGGGCGGCCACCATGCGCTGGGCCTGCAAGCCGCAATGGTCGTTCTACAGCGGGTGGAGCCGCGGGGATGCCGTGCTGTGGCATAAACGGCGCTTCATCGGCGACCAATCGCTGCAGGCCTTCACCGCCTTCAAAATGGAGTACCCGCGCGAGACGAACTTCTACGACCAGAAGATCCGCTACCACGACGCCAACTTGACCATCTGCGGCGATGGGCAGAACCCGCGCTCCGGCTACACCATCTGCTCCGGTCTGCCCGACCGGGCCGGCAATCCCAACGCGCGCACCGTGCTGCTGCGCAACGGCGTGCAGGTGGCAGAGTCCCCCATCTCCATCATGGGCTGGGGCTACAACCACGGGTTCTGGTACAATATGGAACTGCGCAAGCATGGCGACACGGTGCAGTTTCTCCTGGCGGTGAACGGCAAGGTGGAGCCGGTCATCACCTACCACGACCGGCATCCCATCGACGGCGGCGTGCCGGCCATCTGGACCACCGACAACGGCTTGAGCATCGCGCGGGCGCGCATTCACTTCGAGAAGTCGGAGCTCACCCACGATCCGCGCGTCTACCTGGACACCCCCTGGTTCCCGGAGTGGGCGGATATGGGCAGACCGCTGGCGCTGGATTTCCCCAACGCCTTTTCCACCACCGGCAGATCGGTGTTGCTGCAGGTACAGCAGAAGCTGGCGCCTGGCCCGGAGCCGCTGCCGGCAGTGCATGGCACCTCCGTCACCTTCACCCCGCGGCATTGCGGCGACTACTGGTATCAACTCACCGGCACCGACGGCACGAACACCTCGCCGGCCTTCCACCTCTTCCTGCCGACCTACAACCCGGCGCTCGGACGCGATGATGCGCACGCCGTGCTGCTCTATCACTTCAACGAGCATGCGGGGAATACCGTGCATGATCACAGCCGCATCGGCGCTCCTGCTGACCTGCACATCCCAGCCGAATCCAGCACCTGCTGGCTGCCGGGGCAGGGGCTGACCTTCCACGGGCGCAAGCCGCTGACCGCCGATGCCGGGGGCAAGCTGATGGCGCTGAAACGGCAGCACGCCGCCACCATCGAGCTGTGGGCATCCAACGCGTCATCCTATCCGCCGGATCACTGGATGGGGGTGATTTTGAGCTGGGAGAAAGCGGCGGAGCGGCGCAACTTCCAGGTGGGTATCCACATGAACACCTTCATCCTGGTGCCGCCCAGCGGCGTCTTCAACCACGGCCCCACCGTCGACAACTTCCCCGACCTCACCGGCTCGTTCAATACCTACGGCATCCGCACCGGTCTGCAGCACCTGGTGATCACCTGGGACGGCCAGACGACCACCGCCTATGCCAACGGCACGCAGATCGGCGCGGGCGAGACCCCCTGGGAGCCGGAGCGCTGGGACCCCCACGCCCTGCTGCTCCTCGGCAACCGCTCCGACAACCAGCGCACCTACCTCGGCACCTACTACCTGCTCGCCATTCACGACCGCTGCTTCACCCCGGCGCAGGTGAAGCGGCATTACCAGGCGGGGCCGGCGGCGCGGGGGTAAGGTTTTATGCACCAGTCCGGTGGCTGCCTTCGCGGCAGAGCCTGTCTGAGGCTAAGAGGAACAGGCTGCGATGGGCACGCCGGTATGTGTGATAACGCTTGGTCAAGGCTGCCACCGCGTCTATCTGACCTAGCCTATCAACGCGCGGGTACGGTGGCTGCCTTCGCGGTAGCGCCCGTCTGCGATCAATAAGAACAGGCTGTGCTGGGCAAGCCGGTATATTTGAGAGTGCGCGGTCAAGGCTGCCACCGCGTATACCGTGGCCTATTAACGCGGTGACAGCCTTGACCGGGCGCTCTCGATCAATCCGGGGTGCCAGTCGTCGCCTCTGACTGTGCTTTTCGGACATGCTTTGCCGCGAAGGCAGTCACCGGAGGCTACCACCGCGTCTATCTCAAGGCTAATTACACGACAACCGCCCAAAGCGCTCTCTCCACAACCATCGCCAGGTATTCCACTTCAGCATCGGGCAGGCCGGCGCCGAAGGTGAAGAGGCCGTTCTTCGTCTTCAGGCAGACCCCCTCGGAGCCGCTGAAAGTGCCCCACTTACTTCCTTTCGACCGCCGGAAATCCACGTCGAGCTTGTAATCGATATCAATCATGTCTGCGAGGGGGACCACCACCCTCTTGCGCGTCCGTTTGCCGCGGCGTTCTTCGATCGTGATACCCTGCTGGTCGATCAAGACGACTGTGCTGCTGTGGCGTGCGATCCAATCATTTCTGAGCGTAACAAGCACGGCAACACCAGTACATAATACCGCCGGACCCAACATCAGGTTCTGGATAACTGCCCGGGGGTGTGATGGCTCAAGGCATGTCACCAAGGTGGCAATAAACAGGAAGGCCGCAAAAATGAAAAGAGACAGCACAAAAGGGTTCATGCATGACTTACCGGTCTTATCCGGAATGCTGATCAATGCGCCGGCAGGAGATTCCTCGACCTGACTGAGCAACGTGGCTGGTGCGGCCTGTTGCTGCAGGGTGGCATCGGCCCGCAGGCGCGCCTGTAAGGGGTGTGCAAGGTCAGTCGGGGCAATCGCTAACAGGTGATCCGTGCTCAGATCCCTGACCGGCAAGCCAAGAAACTCCGCAAGGGTCGCCGCCAGGGCAAATGCTTGCTGGTAGGTGGCGCAGCCATTCACGATAAAGCCATTACCGGGGGTGCCGGTCGCCAGTATGACCGGATAATATTTAACAGGCCGGCTCCCCCCGTTGCTGCTAGACACAGAGGTGACCTGAGATAGGATGGTCACCGACGAGAATTCCTGCAGGCGTCGCTCTTGCCGAAGCATGGGGATGAGCAGCCTGGATTCGCTGACCAGTACGCCCCGACGCACATCGAACGTCAGCCAGCGTCGATAACAGATGACAGATGCCCCGGGCAAGAAGAAGCACAGGCCAAATAACGCATACCACCGCATGCCGTGAGCGTCACCATCAAGAATCGGAATGATGCCAAGCCCGATCAGTATGATCGCCAGCCCGGGCAAGAGAAAGACGAGACCGAACATGCTGATGGGCCATCCGCCACCGATCTCCACCTTTAAGCGATCCGGTGCCAGGTGCTTGAATATTACGCGATTTGGTATAGTGGAACCCTGTGCCATTACACTGTTACCCTCCCAATCTCGCATCATCCTGCATGCTGTATACCCGGCATACCCACCGCCATCCCCCCAACCATCGCCGCCCCAACCGCGGCTTCTTCCTGGCACGCTGGGATGTGCAGCGGCATCTCCAGACGACGCTCAATCTCCTGGCGGACGACGGGGTTCTGCCGCACCGCGTTGCCGGAGGCGGCGAGGTGCGTGGGGCGGGCGCCCGCTTGCTGGGCCAGGTGGAAGTATTCGACCAGTTCATCGACCATGCCGGCGATCACGGCGTGGGTGAGGTTGCCCGGCGTCAGGTTGGTGGTGTCGATGCCGGTCACGGCGCCGCGCTGTGCCGGGGTGAGGCGGGTGCCGGCGAAACGCGTGGAGGCGGCTAGGCCGCCGCAGTCGGCTGCTGCCTGGGCCGCCAGCCGATTCATCGCCTCGTAGCAGGCGGCGTCGCCGTCGATGCCGAACAGCTCGCGCCCCACCGCGGCGAAGAAGCGCTCCAGCACCTGGTACGCGCGCCCGCCACACAGGCTGGCGCCGACCAGCAGCCAGAGATTGGGCAGCAACGGGCGCGTATCCAACCCCGGCGCCGTGGTGTACCGCCCGACCGGCACCGACATCTGCCCGCCGGTGCCGAGATTGAGCAGCAGCGTATCGCCCAGCGCGGGGACGCTGCCGAGAAACGAGGCCTGGTTGTCGCCGATGGCCACCGCCACCGGCAGGCCATCCGGCAAGCCCGTCTGTGCGGCCAGCGCCGGCAACAGGTGCCCGGCGAGGCTCCCGGTCGGCATGACCGCAGGCAAGATTCCATCCGGAAGACCGAGCGCGGTCGCGGCGTCGGGGAGCCACTGTCCCCCATGGCGCACGTCGAAGATCCCCCAACTGGCGGCATCGGTGGGATCAGTGACCGCGGTGCCGCAAAGCGTGCGTACCAGCAGGTCCTGGATGGTCAGCGCCATCGCGCCGGCAGGCAATAGCCCTTCCTCCTGCAGGCGCAGCAAGGTGACTGCACCATAACCGCTGGCCGGCGTGCAGCCGCAATCCGCCAGCGCCGCAGCGCCCACCCTGGCGGCGAACTCCTCGACATAACTGCGCCCGCCCGCGCGTATGGGTCGGTTGCCGCGCCCATCCTGCCAGGTAATCAGCGGCGACAGCGGCTGTCCGGCGGCATCGGCCAGCAGCACGCCGTGCATCTGCCCGGTGACGCCCAGCGCTTGTACCTGTGCTCCCGCCAGCTCCGGGCGCGCGCACAGGCGCGTGAGCAACTCCATCGCCCGCATAAGGATCGCTGATGCGTCCTGTTCCGCCGCATCCGCGTCCCCCGGTATCCGCGTATCGTTCGCCGCATGCTCCACCGCGCGCAATGCCCCAGCAGTATCCACCGCCACGGCACACAGCTTGGTCGTGCCGATGTCCAGGCCAATCAATATTTCCATGCGATCTCCTATGTGTCCCTCACCCCAGCCCCCTCTCCCAGAGGATAGAGGGGGAGGGGGGTGAGGGAGAACCATGACATACTATTCGTGAAAATCTCGTGTCTTCCCTGCCGGCGATGCCTGACGGGCACCGCTCGCATGAGGTAAGACTCGCCGGCAGTCGAGAGAGGCATGCTATTTTTGTTTAACGAACGCTCCATTGCACGATGGTTGTCGGAAAGATTGTCCCGGCGAACGGTGGATTTGCCGTAAAAATAGGGCAACGCTGTTGTTATCTTACCAACGTTATTCGGAATGCTCATTAGCAAGGATATATCCATGGGAGTTGGCCTGCTGCGACCGCTGGCAATTACACATACCCTCGCCGACCGGTATCTTGGCGGGATTGAGCGGTATGTGCTCAACCTGAGCGAGAGTTTACGCGCGCGCGGGTACTCGGTCAGCTTCATCCTCTCCTCACGCTCTCCGGTGCTGGCGACCGTTCGGCAACGGGGTTTCCCATATGTGGCCATCCCATTCAAAGGCGACCTGGATCCGCGGATTGCCTGGCAGGTGGCCCATGCCTTGCGGCGCTTCAAACCCGACCTGTTGCATATTCATGACAGCCCCTCGATTGTGCCGAATTGCCTGGGCGCGCGCTGGGCCGGCGTGCCGAGTGTCACCACGGTGCATGCCTTCCACACGAAATGGGGATTCCTGCTCTCCGAGCACCTGATTACCGTGAGCACCGCCTTGCGCCGGCACATGCTGGCGCAGGGGTTCCGCGAGGAGCAGATCACCACGGTGCGCAGCGGCGTCGATGTCACCTGGTTCAAGCCCCAGGATCGCAAACGCGCGCGTACGGCGCTGGGATTAGCCCCGGATACGTTCTATTTCGCCGCCATCTGCCGCCTGGCGCGGCGCAAGGGCCTGGGCCTGCTGCTGGAGACCATCCCACAGGTGTTGCGGCAGGCGCCGCAAGCACGGGTGCTCTTCGCCGGCACCGGGCCGTTGGAAGAGGAATTCCAGCAGCAGGCGGCACAGCTTGGCATCAGCGAGGCGGTGCAGTTCCTCGGCTTTCAGGAGGATGTGCGCCCGGTGCTGTCGGCGGCGAATTGCGTGGTGCTCCCGAGCGACCGCGAAGGTCTGGGCCTGGTGCTCCTGGAAGCGATGGCCTCCGCCCGCGCGGTGATCGCCACCGATTCCGGCGGTCCGGCGGAGCTGGTGCATCACGAGGAGACCGGCCTGCTCATCCCGCCCAAAGACCCGGACGCCCTCGCAGCGGCGATGCTGGCAGCGGTGAATGCCCCGGCCTGGGTCGACGACATGGGCGAGCGCGCCCGCTTCCTCGCCGTCAAAGATTACTCGCTGGAGCGGCAAGTGGACGGCGTGGAAGTCGTGTATCACCGCCGACTGGCGCCAGACTGGAAAACCCAGCACGATTGGCAGCCCCGGCATCTTTCCGATGCGGGATAATTCTGGTACCCTTATGATAGTGGCTGGTATGGGAGTGTGGGCGTTTGGGAGTGTGGGAGTATCGGTAACACGAAGCTGGGTAGACTTTACCCCCACACCCCCAAACGCCCACACCCCCATACTCCCACACCCAAGAAGATAGGGTGACATTCACGCATGTCCAGCTCGAATAACTCCGCATCCCTGGCGCTGATGTATCATCGCATCGGCAGTCCGCTGACGCGCTCGATTGTCAGCGGGCAATATGTGCTCCCCACGTCGTTCCGCGCGCAGCTCAGCCTGCTGCTGCGGCGGGGGTATCAGCCGCGGCGGTTGATCGATATCGTGACCCACCCCGAGTATGCCGCCGGCAGCTTCACCCCGACCTTCGATGATGCCTACGCCAACTTCCGCCGCGCCTATCCGATCCTCCGCGAACTCGGCGCGCCGGCCACCATCTTCGTCGTCGCCGGGTTCATCGGCAAAACGAACGAGTGGGACCAGCGCATCGGCGACTGCGTCGAGCATCTCCTCACCCGCGACGACCTCCGCGAGCTGGACGCCGCCGGCATCGAAATCGGCTCGCATACGCTGACCCACGCCCACCTCACCACGCTGACCGACGCCGACCTGCGCGCGGAGCTGCAGGACTCGAAAAAGATGCTGGAGGATGTGCTCGGCAAACCGGTAGCCGGGTTCGCCTACCCCTACGGCGAGTGGGACGAACGCGTGCGCGAGGCAGTCATCGCCGCCGGCTACCGCTACGCCGCCATCACCACCCGCGGCGCCATCGGCGCCTCCGGCGACCCCTACACCACCCCCCGCGTCAACATCCGCTGGAACACCGTCGGCCCCCTGCTCAGCATGAAACTCCACGACGTCTACGACGCCCCCGGCCAGTTCGTGCCAAAGCCCTATAAACCGGATCACCGGAAGAAGATTTTGGGGATTAAGATTGGGAAGAAGTAGGCGGGACACAGTGTGGGAGTGTGGGGGAACGACAGGCACCCCCACACTCCCACACACTCCTATTTCCGCGTCGTCACCGCCTTCACCACATCCTGATTGCCCGTATCGTTGCCTGAGGTGGCGGTGAGGGTGACGATGGCATACCCGTTAAGTTTGACATAGGCATTCGGGTTTACCACCACCAGGACAGTGAACATGCCCTGGGCTGCCATCGCTGTGGAAGTCCAGCCGGAAGCGCTGTTCACCTTGCTGGTGATGTCGGTGTTGGAAGGCGACAGCAGGTAGCGGGCCTTCCAACCGGCGGCGATGGCCGGTGCCTTCAGCGTGATCGTGTCGGTGGCCACGTCCACATTCGTGACGTGCACGGAGTAGGTCGTTGAGGCACCGGTAAGGTTGATACTGCTGGTCTGCCCTGTGCCGCTGAGATTGAAGACCCCGCTGCCCAGGTAGCCGCTGTCACCCGTACCGTGGATGGAAAGGTCCGAACCGCGGCGCAGGCTGGTGACGGCTTTCACCACATCCGTCTTCGCTGGACTGGCGGCTGAGGTGGCGGTGAGCGTCAGCGTGCAGGCGGTGGGCGATCCCACCGGTCCGGCCCAGGTGATATCCACCTTCAGATAGCGCACCTGGCCCGCGGTCATCACGCCCGTCGACCAGCCGCCGGCGATGCCGGAAATCGGCGCCGGCATGTTCCCCTGGGCGTCGGTGGTGAAGAAGGACGCCGTCCACCCGGCAACATCGAGGGTGCCTTTGATGGTGAAGGTGTCGTCGCCGCCCCCGTCGTTACGGATGGCGAAATAGTAGGTGGCTTTCCCGATTGACGGCACCGTCTGCGCCTTCGTCTGCCCCGTGCCGTCGGCGGAATAGCCCCCCACGCCGGTGAAAGAAACCTCGCCGGCGTTGCGCAGCCACAGGTCGGGCTGGTGGCGCATCACGGTGACGGTGAAGGTGCGCGCCGTGGTATCCACGCCGCCGTTGGCCGTACCGCCGTTATCTTTCGCCGTCACGGTGATGGTCGCTGCGCCGCTTTGCCCGGCGGCAGGCCGGTAGCTCAACGTGCGCGTTGCCCCGCTGCCAGCCACCGTCGGCGTGGGAATGAGCGTCGAGTTACTCGATACTGCCGTCACCGTCACCGCCTGCCAACTCTCCTCGCCCGTCCCGCCGGGGCCGATGCCGGTGAGCGTCACCGTCTGTACGCCGCTGTCCACCTCGCAGACCTGATCGGCAATCACCCCCAGCGTCGGCGCATCGTTCACCAGGTTCACCGTCACGGTGAAGGAACGCGTGATAGTGTCCACGCCGCCGTTGGCCGTGCCGCCGTCATCCTTCAGCGTCACGGTGAGGGATGCCGACCCGTAATGGTCGAGTGCCGGGGTGAAGGTGAGCGTGCCGGTGGCCTGCGGACTGACGTAGGTGACCGTCAGGTTCGGGATCAGCGTCGGGTTGTTCGATGTCGCCGTGATGGAGAGCGCTTGCCCGGCGTCGTCCGCGTCACCCGGCGAGATGCCGGTGAGGTTGACGGTCTGCGTGCCGGCGTTCTCGTTGATGGTCAGGTTGCTGATCGATGTGAGGGTCGGCGCGGTGTTGACGAACCCCACGGTGACGGTGAAGCTGCGCATGGTGATATCCACCCCGCCATAGGCCGTGCCGCCATCATCCTGCACGATCACGGTGATATGCGCTGTGCCGGTCTTGTTCGCCGCCGGGGTGAAAGTCAGCGTGCCGGTGGCCTCTCCGGGGGTGTATTCCACCTGCGGCGCGAGGATGAGCGCCGGGGTGTCGGAGGTCGCGCTGACGGTCACCGTCTGCCAAATCTCCTCACCTGTTCCGCCCGGCCCGATGCCGGTGAGCGTCACCGTCTTCGCGCCGCAATTTTCGACGACGTATTGGTCGGGAATGGCATCGAGCGTCGGCGCGTCGTTCACCAGGTTCACATTGACGGTGAAATACATGGTGGCCAGGTCCACGCCGCCGTTCGCCGTTCCCCCGTCATCCTGCACGGTCACGGTGATGATCGCCGAGCCGATCTGGTCGGCGAGCGGCTGAAAGGTCAGCGTCGCCGTGTCCTGCGGGCTGGTATAGCTCACCGCCGGGTCCGGGAGAATCCCCGGCGTATCGGACTGCGCCGTGATGGTCATCGCCTGCCCGTCATCCTCCGCACTGATGCCGGTCAACTTCACTGTCATCGGCGGGGCGTTCTCCGGCACGTCCTGGTCGGGGAGCTGGTCGATGGTGGGGGCCTGGTTCACCGCTCCCTCCGCGCCATGCAGGTAACCGTGTTCGATGCCGTAGTTCGCGCTGGCGGATTCGCCGACGGCAAATTGCCCCATCACGTCACAGATGGCGTAATTATCCGAGCGGCGCACGCGGGCGGCCGCCGGGTCGGTGGGCGCGGGCACGCTGTAGTCGGTGTCCAGCTTCTCGCCCACGCCGTGCAGCACGGTATACTCGCCGCTGGTCGAGGTGAAGCCGACGATGTGGCCCATCTGGTCGACCAGTCCCATGTGGGACGTATTGGTGCGGTATTCATTCCAGGGGATATCTCCCGTGCCGCACGAGGAGAGCAGCGCCCCGGCGCCGTCCAGCCCGTTGAGCGCGGTGATAGTGATCGGCGCGGAGGTGCCGGGCGCCAGGCACCACTTGCCCGCGTTGTTCTTCGCCCACACGGTGAAGTAATAGGACTGCCCCATGGTGAGCAGCAGGTTGGGCACAAAGGCGAACGGCTGCGTGCCGGTGCTGGTGCGCGGCAGAATCTCCTCGCCGCCGGGAGAGGAGCCGATGGCGAAATCATACTCCGCGATGCCGCTCTCATACTCCCGCGCCGACCACGACGCCGCCAGCACCCCTGTACTCCCCCACTGCCCCGGCGCCACAATCGCCGGCTTCTCCGGCGGTGTGCTGTCCAGCTTCAACGGCAAGGTCGCCGTGGTGACATTCCCCGCCACATTCCCTGCAACATCCCGCGCTTTATCACATGCCTGCACTGTGATGGTATGTGAGCCTTCGATGCTCAGCACCACAGGCGCAGTATACGGCTGAACTGCCTCATCATCAATCTGATATGTCACTGATGCCACATCGCTGCCACCATCTTGCGCGTTAATAGTCAGCGTCGGCGCCGACCAATACCAGCCGTTCGTGCCTTCAGGATTTGGTGTCAAGCTTGCGGATAACTGTGGTGGAGTGTTATCCACCCAGAACGGCCCAGCAGTTGTTGTTGTCGGGTTACCGGCGATATCAAAAGCGGTGATGGTCACGGAATGCTTGCCTTCGGGAATCGTTCCACCAGTCGAGCCGTTATCCCATATAACCTGGGTGCGTGAGTTGTCGGGACCGGAGGTGGCGTCGGTGATGGACCAGGTGATGGGTGGCGGGTTTATGAGCCAGGTTGAGGTAGGTGGTGTTGTGAGAGTGATGGATGGCGCAACGGTATCCAGCATATACGGACCAAATGTCCAATCCTTCTCGTTTCCAGCATCACCACGAGCATTATCCGTATTATCCCAGGCATGGACATGCAACGTGTGAATCCCTTCCTGCATGTCCAACCAACCATCTGAAGAATTGTATTGGAATGGTGGTGTTGCGTCCCATGCTTGCCCGAAACCGCGCACATCGGATAGTCCATCGCTGACATGCCAGTTAATGCGTTGTACGGTTTTTTGCCAGACACTGGTACTTGGCCCAGCGGTAATGCTCACCGATGGTGGAGTTACATCCCAGCCATACCAACCTGTCGAATAGTTATGATCGTTCCCAGCGTTATCCCAGGCATGGACATTAACATTATGTCTACCTTCAGATACTCCGTTCAAGGTCAGGTAACCAGTACTGGTGTTGTAAGTATAACCTGGGTCAGAATCCCATGCCTGTCCAAAGCCTTTTACACCACTTTGATCATCGCTTAAGCTCCAGGTTACAACTTGAAGATTATTATCGTTATACCATCTTCCTGTAAAGTGTACCCCGTTGTCAAGACAGCTTTCGGCCTAATTTAAGGTGGATTCCCTGGCCGTCGCTTTTCAGTTGTCAGCGCCGATTCCGACGATCTGGGCCGGACGCCCGGAGCGGCAGAATCGG
>Ga0272448_1006165_pt1 | contig 13017 bp, 10 predicted proteins | sample YNPCB0191_FD_202220 | JGI IMG/M metagenome (GOLD analysis project Ga0272448, IMG submission 202220) | Hot spring sediment microbial communities from Yellowstone National Park, WY, United States - YNP-CB-019-1 | ecosystem: Environmental > Aquatic > Thermal springs > Hot (42-90C) > Sediment...
GTGCGCCAACGCATTAACCAGTATCCCACGCGGCGGGCCGGGCCGACCGGCGGGCCGGGGATCGACTATCGGACACGCATCAAAATCCTTAAATAAACCGTATTGGGGACAGACACCGAAACTCCCTCCGATTTGATACCCTCATGTAGCTGCACATCCATTAGCAACCTCATAGGTGGAGTTTCGATGTCAGTCCCCAAAACTGGTGCATCCCCGATTAGCTTCGGAACCTGCGCGCTCGTGTCGTATCGTCGGCATCAATGCAGCCTGAAATTAATCAACCGCGTCGCGTACCGGCTCTCGTCGATATCCGCCCCGCAGGCTTTGAAGTAGTGCAGCCAGAAGTTCTGGATCTGGTAGATCTTCGCCGGGGGCAGGCCGTTGGTGGGCTCCAGGGTGGCGCCGGCGACCCAGACTTTCACCCCGTGCAGGTTGGGCAGGCGGCCATTGGCGCGCTCCTGGGCGATGATCTGCTGGATGTGCGCATCATCCAGGTTCTCCACGGTGAAGTCGTAGTGGTGCGACTGCTCCACCATGTCGGAGAAGACCACCAGCCGCTTGTTTTGTGAGGCCCGCCAGTCCTCGCCGTTGAAGATCTTGTCCGCGAGCTGGAAGGCATTCATCAGGTCGGTGCTCGGTGTGGAGTTGGAGTGGAGGATGAGTTTCTCCCCCTCCGTACGCACCTGCGCTTCGACCTTGTGCAGTGCCTCATCGAAGGTCAGCTTGCTGTAGCGCAGCATGTCGTAATGCGGCAGCGTCTGGTGGATAGGATAGGTCGAGGTGGCCATGGTGTTGTCGGTGATCACATCCCCCATGATGGCGTCACCATCCCCCATCGCGTTGACGATAGCGAGGTAATCCTGAAAATACAGCCGGCGGATCTGCGGCGCGCTGGTGCTCCCCGAGACGTCGAAGAGCACGAACACTGCACTCGGGCCGCTCGCGGCGGAGGATTTCCCCCCGCAGGAGGTCAGCATCCCCGCCAGCAACAGGCCGAGCAACACCATCAGCAGGTACCACGCTGCCCTCATGCCACCCCCCGCGCGGTGATCGCGTCGCTATTGAGATAGCCTGCTTCTTCAATGGTCCAGTCCAGACTGCCGTTCTCCAGCTCCGGCAGTCGGGTGAGCACGAGGTCGCGCGCGAATGAACGCGGCATCAGGCTCACATGCTCTTGTCCGCGGTCTTTGCGGCTGAGCAGGTTTTCCGTCTGGTACAGCCCTTTCAACCGGCGCACTTCGAACTGAATCTGCCCGTAGAGCGCCTGATAGGTGTGAAAGGCGGCGATGCGCCGCGAGCGGGCGACGTGCAGGCGCTGCCGCGCGCGGACATGGGCGCGCAAGGCGCGCTGCAAACGGGCGGTACTGCGCATCACCTCATCCAGCCCGCGCTCGTAATGCCGGTAGGACAGGATGGTCGCCACGGCATAGATGGCCAGGTTGATGGCAGCGAAGGCGAGGTAGATCATCCACGGATTCATCATGCGCAGCATGTCCGGCAGGTAGTTCAGGTACTCCTCGCGCGCATAGGCGACCCCGCCGACAATGAGCAGCGGTAGCAGGATGAGGCCGACGATGAAGCTGCAGGTCACCGGATTTTGCCACTGCTCATCGCGCAGCAATCGGCCCAATTCGTGAGCGCTGAGCAGCAGCACGATGGCCACACCGCAGGTGAACAGCAGGGTGAGCACTTCGTTTTCGCCGAAGATGCGGAAGACCACGGCGTTCAGCGGCAGTTCAAAGATGAACAACAGAAACATCACAAAGCCGTACCCCAGCGTGCGGCTTAGCCCTACGCTGGGTGGGCGCTCGCCATGCGCCACCTGATAATCGCTGACAGCGCCCTCAAAGGCGCGCTGGGCCTGCTCAGCCTGCTGCACTGCTGCCCGGCAGGCGATCTCCGCGGTCACCCAGCGGGCTTTCAGGTGAGCATTCAGCGCATTCCATATCCGCGCGAGCACCTGCACATCATGCTCCCCCACGCTCTTCAGCTCGCTGCTGATGAATGGCGCGTGCTCCTCCGATTCCCAGGGCGGAATCGGCGGCGATGAAAGGCCATCCTGCCGCCCTTTGCGTTTCACGCGCCAATCGCTGTACGGATGGAAGGGCCACCAGCGCATCGAAAATCGTGCCATGTCGAATGCTCCTGCTTTTGCATGTGTGTGCAAACACTTCCATCGCCTGTTGTTCCCATCCCGCGCCGCCACGCCGCACCCTCTTTTGTCCAGCACCTCGACACGCGGGCAGATTGTCTGTTTGCTTCGCATATGCTGCAACAACGGCATGGTAGGGAGATCGGGGTTCTTCCTCTCCTCGGGGAGAAGGGCTGGAGGTGAGGGGCTTGTCCATAAGTTTACCTTGACGGGGAAACCAACGTATGGTAGCTTGTTTGTTGTAATACTCTGACACGGTGGAATGCGTCCGCCTATTTCCATGTGATCGCGCGGCGGCTATGCATATGATCTTCTCGTTGACGGAGGGACAAGTGAAGCGGTCCTCGCAACAACGCACACGACTCAAGCGCATCTTCACACTGATCCTGGTGGTCATTCCCCTGCTGATCGGCGCCTGGTGGTGGGCTTCCCCGCGCCGCATGTGGTATGTCGGCACATTTCCGTCCACTTACCTCAATAATAATCCCGATGTCCTAACAAGCGATGCCGGTTTCCTGCTGCATGACGCTGAAGGGTTCTGTCTGCGTGATTGGCGTACGGGCCGCATCCGCTGGCGGATCAGTCCGGCAACCGACGACCTGCGCTCTACCTCCCCGAACCGCGGTTGCCCCACGTATGCCTTTTCGCGCAATGGCCGCTATTTCGCCACGGTGATCCACTGGAAAGAGCGCTTCCGTGTGCAAACGTGGTGTGATGGCGTGCTCACCGGCGATTTGCTGCTGCCCAGCGATATGTGCCTGCATGCGGACACCACCTCCTGCCCGCTCTCAATTGCCAATACGGGCCGGTTGTATATCATGGCAGGTCAAATCGGGCATTATTTCACCCTCCATCCCCCACCCCTGAACGCTGCAGTGGTGGAAAATGGCCGGCTGATCGCGCGCGGGACATCACGCTTGTTGGGCGATGCGTGCTTTGCCGATTTTGACATGGTGTGCTTAAAGGATGACGCCGCCAGGACGACCGCCATGTATGCGGTGGATATCCGCGATGGCCGGATGATCTTTCGCAAGAAGTTTGAGACGGACAAGACCTTCGAGCTGTACCCGATGACCGCGGATGCCTTCATGGGGTATAACGGTACCGTCTATACCACGCCAGTCGCAGGGCATGCGCCTGCAGCGCAAGATGATGGGCGGTGGTCGCTCAATCGATTCGGTGATGTGTATTGCGTTTCGAACCCGGTGCGTAATCGAGAGTGGACCTTTACGCTGGTGGACCGTGCAGAGAATGCGCGGGCGGCCGAAACTGACGAGAACCGCTGTTCGTATAATACAGGGGCGGTGTCCACGAACGGGCAATATGCGCTGGGCGTGCAGGAGGTGATGCAGCCGCCGCAAGCCGTCTGGGCTGCGCTCGCGAAGACCGCGCCCTGGACGCGTGCCATCATTGCACCGGTGGGAGAAGGCACCTATTACCAGATCTATCAACGCCCCGCCAACCTGCACCCGATCACGAAAGCCGACAGCCGCCTCACGCATAACCCCGGCCGCCTGTGCGCGCGTCTATTTATCCCATCGGTACATACTCCGAAATGGCCAATGACCATCGCCACGCCGAACTGTCCTCCCGTCTACCTCTCCCCGGACGGGCATGCGATGCTCTGCGGGCCGATCTGGTCGGGGATGTATAAGGGGACGTTTACGCTGTATCGGTGGTGATTATCGGAGATCAGAGTTTCTATTTGATTCAGGATGCAGGATTCAGGATGCAAGGTCTGCCGACGTAAAACGAACTGATTATCTGCTGCCGGATTCGTCGCTGTGTTCCCAACTGCACCCGGTGGCGGTTATCGCAACATGAATCCTGAATCCTGCATCCTGAATCATCCGCCGCTTACCCGTAGATCGCCCGCATCCGCTCGGTGTAATACACCACATTCTCGAACTGCGCGTCCGGCGGGATGCGGTGGTCCGGGCAGGGGATAAAGCCACCCAGCTCGATCAGCGGTTTGAGACGCTCGATCTCCGCGTCGACGGCGGCGCGGTCGGCGGCGAAGACTGTCTTATTCATCCCCCCTACCCCACGCAGCTCCTGGCCGTATTGCGCGCGCCAGGGGGCGATGCTGGCATCCCAGGTGCCCACCTCGATGGGGAACATGGTGTTGACACCGTTTTCCAGCCAGATGGGCACGAGCTTGTCGATGCAGCCGTCGCAGTCCAGCGAGATGATGTCGATGCCGTGCTGCTTCACCAGATCGGTGATGCGCTTGTAGTGCGGGCCCACCTTCTCATCGAACACCGCCGGGTTGATGAGCGGGCCGTTCTTGAAGCAGATGTCTTCCCAGAAATGCGCGAAGTCGAAGCGCATGCCGTGCGCCAGCACGGTCTCGACGTTGCGGTAGCAGAGGTTGCCCACGGTGTCGATGATCTCGGTGAAGAGCTCTTCGTCATCGGCATACATATACGCGGTGCCTTCCACCCCGATCCAGTCGCGGATGTGCCCGAAGAGGCTGCCGCAATGCAGCCCGCGCAGGTCGTCGTGCACATCGGTGAGGAAGGCCTCGTTCACCGGCGCACGCGCCTCGGAGAACTGCAGCCGCGGCAGGTAATGCTCCTCCCACGAGGCGCGATCCTTCAGCAGGTGGTCGACTTCCGCGGGGATGGAGCCGGCATCATCCTTCTGCAACATCACCGCCCCGCTCCAATTGCGTACCAGCTTGGTGCCGTCCGGTTTCTCTTCCAACACCTCGTACTCGAACGCGGGATCAATATTATAGCGGCAATGGTACGCCGGGTCCCACTCAAGATCAAACCCCATCTTCTCAATCGCCGCCGTCCGCCCCCACTCCTGCACGTCCGCGTCGGTCAGGTGCCCCTCATCCCGCCATTTGGCCAGGGTCTCCCACCAGAAGCCGAAATGGATAATCGGTAATCGGTCATACGGCTGATAGTTCAAACACGCCAGCACGCGCTCGCGATTGGTCATCACTACTCTCCTGCATTTGAAGTTGCAGCTTACCTATTCGCACAGCAGGGGCGGTCTCCTGCCGAAGGTAGAAAATTTATCCAGGAGCGCCTACCGATGAAAGAGGTAACTATTCTCGCCAGCGTCACCTGAGGATCCCTGCTTGACAACGAAGGCGTTGGGCACGTATTCCGCGACAAGGGCAGCTTGTCCATCCGCAGAGAGGTGCACCGCGTGGTACTCTAATGCATGGTTATGCGTCTGCGGCAAGGGGACCGCCGCGTGGGCGCGAAGGATGCCAGGGCGCTCGTAGAGGTCAACGGTCAGGTCGGATTTCGCCGGTACATAGCGTGTGACGAATTGCCAGAGCTTTTGCATCGGGCCGGTGCCGGGGGTGTTGGTTTTGATACGGGCGACCAGCGCATAGCGGCCATCCGGCGTCTGGTCACTTTCCGAGTAAAAGCCACCGGCCTGCTTGTCGGGAATGACCCAAGGTGCACCGGAGGCGCCGGCGATGTGGTAACTTGATTGAACGCGGAGACTCTTGTCGTACCATTTTTCAGACACTTCTTCCACCGTGGTGGTGTCATGGGCGACCGGGTGTAACTCCAGATGCGTGCCGACCATGCGCAGGCGGAAGGTAAGGAAGGCTGGATAATAGGCCGTTGCGCTCATTTTATCTACACTGGCTGCCACCCGCAGCGTAGTGGCATCCGGCGCCAGCACGCAAGCCGGGACTTGGGCAAGCTCTGATCCCTCAAACGTGACCTTCTCCGTGCTGCCGGGATAGGTGCGTGGCAGGGGGGCTTCCCCGTGCAACACGCGGTCGGCCTGCAGGGCATACAGGTGCAGGGTATTCCCCGCACAGGTGGTGGTGGCCCAGGCTGCCCCGTTATTCTGCACGTCCACCCAGGTGCAGTGTTCCCGCGGCGTTCCGATCTCAACGTGCCGCATCTCGCGGCCATCACGCCATACCGTCACTGCGACGCCGTGGGAGGTGGTCGCGGTCGTGATCATTGCGTGCCCATCCGGCGCAATCGCCCACGGCGTACTCGGTAAACTCGGTCCATCATTCGCCTTGCTGATACGCCAGCGTTCATGCCCGGCCCAGTCGCGGAAAATCGCGATCTCCTGTCCATTTGCCATATCCCAGAGCAGAAAGCCATTGGACAGCGCGGTGACCGAGCTGTATGGATACTGCCCGACCAGCCGCATCTCCGGCGGTTGCAGGCAGCGCCAGACGATGATGCCGAGTATCGGGAGCAATAACAGCCACATCCATCGCCGAAATTTTCCTTTCAATCGCATAGTCGCTCCTTACCTGGGTACTGCCGCGAGGACAGTCCCATGCCGGGTCAGCTTAGCGCTTCACAATATACATATTCTCACCCGTGATGTGTTCAATACCCCCACCCGGATCCAGGCTGACGGTGACCACGGCGGCATGGCCATCGGTGGCGAGATGCACCGCGTGAAAATCCAGCACGTGCTTGCCCGTCTTTGGCAGCAGAATACGCGCATGGGCGCGGAGGATGCCCGGGCGCTCATAGAGATCGCAGATCAGGTACGATTGCGCCGGCACAAAGTGGGAGAGCCAATCTCTGAACTGCTGCACCGGGCCGGCGCCGGGGTCGCCGGCTTGCATGCGGGCGATCAGCGCATAGCGTCCATCCGGCGTCTGGTCATAGTCGGAGTTATATTTCTCGGGCTTCGCTCCGGGGATGACCCAGGGTGCGCCTGACGCGCCGGTAATGCGGCAAGCTGACGGCCCGGCGAGGATTCTGTCGTGCCAGCGATCAGGCATTTCGCTGGCCGTGGTGGTATCACGGGCGACCGGAAGCAACTCCAGATGATCGCTGGTCGCGCGCAGGCGGCAGGTGAGAAACGCCGGGTAATAGAAGCGCGAGCCTTCTTCGTCATCGTTTTTCCCAACGTCTTTACTCGGCGCTTTGTCCACGCAAGCCGTCACCCGAAAGGTGGTGGCATCCGGCGTCAGCGTACACTCCGGGATATTGGCGAGCACATTTCCTCCATACGCAACCCGCTCAGCGCTGCCAGGAAGGATTTTGGGCAGGTGCACTTCACCGCGCAGCACGCGATCGGCTCGGATGGCATAGAGGTGCATCACATTGTCCTGGCAGGTGAAGGTGGCGGCCCAGGTGGTTCCGTCCTTCCGCACATCGAGCCAGGTACAATCCTCCTCTGGCGTCCCGATCCCGGTATGCCGGATTTCACGGCCATCACGCCAGACCGTGACCACCGGCCGCCAGGGGTAATCGCTCCAGGCAAATTCCCGCCCATCCGGGGTAATGGCCCACGACTTCGGCATCATACGATGCGGCTGGGTAACACACCAGCGCTCATGATTGTCCCAGTCGCGGAAGCTGGCCGACTCGGTCATATTGGCGATATCGACGCCGCCCCAGAGCAGAAAGCCACTCGGTAACGCCGTCACCGGACTGCCGGAGGACGGATATTGTCTGACCTGGCGGAATCCCGGCGGTTGCGGGCGCCACCAGATGGCGATACCGAGCACCGGGAGGAGGAGCAGCCATATCCAACGGCGGAGTTTACGCTTTTGCATCATTGAATATTTCCCATAATGATCCCAGGCGGTTAATCATGGCAGCCGGTGAAGCCCCGAATGGGGCGTCATTCGATAGCCCAGGGTGGAGCGATAGCGGAACCCTGGGTGGGTTGGGCCTATAGATCCGCCAGCCCTGAAAGGGCGGTATTCCTCTGGTGAAACGCCCATACGAATAGCGCCCTTTCAGGGCTGGGCGGGGATATTGAACGGAACGTCTCCCAGGGTTCCGCTATGCTCCACCCTGGGCTATCGAATGATCGCCCTTTCAGGGCAGTACCGGATGCGTATTTCGATATCCAGGCCCTTCAGGCTTTGCCGGTTTGCGTTTTCGAAACCAGGCAACCGTTTTTGAGCATGAGTATGAATTGATCGGTTACACGCCAAAGACTGCGCACTCCTACCTCCGCGTCTCCGTATGTGTCGTCGTGATCTCCCGCGCTGCTGCCCATTGGCTGATGCTGTCACGGCGGATGGCGGCGGCCATGAGGTCGGGGAAAAGGTCGGGGGTGCAGGCGAAGGCGGGGATACCGATGGTGCCGAGGGCGTTGGCGATCTCGTGGTCGTAGCAGGGGCGGCCTTCATCGCTGAGCGCCAGCAGCACGATGACCTGCACGCCGGAGGCCAGCAATACCGCCATGCGCTTGATGAACTCCTCGCGGATGCCCCCCTCGTAGAGGTCGCTGATGAGCACGACGATGCTCTCCTGCGGCCGGCGCACCAGGCCCTGGCAGTAGGCCAGCGCACGGTTGATGTCCGTGCCGCCGCCGAGTTGCACGCCGAAGAGGACATCCACCGGGTCTTGCAGCTCATCGGTGAGGTCGACAACCGAGGTGTCGAAGACGACGAGGTGTGTTTTCACCGCCGGCAGCGAGGCCATCACCGCACCGAAGATGCTGGAGTAGACGACGGAGGAGGCCATGGAGCCGCTCTGGTCGATACACAGGACGATGTCGCGCTGCGTGAGCTGCCGCTTCCGCCCAAAGCCGAAGAGCACCTCCGGGATGACGGTGCGGTAATCCGGCTGGTAATTTTTCAGGTTCGCGCGGATGGTGCGCTGCCAGTCGATCTCCGCATGGCGCGGGCGGCGGGTGCGCGTGGCGCGGTCGAGCGCGCCGCTCACCGCCTGCCGCATCGGCTCCTGCAGCCGCTTCATCAACTGCTCCACCACCCGCTGCACCACCAGCCGCGCGGTGGCCTTCGTCTTCTGCGGGATGACGTGGCCGAGCGAGAGCAGCGTCGCCACCAGGTGGACATCCGGCTCCACGGCGCTGAGCAATTCCGGCTCCAGCAGCAGCCGCGTGAGGTTCAGCCGCTTCACTGCGTCCTGCTGCATCACCCGCACCACCGACGAGGGGAAATACTCGCGGATATCCCCCAGCCAGCGCGCCACCCCCGGCGCCGACCCCTCCAGCCCCCCTTTGCGCTCCTCAGGCCGCTCATACAGCGACCCCAGCGCCTTGTCCATGCCCAGGTCGCGCCCCGCCAGCGCCACCCCGGTGCCATCGGCGTTGTTGCCGCCCAGGATGAGCCGCCAGCGGCGCAGGTGGTCGTCGGGGGAGAGGGTATTCGGTTCAGTTTGTATGTTGGTCATGGTATTGCACCTATTCGTAGGGAACGCCCTCTGTGGTGTTCCCTATCGCGCTGACCTGTCGGCATCCGGACAACGCTATCCGTGATCACCAATATTCGTTTTTCCGCACCGACGGATATGCGAAGGCCCGGAACGCCACGGAGGGCGTTCCCTACCCAAAACAAATCCGCCAGATCCCCCAGCACGTCCTCCGCCTGCACGGTATATTGTCGTTATGTTACGTGCTATTGACTTGCCTGTCATAGTTCCGCCAGGATAGGCCCCCCTTTCCACAGCGGTTTGTTGATATCCAAGGGTAAAAGCCGGGGGTCACAAGCTATTGTCTCTTTGGGCATGAGGGATACTATAACTGACCATATAAACCAAGTTCCCTCCTGGCTATCAACGACCAACCATTCTTCATCAGCGTTCCTATTTGAAGCTGTCAGGTGTTCACGTAGCGGTTTGTCCACGTATGGTGACATCCGTAACTGTTCGGCGGTATTGGCCTCACGGATTGACACATCAGTCATCTTTGAAGCAATACTGAAGATGACCCCCATGCCGAAAATTAGCAGCGCACCGTCATACGTACCACCCTCAACCTGCAGGTAGAGCGTTTCATGTCCGGGTGGATGGAATCCAGCCAAACTGAGCGTCGACCCAGCGAGAATCGTCTTTAGCCAGGCAAAATCAAAGCGTTCTTGATTATTGGGATAATCCTGATGAATAATTACTCCGATAATCATATTGTTTCACCATCACAATACAGCGTATATTCGCTGAAGAGCAGCAGCAGCACAGGCTTTGATTGTTCATTTTGAATGAGAATAATCCGCTTGTCAGTCTTATCTACCTGCTCCGGAAGCATGTTATTGCACAGATGATCAATCACCGACGGATCACTGACGATGTGCCCACGTCCGAACGAATACATTTCCCCATACAAAAAATAGCTTGGGTGCCGACAGAGCAGATATCTGTCCAATCCAGCGGGTTGCGGGTAATCATCGCCCTCAACACCATGCAATAGGACGATATCTGTTTCACGATAATACCCCCGGATTATCCATTGCCACTGTGAAGCCTTCGCGTGAAGTATCGCTAGTGCATCATTACCATCGTGACGTTGCATAGAGATCATCGCTCTCTCCTATTAGTAATTCCTTGACAAAACCGGTAGCAAATACGCGGTGACAGCCTTGACGGGGCGCTCTCGAACAGACCGGTGTGCCGCTCGCTGCCTGTGCGTATTGGTCTCTGCCGGGCTCTGCCGCGAAGGCAGCCACCGAGACCTTCCCGTCAAAACAGATCCGCCAAGTCCCCCAGCACGTCCTCCGCCTGCGCGGTGTTGAGCGTGGTCGTTTGCGTCGAGGCCGCGGGGGCGCCCAGGATGGTGCGGCGGGCGCGTTCGCCGAGTTGGCGGCGTTCGGCGGCGGGGAAGGAGCTGAAGGTGCGGCGGAGGAGCGGGAGGAGCGCGGTGAAGGCGTCCTCGCGCAGGTCGGCCACCCAGGCGTCCAGCGCCTCCCAGAGCTGCGAGTCGTGCAGCAACACCATGCCAGAGCCCTGCAGGAAGCCCTCCACCCAGGCGCCGGCCTGCTGGGGGTCGAGCGCGGTGGAGATGGCCAGCCCCATACGCCGCGCGGTCTCCTCCGGCGGCAGCACGCCGGCGTCGGCGAGGATACGGCAGCAGCGCCCGGCGATCAGCCCATGCAGCCCCTGCTGGTCGGCCAGCTTCAGTAGCACCGCGTTCCACGCCGTCATGTGCTCCTCGTGATGCTCCAGGTTGACGGCCTGGTTGACCGCGATGACGCACGGGAGCATCTCCGCGGCGGCCTCGTCGTTGAGCGCCGCGCACGCCCCGGGCAGGCCGATGCACACGCGCGTGAGCACGCCGTCGACGATGTGGCCCACCATGCCGGTGTCCGTCTGGCGCACGTTGCCATAGCGCAACACCTGCACCAGCGGCGGCAGCGCGTCCATCATCCCCTGCACATCGCGGGTGAGCGCGGCGGCGGTCTCCAGGCAGGCCATCACGTGGCGCAGCGCGTCGGGCAGATCGGCCAGCAGTACCTTATCCAGCATGAGGGAGATGACCGCCAGTTCCGCCGGATGCCGGTCGGCGTAGTCGCAGACAAAAGCGGCGGCGGCATCGTACACCGTGTTGCCCCAGCGCCCGGCTTCGATGACGGCGACGGCGAATTCCGGCTGCCAGTGCAGGCGCCACATCTCGTGGAAGGTGCCGGTCTTCCCGCTCACCCCCTCCACCTTCCCCCAGGGGATGCTGAGCAGGGTGAGCCGGTGCAACAGGTGGCTGCGCGCCAGGTCGGTCTCCTGGCGCAGGTCCAGGTCGAGCATGCGCTCCCCCGGTTCCGGCGCCAAGCGCAGGCGGCGCTGCTCGCGCTGCAGGTCCAGTTGGAAGGGGATGGCCGGCGTGTCCAGCGGCACCTGCCCCAGCCGCTCGCTGACGATGAGTTTTTCCGCAATCACCTGCAGCGGCGCATCGCTGCCGAAGCAGAAGACCGCCTGTGTCGCCTCGGTGAGCTCGGGCAGTTCCGGCAGCGGATGCCCGCGCATGGCCGCCAGCGTCTCCGCCAGCCGAACGGCCTCGATGATATGCGCCGTGGAGACGTCCAGGTCTTCCGAGCGCATCAACTGCGCCACCTGTGTCAGCCAGGTGGTCGTCGCCACGGACGGGGTGAGGTGGCGCTGCCCGGATTCCCAGAGGTGGTGATACCAGCCCGGCGAGTCGATGCCCGCGCCGTAGCCGGAGAAGGCGGAAAGCCGCCCGTACGTCCACGGCACCCAGGTGACCGCGACTTTCGTCTTCGGCAGGCCTTTCAGTCGCTCGGCGTCCTCTTTCGCCGCCGGCAGCGTGGCCAGCGCCGGAGCGTGCCAGGCGCCGCAGACCACCACGATGCGCTGGAACCCCTCTTTGATCGCCGCGCGCAGGGTCTGCCGCATGTGGGCTTCGCGCAACGCGCCCACGGGATCGTGCTCGGGGGAAGCCTCGCGCACAGCAGTCATCGCCTCCAGCACCCCCGCGAAGAGGTCCGTGCTATCCCGGCGCTGCTCCACCATCTGCTCCCACCAGCGCTCGCCGTCCGCATACCCGGCCGCCTCCGCCAGCGCGCCCAGCGGGTCCTGCGCGATGGGCATCTCGCCGTCTTCCGCCTCAAGTTGCTCACCAGGATCGTTCGACCCAGAGGCTCTCGATGGGGGTTCGCGCTCTAGGCCCACTTCAGGCTCACCGGGAGGTTCGCGCTCCAGGGCCAGCAGGTGCGCCTGCGGCAGATCCATCAGGCGGATGGGGATGTCGTGCGTAAGGCCGTAGCGGATCGCCTGCCACTCCGGCGAGAATTCGGCGAAGGGGTAGAAGACCGCCCGTTTCGGCTCATCCGGCACGTACAGCAACAGCGCCACCGGCGGCCGCATCTCGTCATGCACCGCAAAGGCGAGCATCTCCCCCGCTTCCGGCGGCCCCTCGATGAGCAGCACGTCAGGCTGGATCGATGCCAGCGCCCCCAGCACGCTGCGCGCGGAACCGGGGCCGTGGTGGCGGATGCCTAGTATGTGGATGGTAGGTTCAGGCATAATAGTTGGCCTTCAAATCATGCGCATGTCGGCGCGCCTATTGTCCCGGAGGGACAACTGAGAATAGCCCTGAAGTTTAGCCATTTGGGTGGTGAGGAAAAAAATCGTTTTAGTTAAGTTGATTTAGGTTTGGTCGGTGGTGTCCTGGGGTATGGCTTGGTTGAACAACAATCCCACCCCCAGGAG
>Ga0272448_1006166_pt1 | contig 13015 bp, 6 predicted proteins | sample YNPCB0191_FD_202220 | JGI IMG/M metagenome (GOLD analysis project Ga0272448, IMG submission 202220) | Hot spring sediment microbial communities from Yellowstone National Park, WY, United States - YNP-CB-019-1 | ecosystem: Environmental > Aquatic > Thermal springs > Hot (42-90C) > Sediment...
AAACTTATAGAGGCAGTGGGGATGGAAAATGTGAAGATAAACTATGACCCTGCCAATTTCTTATACTTTGGTGAGGACCCGATAAAGGCAATAGATGAGATTCTCCCCTATGTTGGATTTACTCACTTTAAGAGTGTGAAGTATGAGGATGGAAAACCAAAATATTGTAGATTATCTGAAGGAGTAATTGACTATAAAAAGATATTTGAGAGATTGTTCGGGAATAATTCCTCTCCCTTGAGGGGAGAGGGTAAGGGGGAGATGGTCTATACTGGATATATCGGACTTGAATATGAAGAACCCAGTGATGTAGAAGAAGGGACACTGGATGATTTTGAATATATAAAAAATTTGATAAAGGAGGTGATGGAAAGGGAAAGGAGAAAAAGTAGTAAGAGGGAAGGTTGAAATGCAGTTCTGTTTAGATAGAAAACCTTTATGGAGGTGGAAGATGAAAAAGAGAAATGTAAGAAGGACTGGCTTCACGCTGATAGAGTTGCTGGTAGTGGTGGCAATCATTGCCATCTTAGCGGCAATGTTGCTACCTGCTTTATCACAGGCAAGGGAAAGGGCAAGGCAGGCAAAGTGTATCAATACCTTAAAACAGTGGGGCCTTGCGTGTTTGATGTATGCAGATGACTATGGTGAATTCTTACCCTTTTGGGTTGACTACAACCCATCACCAACTGGTTTCTGGGGTTATTACTTAAGGTCATATATAAGGTCAGGACAGAAGGGAAGCTGGCAGGCAGAGGTATTACCCTATATAAACTGTCCATCAAGAACATATAAACTTACAACTGGTACAGGCACATATGGTATTGATAACAGTACGGCTCTTAATACATATATCAGTTATGGGTTTAACTACGGAATATTGAGACGCAAAGGGGGTTGGCCCAATCCTGGATTTTCAAGAAAAATTACAGACATTATGCGCCTTGGAAGGGTTATTTTAGGTGATTCAGGTGATAGGGCTACACGGGGTTATTATGCGTTTTCTGCAACACAGTATACAAGGGTTGCTACAGATGTTCACGCAGGTTCAGGTGGTAACTATCTTTTTGGGGATGGTAGTGTGAGGTTTTATACATATAACCAGATGGTGAGTGAAAAAGATAAATTGCTTGGTGATATACTTGATTATTAATTGAAGAGGATATCCCCCTCTCCCCTACGGGGGGAGAGGGGGCAAAGGAGGGGGATAAAAAGAGATAAATCATGACCCCAAACAAAGAGAGAGAAGCAGAGAGGACTACGGGGTAAATGTGCCTTTGTGCCTGAGGGTAGCAATCTTCTGTAGCATCTTGTAACTTTGTGCCTTAAATATAAACGCGGTTCACTAAGTATTTACTGAAGAGGTAAATGATGTTTAAAAAGAGTATATTATCTCTTTTATTTGTGTGGGGTCTTGCCTTTGCCGGAGTTGACTCTTTTAACTGGAAAGGTGAGGATGGAATCCAGCGAAAATATGAAATAGATACAGGAGAAGGATTTAATGGGACAATAAGTGGACTGTGGCTTGATGAAACCAAACTTCTAAGAGGCACCATTATTCTTTTTGAAGAAAATAAGTTGTGGGATTCAGATGGTGATGATGCAAGGAAAAACGCTACTTTTCAGAAAATAGAAAAACTCTTATCCGAAAGGGCAAAGGCAGTAATGACTGAATCAATTGTCGGATGGGGTGAAAGAAAAGTAAAGGTAAGACATTTTTTCTACACATTTGAAGGAGATGATGGACTTTATTACAGAATAGTGCTGGAACCGATTTCTGAATTTTATCTTATACGTGCCTTTAAGGTTGATTTCTTTGACCATTTAGAGAGTGGAAAGGTTTTACAGAATACAGTTAGGGAAGACACTGTTCAGGGATGGTCAGAGTGGAGTTTATTTGGTGCCCCTTTCAGTTTAACCCAGATATATCTTGGTCCATCTGGGTGGTATTGTGACAAATACTGGAAATACTGGACCGATTGGGGAATAGACACGAAATATAAAGCAAGTCAGAACAATATTCTTTATAGTGACAAAAAATTTCTCTTTAATAATCCTATACGTGCTGACTATATCTTTTTCCCATCAGAAGGAGATGACCCATCATCCCCATCCCCGAAGGGTAAGATGTATTATGAGAGGGTGATGAATGTAAAGGAAGGTTTGTTTCTTACAAAGGGGAAAAATACTAAGGAACTGATAATCAGAAAGGGGCATATTGTTATAAATGTAAATGACCTTCCAGCCCAGTTTGATATTCAGTATAAATGTAATAACTCTAAAGTTGTTTTATTTCTTGCCCGTGGTCTTCCAAAGAAACCAGGTTGTATTTATATATTAAGGGAAGGCAAGCAAGAACTTATTTATAACTCCAATGTTATGGATATATGGAAAGATGAAGCCGGGTATAATGCTGCTTTTTTTCTTAAATTAGAGGACAATACCACTGTTATAATTTCTCCTGAGGAAGAAAAAGCAGAAAAAAAAGAAACAGTAAAATCAAAAGAGAGATATGTAGTTTATTGTGGTGGGTATCCTGATACGGATTGGGAAGAAGGGAAGTTATATGGTTGTATAAGAGGGAAACCATATCTCGGATGGGCAACCCTTGCCCCTGGACTTGTCAATCCGGAAAAATTGGTTAGAGAAGATAGAGAAAAGGTTATATATCGCTTTACTTCACTTGAGGCAAATCATAATTATAGTGTAAGGTTGAGTTTCTATAATGAGAATGATGTTAAGAAATTTCGTATTATGGCAGGTAGCATCCCCCTTGGAGAAATAGTATTACCACTTGAACAGACAGTTACTTTTGAAAAGCCCATCCCTAAAGAAGCAATTAGAAATGGTGTTCTGGATATCTCGGTTGAACTTATTGAAGGTTCTTCTGTGGTGGTTTCAAAAATATGGATTATAGAAGAATAAAAAATTAAAGAAGGGAGGTATAGATGGGAAAGGGCAGGTTATTGATGTTTGTTTTTATTTTTTCTTTTCTTGTTTTTTCCTGTAATGGAAAGGAATCCATTGATAGTGGAGTGGCGGTACTTGTACTAAATCCAACAGGTAAGAACTACCAGAACTATGGTGTAGAGGTTCCATTTGAAAAACTTGGAATTAGTCAGAATATAAAGGTTGACACTTTAGTTGTTAAAGATAGTAGTGGAAGGGAGTGTCTCTCTCAAGTAGAGGATAGGAATGGAGATGGCTATTTTGGAACAGGAGATATACTGTATTTTGTTGCAGAACTTCCCACAGGTTATTCATTATTCAGTGTCTCTGAAAGTGGAGAAACTGGAAGAAAGATAGATAAACTTCTATCAAGCAGACAAGAAGGTGATATGATTATTATCTCGGGTAAAAATTTTGAAGTTATATTTTCGGGTAAAAGCGGACTACCTCAGAAGTATATTATAAGTGGGAAAGAAGTTTACTTCACACCTGAATTTAAAGTTTATGGAGTTTCCCCTGGAAAAATAAAAGGAATAAATTGGGATGATTATCGTGGGGATATAGATATTTCTTCAACTACCTTTGTAAAACTGGAAAAGGGAGGTTTGCGATGCAGGGTCTCTTTTGTTAAGAATGGGATTTCTGGGTTCTTTTATGTTTATCCTGATGGGAATATAGAAGGTAATATTGATGGAGATAAAAATAAGATAACATCTACACTTACATTGAAAAATATTCCTCTATCTCAATTTCAGGAGATAGTTCTTTCTATGAATTATGGTAATTTATTTACCAAACCCACATCATACACGTGCGGAGGGCGTTTCTTTTTTGGCGGGCTGTTCAGTAATACACTAAATATTGGCATAGGGGTGGCACAACCACATCAAGAAGAGTTAGATAGACCTTATCCATGGATAAGAATTCCCAGTGAGCAACTTCTAAATGATGCTATAAGTAAAAATCTGGGTTCTATCTGGTTAAACCATCTACCAGGTGATAGGTTCTGGTTGTTGTTTTTCACATCAAAGGACTCCCTACAAGAAAAACTTGATATGATTGGAAGTAAAATAGATATTTTCACAGGAAGGGAACTTGTTGAATTTTCGGGAATGGAAGAGGATTACTGGACAGAAGTAAATAATTACTTTAAAAAGTTGTCTCAATTTCTAAATATTCCTTCTGACCTTAAAGATTATAGAGAACTTTTCCAAGTAATGAAATTATATAAAGAAATGATTAAATCAGCACATGGTTATATAGAGATGGCAAGAAAGGATGTAGAAAAGATTAAAGAGAAAGGATATGAGACAGCAGGTATAGAAATTAGTTTAAAATATGCGGAACTCCTTTTTAATATTGCGGATTTTGACCTTTCTAAAGGAAGACTTGATAGACACCACAAAAGGACACTGGAAGGATTGAAGGAACTCGTATCTGCCTCAGAAAAGTTAAAACAGAGGATTCCAAAGCAGTTGTTTGGCAAAAAAGAGCCGTGGTTTCATGGAACAAATATTGCTACTAGCTGTTATGCAAGACCACTTGAATTAGATTATGGGTATTGTGCCAATATCTTTGAACCCATGCTGATGTCTGATTATTATAAGCCTCTGGACATCTTGGAAATAGAGTATTTGCATACAAATTACACGTGGGATCGGCTGGAAGAGGAGGAAGGTATATATGACTTTAGTGAACTTGACGAGTTTATAAAGACACTTGCAAAGCATAACAAAAAGTTATATTTCCAGATAGGAGATAATATTTCAATAGGGATGGCTCCTGGCTGGGCAGTAAAAAAATATAAAGGATGGGCGTATAAGGATTTCCCTGGAACATGGATGGAAAAATATGCCTTTACTTGGGTTTCTCCTGAACTTTATGGAAATGTCCCTGAATGGATGCAGCAACTTCAGAAACTTGTCAGGAAGGTAGTTGAAAGATATAAAACATATGAAGGGAGTGTTATTAATGCCTGGGGGGTCTGGAATGAACCAGGATTTACTCACTATGGCAAAGAAGAACTTTTCAATCAGGACCATTTTATGGATTGTTTCAGGAACTTTTTGAAGAAGAGATATGGAAGTATTGATGAGTTGAACAGTTACTGGGGAACTAACTATAAGTCGTTTGCAGATGTAAAGAGGGAGCCTTTTTTAAGGGCAAGCAGTGATAGTAAGAAAGAGATATCAATGAGTGGGGAATGGAAATTTAAAGTTGACCCTCAGGATAAAGGGGTAATGGAGAAGTGGTACTCTCCAGAATATTCTGATAAGAACTGGCTTACAATTAAGGTTCCTGGTTACTGGGAGGAGCAGTTTAAGGAATATAAGGATTATGATGGCTATGCCTGGTATAGAAAAGAGATAATAATTCCTGAAGAATGGAAAGGTAAAAGAATTGTTTTAAAGTTTGGCGGTGTGGATGATGATTGTATTGTTTATCTTAATGGAGAAATGGCATATGAAAATAAAGGTTATAATGTTCCCTTTGAGATAGATATTACTGATATATGTAAAAAAAGTAATAAACTTATAATAGCAGTCCGTGTGTCTGATACTTATCAATTAGGAGGGATATATAAAGATGTTTTGCTCTCTCTTCCGGGTATTTTCCGACCATATTATGAATATTCAGCCCGTGTAACAGACTGGCACGACTTTTTAATTAAACAACTTGCAGATTTTTTAAATTTCTGGAATGCAGATATAAATAAGATGTCTCCACTTCCTGTGGCAGAAAAGACAGGTCAAGCAATAGACAAAAAAATTATACTTAACGGTATTGATGAATTTTCAAAAAGTAAAGTTTATTATGGTATGGCTGCTTTTGATTTGTATAATCCATCTAGAGAAATAAACCTTTATGCAGATTTAAACAGGAGTGCTCATAATAATGCTAAGCCAATCTGGATAGGTGAGTTTGGATGGTATACTGAGGACTATACAGGCAATTTAAGTATTCCTGCAAAAGATATTGCACATATGTCTTGGGCAGGTTTTATGCATGGAGTAAAAGGTTTTTATCACTGGTTATGGACAAGTTATTGTGGATTCTCAGACCATCGCACCTCTCCAAATGATGCATTTATTGAGGTATCTAAACTAAATGCACTGGCAAAGATTATACCACAGGTTTTCTCAGCATCTCCTGAAAGGAAAATTGCTATATTCTTCCCATCCACATCAATCTTACTTAGTGATGGTGATTCTATAAGGTTAAGGTTTGAATCACTGTATTATATGCTTAACGATATGAATATACCCATTGACTTTATTGACTGGAAACAGATTATGGAAGGAAGATTAGCCAATTACAGGTTACTGATAATACCTTCCAGCCCTTATATAAGAAGAGATATCTTGGATAGGATAAAGGAATATGTGAAGAATGGGGGGATTGTTTTTGCTTACTGTGACCTCGGTATATGGGATGAAAAAGGGAGAGAATCCTCAGAAAAACCAGGATTTGGACTTCAGGAAATATTTGGATGTAAAATTGCAGAAATTGATGTAGAGATTCCTAAAGAGATAAAAACAATACAAGGATTAGAACTGAAAGGAAAGGATATAATATATCCAATATATCCAATATTAAAGGGGAATGTTGAAGTTGTTTTGGGAACAGATAATCTTCCATTGATTACTAAGAAGAAATATGGGGAGGGCATTGCATATCTTTGCAGTATTGACCTTGGTAAAATTTATGAAAACTCTGAGTTTTCAATGTTAAAATTGTTTGTGGATTTTATCTATGGGATACTTGAAAATTGCGGTGCATCTCCTGATATTAGATTATGGTTAACTGGTGTAGAAGCCATGGTAGTCAAAAATGATGAAGCATCATATCTAATAGTGAATAATCGTCTTTCCTATGCTTCAAATGTAGAAATTTTATTGCAACCCAGTTCTTTGAGCACAGAAAGGATATATGATTTAATAAGTTTTGAATCCTGTGAACTAACTAAAAGTGGTAATTTTTTATCAATGAAGATAAGGGTGCCAGCAGGTAGTGTGAAGATATTCTTTCTGAAAAAATTATAAAAGGAGGTTATCAAAATTATGGGCAAAACAAAGGTTATGATAAAAATAAAAGTGGGTATTTTCTTTTTAATTTCGTTTTATACTTTTGGGGGTCAACTTTATGAAGGTGTAAGTAATAAAAGTTTTGGAAGATTTGGCTGGACAACTTATGGCTGGATAACCGAAGGATATCCACTTTCTAAGGGTGCTGAGAGATATTGTGAAGAATTGCGGGACGGAACATTAGCAAACCTGATAAAAGAAAACTTCTGTGTAAGTCGTCCACCTTGTGATTTTTACCTAATAAGGAGAGAGAATTTAAAGAAGATAGAGGTGATTCAGTGTAACTGGGTGGGGAAGACGATAAAGGCAACCTATCCTGAATTTTATTATTCTCTTACATATAGTGTAGTAACCCCAGGAATTCTTATTGAGAGCAATGATTCTCAACTAACTGTATATACATCCTGTCCATTTACTTTTTATTCCTTTATTCCTGATGTTTCTTTAAGTGCACAATATATTTTAGAACGCCAGCCGGTTGTTAAACAAATTACATATAATTATAAAAGAAAAAGAGATGGTGATATAGCTGCTAACTGGATATTAATCTGGAGTAAAGATGGGAAAGTTCCACTACAAATTGTTTTCGCAAGACATCCTGAGGAGATAGAATTTTCGGAAGACGGAGATACAGTAAATATTAAATTTAAGGGCCCTTTAAGATATGCTGTAGTTCTCACTCCTTTTGGTGTTGATACCTCTTCTAAAAAACTTCAGGAAGGAAATACACTTTCAGGGGATATACTTAAAATATGCAATCTCTGGTCAAGAGCACTTCTTGCCTATCCTGTGAATTGCAGAGAATTTTTTGAAGTAGAGGAAGGATGTATAAGGATCAGAGATATATATGAGTATAAAGAGATTAAAGACGATTGGGGAACATCTCCACTAAAATTAGCACCACTGCCCCCCCTGGTTTGTTTGGCAAAGGAAGAAGGATACCCTGTAAAGTTTTTGGGGGATATAGAAGATTGCAACTATCCAACATGGTATGGACCTTTGAAATGTACAATCAATAAAGAATATGTAGAATATCTTCTTCCTGTTCCACCAATCCAGTTTAAGGGACTTGTAAGAATAGAGAGGAGTAAAGAAGAAGAAAGGGATGTATTATATAGAAAAAAAATTAATGAGATTTTTAAAGAAAGTATTCATTATATCGGCGGTCCACGTAGATTCGACGAAATCCCTTCCCCTTGGCAGGAAAATATTTCATCACCTAATCTGGACCTTTACAGCATCTGGGGTTATTATTACCGTGACCTCCTTTCTTTGCCATATCTTGACTTTGAGGCAAAAAATTTATTGCTGGATGCAGTAAATAACCGTATAGGGATTACTCTCAGCAAATATGGTAGATATATTCCAAAGACAGTGGATAGAAAGCCAAAAGGAGAGATTGATGTAAGGAAAGAACCATATACAGGACAGGAGTACCTTATAACATTTGCATCAGACCCAATACCACCAGAAAGTATTCAAACGCTTGCAGGTATATGGCGGGACCAGGATGAGGCAATTGGGCAGGCACTCCATGACCTTTATTATTACGCATTATACACAGGTAATTGGGAGTCTGTAAGGCAGGGTTGGGAGTTTCCCATCAAGCCCTTGGCAATGTATTTAGAAGTTACTCATGACTGGGCAATTATGTGTGCATCTGCCCTTGAAGGGAAAGGGGGCAGTGGACTTGATATGCTTAATCCCCAATTTCCGGGGTTATTGTGTTATTCAAAACTTGCAAAATACTTAAGAGACGAAGAGACATATAGAAGGGCACTTTATCTTGCATCTAAAACAGCGGTCCCTACTGTTATACGTTTCAGGTTTAAAAAATATGCCTCCCGGTATAACATACCAGGAGGAGACCCTCAGGAGATAGTAGGTGGTTTTATGGAGAATGGAGAATCAGGGAGGTGGGTAATCAATCCTTATAAAGCCCCCAGGAATAACCTTTATTTCCTTCTTACTACTATGTGTTTTCTGGATGATACAAAGGGGCTTAGACCTGAACTATTAGAACTTTATCTCACCTATGTGAAGGATGACTTACATAATTTCGTTTTTAATATAGTCCCTGAACTTTATCCGGACTGGTACAGGGGAGGTCCAGAAAGTATAAACAAAGAAGAGAAGAATAAGGAAAGGATGATATGGGGTGCAATGAGTGGACTGAACAACTTAGATGCAAGAATAAAAATGGGTGAGGAAAGGAAAAAAATAGATAGTTATTTGGAAAAATTTATACCTGTGTGGGAAAGGGTAATAGTTCCAAAGGAGTATGCTCCAAGGAATGGTAAGTTTATTGTCTATACACTCGCATCACTATTGAGTCGGGATTCACCTATCTATCTTCTGGATACCTGGGCTCCCGCTAAATTTATTGATGCCTCCTATAATCCTGAAACATATATGGCACAGATAAAACTTGCCAACCCCCTTGAGAAAGTGATTGATGTGGAGATATTCACTAAAGAGCGACCGAAAGGAGTCATTATAAATGAGAAGAAGGTTTTGGAAGGAAAGGAATGGTTCTATAAAAAAGATATTCTGAGTATTAATTCTAAGGAAAAAGAGATTACTATTAAAATTTTCTGGGACAGGGAGGGGGAAAAACTATGAGAACCTGGAGAATTTGTGAGGTTTTAACAGATGAGGAAATGGAGATTATCCATCATTATGTTTTTAGGATACTGGCAGAAGTTGGTGGTATTGTTCAGAGTCAGGGTATTTTAAAGAAACTTGAAGGATATGGTGCGAAGGTAGATTATCAAAATGAGAGAGTATGGTTCCCTGAAGAATTAATGGAGAGGTTTATTAATGAGTCAGAACCAGTCTCTGAGGAGTTTGATCCTACACAGATAAAAATAGGTGCAGGGACATACGGTGCATTCTGGATGACTCCTGAAGGAAAGGTTGAACTTTTTACAGAAAAGACCATTAAGGAATATATCAGTTTATCTTTAAGTTTAGATAATGTGGATACTTTTGGTATGCCAATTCCTCATGATATGGGACATTTGAAAGTATCTCCCCTCTATATGCGACTTTTATGGTGGAAATATGTAGAACCAAAAGAAGCAGCCGGCAGTGCACAGGTTCAGGACCACCGTCTTATACCCTATATTATTGAGATGGCGGAGGTTATGGCAGATAGGTTTGGCGGGAATGTATGGGATTATGTTTACGGGGATATTGAATTTCAGTCACCTTTTAGATGTGGTAGAGAAGAAGCAAGAATACTTGAAGGATTGATTGAAAGAGGTTTTAGATGCAGTATTGGAGGTCCTATGCCTGCAGTAGGAATAACAACCCCTGTTACATTAGCAGGTGCACTAACAGTTCATATAGCAGAGATATTTTTTAAACTTGTTATATCAAGGGTTATGTATGGGCTTAAAACACTTAACTTTTCAAGTTCTGCATGTATTGTGGATATGAAAACAGGTGCATTTATGAGAAGCAGACCTGAAAACGCTCTTTTTGCACTTGCAATGGGACAGATGGCTCATAAGAAATACAAAGGATATTACAGGGGACCCAGTTTTGGAGTTTGTGATGCGCAGACTGCATCGGTTGAAGCCGGCTTTCAAAATGGAATGCTGGTCTTTACTGGAATAATGGCTGGAAGTAGATATATGGGAGGTTTAGGGGTTATCTGTCAGCCAACCTGCATTATTTCTCCTGTCCAGATGATAATAGACAATGAATGTGCTGGTATTGTGAAGAGATTTATCAGAGGTTTTGATGTGAACAAGGAAACCATAACATTTGACCTGATAAAAGAGGTTATTCCATATGGAAGTTTTTTAGATAAAACCCATACAGTAGAAAACTTTAGAAAGGAACTGTGGCAGCCTGTTATTTTTAATCGGGATAATTATCAGAAGTGGGCTTTATCTAATAGCAAAACAGATGTAGAAAAGGCAAAAGAGATTTACTATGAGATTGTGAAAAATAAAGATATAATTCCTAAGATAGATGAAACCACAGAAAAAGAACTTTTAAAGATTATTCACTCAGCAGAAAAGTCATTAAGTATATAAAAGGGGTTATGATGATAAAAATAACAAGTGATTTTGAGTCAGGGAATGGGAAGAATATAAAAAAGATAGGGGAGAATTATTTTCAACTTGAGACAGTTGGAGAAGGTAGTAGTTATGCAGGATATTTCTGTTTCAAGGTAATAAATGAAGACAGGCAGGATATTAACTGTAGGGTAGATGTGATTCTTGACAGGGATATTGAATATACTGAATTTGACAGGCAGGGATTTCTCAATTCTCAGCCGCCTTTGTGGTTCAATATAGATGGTGTATGGCAGAAGACCTTTGATTATCAGAGGGGAGACCTTATACTTCACATAAACCTCACTATTCCAGCAGAAAAGACAGTTCTTATTACAAGTATGGCACCTCTTTTTTACAGTGAATTTACAAAGGAATTAAAAGAGCATCTATCAAAAAATATAATAGGTAGATATTATGAGATTGGGAATTCCTTTGAGGGCAGACCCATAGTTCTTGTATCTATTGGTAACCTTGAAGCCCAAAGGCATATCCTTGTTATCTCCGGGCTACACGGGATAGAATTTCCAGGTATCTGGGCAGCAAAGGGAATTATAGATTTTCTTCTCTCAGAAAGTTCTGAAGCAAAGGAAATAAGGGAAAGATTTATTGTAGATATTATACCCTATGGCAATCCTGATGGGACTGTAAAAGGCAGGCCAAGGACAAATGCACAGGGTATAGATATTCACCGTGAGGCAAATCCTTTAAAGGAGCATGTTGCTCCTGAGGTAAGGGCAATCTGGAATTGGATTGAGAAATACCCACCTTTTCTTTATATCAACCTTCATGGATGGAGTGCATGTGAGAAAGGGACAGAACCATTTGAAGGTGCTTTAAGACCAGGAATTCATTTTTACAGAAAATGGGGGCTTGAAAATAAAGTTAAAGAGTGTGATATGTCTCTTACAGAATATGCAAACCCTATATCCAGATATGATAAGATTGTTGAATTTGGTATAAGTTATGGTGCTGAGCCAGACAATCTACTTGAACTTCTTGCACAGAGATATGGGACTATTTCCTATTGTTATGAGCCGAATATGCGGACAGGTCCTCTTAGCTGTCAGGAAAAAGGAATAAAGGTGTTGAAGGGACTTCTTAAGCCGTTTCTATAAAAAAGGAGGGTTATGATTATCCGCCAGGCAGATGAGAAGGATGTAAGAGATATAGTGAAGGTTTTAGCAGGGGCGTTTAACAGGGCTGACTGGAAGGAAGGAGGAGAGAATTATAAAAGGCAGATAGAGAAAGTTTCCAGGAGTATAGATGAGTGGTTTGTTCTGGTTGATGATGGAAAGATAGTAGGGACATTAGAGATACTAAAACACAGGTTAAGGATAGGGAAGGCAGTGATTATTAAGGGTGATGTAGGTGAGGTATCTATACTACCGGAGTGTCAGGGTAAGGGATATGGCAGTAAGATGATGGAAGATGCAATCTTATGGATGAGGAAGGAGCGGTATGACCTTTCACGTTTAGGTGGGCTTGTGAAGTTTTATAGTAGGTTCGGTTATATAAGATTTCCGAGGAGATATGTTGAGATTACAGTGGGTAATAAAGCGAGAGCAGGTGCATCTATAGTTGAAGAAGGAGAAGTTCCTATTGATAAAGAATTATTAAGCAAGATACGGCTGTTTGACCCTGAGAAGGACTTTAATTCCTATATTGAACTTGTTGACAGGTTTGAGTCGCGATACAATGGTTCATCTGTAAGAGAAAAGCCACTAAAAGCAAAGGATATAGAGGTAGGTCCACTTTTCTTTGTATTTGTTGAGGATGGTAAGGTAGTTGGATATTTTTCAGGTTGCAGGTATGAGAAGGATTTGGGAGGTCCAGAAGGGATGCTTACAATTTACAATATTGGATATGAGTGGGAGAGACCTTATGTATTGAAGGCACTTGTAAGTTATATAAACA
>Ga0272448_1006168_pt1 | contig 13011 bp, 10 predicted proteins | sample YNPCB0191_FD_202220 | JGI IMG/M metagenome (GOLD analysis project Ga0272448, IMG submission 202220) | Hot spring sediment microbial communities from Yellowstone National Park, WY, United States - YNP-CB-019-1 | ecosystem: Environmental > Aquatic > Thermal springs > Hot (42-90C) > Sediment...
CTGATACTTCGTGATCGCTGACGTCAACGTCGTCTTCCCATGATCTACATGCCCTATCGTCCCTATGTTAACGTGCGGCTTCGTCCTCTCAAACTTCTTCTTTGCCATCGGTGCCTCCTGCGTTGGTTATACCGTTACCAACAGTTACCATCGGTAATGAGCAAACGCCTTGTTGGCGGCTGCCATTTTATGGGTATCTTCCCGTTTCTTAATTGCATTGCCACGATTATTAAACGCATCCATGATCTCTCCCGCCAGTTTGTCGTGCATCGTTTTTTCAGAACGAGCACGGGCATATTCAATAATCCATCGCAGTGCAAGTGCAAGCTGGCGATCCGGTCGCACCTCGACGGGCACCTGATAGTTTGCGCCACCGATGCGCCGTGATTTGGTTTCCACTGCAGGTTTGACATTATTGAGTGCAGCCTTAAAAACCTCTAACGGATCCTTGCCAGTTTTCTCTTTCACAATATCAAAACTGCTGTAGACAATGCGCTCGGCAAGACTTTTCTTCCCGCGCTGCATAATTTTATTGATAAACATTGAAACGGTTTTGTCTTTGAACCGGGTATCCAGTGCTGTTTCCCGTTTAGCTGCTTCACGTCGTCGCGCCATACCGCAAACTCCTCGTGCGTCTTGAGCTTATTTAGGCTTTTTCGCTCCGTATTTAGAACGACCCTGTTTCCTGTTTTCAACGCCTGCAGAATCAAGCGTGCCGCGAATAATATGATACCGAACACCCGGAAGGTCCTTCACCCTGCCCCCCCTAACCAGCACGACAGAATGCTCCTGCAAATTGTGGCCGACACCGGGTATGTAGGCGGTTATTTCAATGCCATTGGTAAGCCGTACGCGGGCAACTTTTCGCAATGCCGAATTAGGCTTTTTCGGCGTTGTTGTATAGACACGAGTACACACACCGCGGCGTTGGGGGCACTGCCGCAGAGCAGGCGATTTGGTTTTGCGCACGACTGGGTCTCGCCCCTTGGTGCAGAGCTGATTTATTGTTGGCATACAGTATCCTCAGTCTAAATACTGAAATTAAAAATTAAATTAACTAACACGCTTACATTTTTTTGTCAATCACAAAAAGCATTTTTAATGGCTCTTTTTGAATATTTTTTCATTTATTCTCGCTGCGGCATGTTACGGCGCAGCTTCCTGCTGGTTGCTCTGTTCGGTCTGTACGGCAAGCTTGCGGTATTCGGGATAACCGGTTCCGGCAGGGATGAGCCGCCCCATAGCAGCGTTTTCTTTCAGCCCTCTCAGATAATCAACCTTGCCCTCAATAGCAGCCTGAGTTAGTACACGGGTGGTTTCCTGAAAAGATGCAGCAGAAATAAAACCTTCACTGCTCAAAGAAGCCTTGGTTATGCCTAACAGCAGTGGTTCAGCAACAGCAACCTGCCCCCCTTGGGCGCGAACACGTTCGTTTTCTTCCTCAAACCGTGTTTTTTCAACCTGTTCACCGAGGAGAAAACTGGTATCACCAACCTCTTTAATTTTCACCCGCTGCAACATCTGACGCACAATGACTTCAATGTGCTTGTCGTTAATCTTGACACCCTGCAGCCGGTATACTTCCTGCACTTCATCAACCAAGTATTTTGCCAATTCTTTTTCGCCAAGAATATTCAAAATATCATGAGGGTTGGGCAATCCGTCCATAATCTGTTCCCCTGCCCGAATACGGTCACCCTCGTGCACACTGATGTGCTTCCCTTTAGGGATAAAATACTCTTTTGGTTCGAGCTTTCTGCCACCGACATCAGTAACCGTCGGCGTAACAACAACTTTGCGCTTCCCCTTGACATCCTTGCCAAACGACACCACGCCGTCAATTTCACTAATGACAGTATCCTCCTTGGGTTTTCGTGCCTCAAACAGCTCGGCAACCCGAGGCAGTCCTCCGGTAATATCTTTGGTTTTTGTTGTTTCACGGGTGATTTTGGCTAATACATCACCCGGCAACACCTGATCGCCTTCATTGACAACTATGTTTGCGCCAACCGGCATGAAATACCGGGCATAGCGCTCTTTTTCAGCAATTATTTTTACCGTTTTCCCTTTGTCATCTTTAATAGAAATGCGCGGCCTGCTGTCAGGATCCTTGGACTCCACAACAACCCGAGAAGCAAGTCCAGTCACTTCATCCACCTGTTCCCGAACCGTTGCACCTTCAATGAGGTCGCCAAACTTTACCGTGCCCCCGACCTCGGCAAGAATCGGGGTTGCAAAGGGATCCCACTCGGCAAGCACATCGCCAACGCGGACCTTGTCGCCGTCTTTGACTTTGAGCTTGGCACCGTAAATAACTGAATAGCGTTCGCGTTCTCGACCGGAACTATCAAGAATCGCAAGCTGCCCATTGCGGTTCATCACGACGATATGACCGTCGCGGTTCTTGATCCAGCGGATGTTTGAATAGCTGATCGTTCCGCTGTGCTGCGCCTCAAGTGTTGTTTGCTCAACCCGCCTGCTTGCTGTACCGCCGATGTGGAAGGTACGCATGGTAAGCTGGGTTCCCGGTTCACCGATTGACTGTGCGGCAATAATGCCAATAGCCTCTCCAATATTCACCATCCGACCGCGCGCTAGATCTCTGCCATAGCACTTGGCGCACACACCGCGCCGTGCCTGACAGGTCAGCACCGACCGAATGCGCACCTTTTCGATGCCCGATTCTTTGATTTTCTCAACAGCATCTTCATCAATTTCCTCATTTTTGTGGACGATAACCTCACTGGTCACTGGGTCAATAATATCCTCAAGACTCACCCGCCCGAGCACTCGATCGCCCAGCTCCTCGATGATTTCCCCGCCTTCCACAAGTGAGGTCATATAGATGCCATCAATCGTGCCGCAGTCAAGCTCACTAATCACGCAGTCCTGCGCCACATCCACAAGACGCCGCGTCAGGTACCCTGAATTAGCGGTTTTCAGCGCAGTGTCAGCAAGACCCTTGCGGGCACCGTGCGTTGAAATAAAATACTGAAGCACGGTCAGCCCTTCGCGGAAATTTGCTGTAATCGGTGTTTCGATAATTTCGCCTGAAGGTTTTGCCATAAGACCGCGCATGCCGGCAAGCTGCCGTATCTGCTGAGCGCTACCCCGCGACCCTGAATCAGCCATCATATAAATTGAGTTGAAGCTTGGAACCTTTTTGACCTTGCCCTCACGGTCCTTGATCTCGTCAGTGCCCAGTTCTTGCAGCATTTCATCAGACACCTGTTCAGTCACGCGCGCCCAAATATCAATCACTTTATTGTAGCGCTCACCGTCGGTAATCAGACCATCCTTGTATTGATTTTCAATAGTACGCACTTCCTGTTCCGTCTCTTCAATCATGGTCTCCTTGCGAGACGGTACGCGCATATCCTTGATGGAAATTGAAATGCCCGACTGTGTGGCGTATTTATAGCCAAGGTCCTTGAGACGGTCTGAGAGAATAACCGTCTTTTTATCGCCGCAGTACCGGTACGCATAATCAATCAGGTTTGCCAGCTCCTTTTTGTTCATCACGCGGTTAATTACCGAAAACGGTATTTCTTCAGGAACGATCTCCCAAAGCAGCACGCGTCCCACCGTCGTTTCGACCATCTCTCCATTGAGCCGAACTCTGATGCGGGCATGCAAGTCAACCTCATGGGCATCATAGGCTGCGCGTACCTCCATGTCATTGGCAAAGGTTTTGCCCTCACCGCGCGCCATCTCTTTTTCCCGCGTCATATAGTAGATTCCCAGCACAATATCCTGCGTCGGAATAATAATGGGCTTCCCATTTGCCGGGGACAAAATGTTGTTGGTTGACATGAGCAGCACCCGCGCTTCAATCTGTGCCGTCAGGGTGATCGGCACATGAACCGCCATCTGGTCGCCGTCAAAATCAGCATTGAATGCTGTACAGACCAGCGGGTGCAACTGAATAGCCTTCCCCTCAATGAGGACCGGCTCAAAAGCCTGAATACCAAGCCGGTGGAGCGTCGGTGCGCGGTTCAGCATGACCGGAAACTCCTTCACCACCTGCTCCAGACAGTCCCACACCTCGGGGGTTTCACGCTCGACCATCTTTTTGGCGCTCTTAATGGTAGTCGCAAACCCCTTCATAATCAGCAGGTTATAGACAAATGGCTTAAAGAGTTCGATGGCCATGCGTTTGGGCAGTCCACACTGGTGCAGCCGCAGCTCCGGACCGATGACAATGACCGTGCGACCCGAATAGTCAACCCGTTTGCCCAAAAGGTTCTGGCGAAACCTCCCCTGTTTACCTTTGAGCATGTCGCTCAGCGATTTCAGTGGTCGTTTGTTGCGACCGGTCAGAACCTTGCCGCGCCGCCCGTTATCAAACAGCACGTCCACCGCCTCCTGCAGCATCCGCTTTTCATTACGGATGATGATGTCCGGAGCGTCAAGCTCTAAGAGTTTTTTGAGCCGGTTATTGCGGTTGATAACTCTCCGGTACAGGTCATTGAGGTCAGAGGTTGCAAATCGTCCGCCGTCGAGCGGCACAAGAGGCCGGAGGTCTGGCGGAATAACCGGAATCACTTCAAGAATCATCCATTCAGGTTTATTGCCCGAGTTTCTGAACGCTTCAACAATACGCAGCCGTTTTGCAAGTTTTTTCTTCTTGGCTTCAGATGAGGTTCTCTGAATGTCTTCCCGCAGGTCAACCGACAGTTGATCAAGGTTAAGTTGCCGCAACAGTTCCCGGATTGCTTCAGCGCCCATCCCTGCTTCAAAATCTTCACCACTTTCATATTTCAGCTTCCGGTACCGGTCGTCATCGAGAAGTTCGCCGACCTTCACTGATGCCTTGCCCGCTGACGTCACCACATAGGACTCAAAATAGAGCACCTTTTCCAGTTCCCGGAGCGTCATATCAAGCAGCGTACCAATACGGCTGGGAAGGCTGCGCAGAAACCATATGTGGGCAACCGGGCACGCCAGTTCAATATGCCCCAGTCGCTCACGCCGCACAAAGGAATGTATAACCTCAACACCGCATTTTTCACAGACAATGCCACGATGTTTAAGCCGCTTATATTTACCGCAGTTACATTCATAATCCTTCACTGGCCCAAAGATCTTTGCACAAAACAGTCCATCACGCTCAGGTTTGAAAGTCCGGTAATTGATGGTTTCGGGCTTTTTGACCTCGCCGTTTGACCACCCCCGGATCGTTTCAGGAGATGCAATAGATATCTTTAGGGCATCAAAGCTGTCCACCGGACGTGAATGTATCTGCTGCAATGAAAAAAAACCGTTCATACATCCATCCTTATCACGATGCGTAATGATCAGTTATTTTTTTCTGTCTCGATAAACTGCACATCAAGACAGAGGCTCTGGAGTTCTTTGACCAGCACATTGAACGATTCAGGGATTGCCGGGGTAATATCAAGCTCACCCTTGACAATATTCTCATACAGCTTGGTTCGACCAAAGACATCGTCTGATTTGAGCGTCAAAAATTCCTGCAGCGTGTGTGCTGCGCCATACGCTTCAAGCGCCCAGACCTCCATTTCTCCGAGCCGCTGTCCCCCAAACTGCGCTTTCCCGCCCAGCGGTTGCTGGGTCACCAGTGAATATGTACCGATAGATCGAGCATGAATTTTGTCATCAACAAGGTGATGTAGTTTCATCATATAAATGACCCCGACCGTCACCTCGCGATCAAACGGATCACCCGTGCGACCGTCAAACAGCAGCATTTGCCCTGAGGTCGGCAGACCAGCCTCCTCAAGGCACTTGTTGATCTGAGATTCCTTGGCACCCTCAAACACTGGACTTGCCATATGAACCCCTCGACCAATCCGACGTGCAACAGCACGCAGCTGATCATCATCCAGTGCATCAATAAGCTGAGCAACCTCCTTGCTGCCGTAGAGCTCTTTAATTTTTTTACGCAATTTCTCAGGGGCTACCTCAGCCTCGACCATTTCCTGAATCCTCTGTCCAAGCCCCTTCGCAGCCCACCCCAGATGGGTCTCCAAAATTTGTCCAACGTTCATACGCGAGGGCACACCCAGCGGGTTGAGCACAATGTCCACCGGCGTACCGTCAGCAAGATAGGGCATATCTTCAACCGGCAGAATACGCGAGAGTACGCCTTTATTGCCGTGCCGACCAGCCATCTTGTCACCGACTGAAAGCTTTCGTTTAACCGCAAGGCTGACCTTGACCATTTTAATGACACCCGGCGGCAGCTCGTCCCCCTGTTTCAATTTTTCTATTTTTTTTTCAAAAATGACCTTGAGAACATTAATCTCCTCGTCAAGGGTTTCTTTGATCCTTTCAATTTTCTCAGGCAGATCCTCCCCATGGACGATCGGAACATTTATCCATTTAGCAATCGGCAAATTGTCAACATCATCTTCAGTAATGACGTGGTTTTTGGGAAAAATGACTTTCTTTTTCTTTTCATCCTCATACTTCTTTGCCACAACCTTACCAACCAGCATTTTTTTCAGGCGCTTGTTGACGCTTTCCCGAAGAATCCGTATCTGGTCTTCTTGATCCTTCAAAAGCCGCGCCCGTTCTTCATCCTCGATCGAGCGCGTGCGTTCATCCTTATCTGCCCCTTTGCGCGAAAAAATATTAACGCTGATTACCGTGCCTTCAACACCGGTGGGAACACGCAGCGATGTATCCTGAACATCCCGTGCTTTTTCCCCAAAAATAGCCCGCAGCAGCTTTTCCTCTGGTGAGAGCTGCGTCTCACCCTTAGGGGTTATCTTTCCCACTAAAATATCGCCTGCTTTGACCTCTGCGCCGATGCGCACAATGCCGCTTTCATCCAGATTGATGAGCATGTCTTCGCCCACATTAGGGATATCGCGGGTAATCTCTTCCTTCCCCAGCTTGGTATCCCGGGCAAGCACTTCAAATTCCTCGATATGGATTGAGGTAAACGTATCTTCTTGGATCAGCTTTTCGCTCACCAAAATCGAGTCCTCGAAGTTATAACCTCCCCACGGCATGAAAGCGACCAGCACATTACGTCCCAGCGCCAACTCACCCATCTCGGTTGCCGGACCGTCAGCAATAATGTCACCTGCCTCTACATAATCCCCGACCCGCACAATTGGTTTTTGGTTCAGACAGGTATTCTGATTAGAGCGCCGGTATTTCGTCAGTTTATAAATATCAACATCTGAACCGATATGAATGTCTTCATCTTCATGCTTAATAACGATTCGTTCAGCATCCACACTGCGGACAATGCCGTTGCGACGTGCCACGACAACAACGCCTGAATCTCGTGCCGCGATGCTCTCCATGCCCGTACCGATCAGCGGTGCTTCAGTCCGAAGCAGGGGTACCGCTTGTCGCTGCATATTGGAGCCCATAAGGGCACGGTTTGCATCATCATTTTCAAGAAACGGAATCAGGGATGCAGCAACGCTTACCAATTGCTTCGGCGATACGTCCATATACTCTATGTCTTCAGCTGCAGCCATCACGAATTCGCCGCCACGGCGCGCTGATACCAGATTGCTTTTAAATCTGCCCCGTTCGTCCACGGGAGCATTTGCCTGCGCAATAGTAAATTTTTCTTCCTGATGCGCGGTGAGATACTCGATCGTGTTGGTGACCTTTCCCCGTTCAACCTTACGGTATGGTGTTTCTATAAATCCATATTGGTTGACGCGGGCATAGGTTGATAGTGACGCAATGAGCCCGATGTTGGGACCCTCAGGGGTTTCAATCGGACAGATGCGACCATAGTGGGTTGGATGTACATCGCGCACCTCAAACCCTGCACGCTCACGGGTCAAGCCGCCAGGTCCGAGCGCACTCAAACGTCGCTTGTGCGTGATTTCAGCCAGCGGATTGGTCTGGTCCATAAACTGAGACAGCTGACTGGAACCAAAAAATTCCTTCACCACCGCTGACACCATTTTTGAATTAACAAGATCATTGGGCATCAGCGTCTCCACTTCCTGAAGGCTCATGCGCTCTTTTATGGCGCGTTCCATACGCACCAAACCGATGCGGTAGTGGTTCTCCACAAGCTCCCCAACGGTCCGTACCCGGCGATTGCCTAAATGGTCAATGTCGTCAATGTCTCCCCTGCCGTTTTTTATTTCAATGAGCAGGCGAACCGTTGCAAGGATATCATCTTTGGTCAGGACCTGCACATCTATGGGCGTTGTAAGATTCAGCCGCTCATTGATTTTCAGCCGTCCCACTTCAGTCAGTTCGTAATACTCACTGTCAAAAAACAGCTTATGGAAAAACAGATTGGCACTCTCCTGACTTGGGGGATCGTTTGGTCTGAGCCGCTTATAGATTTCTACAATGGCGCTCTCTGCACTCTTAACCTTGTCAAGAGCAAGTGTATCACGGAATGACGAGTCAACCTGCAGATGATCAATAAAAAGAATTTTAAACGTAACGGTACGACCAAGGAGGCGATCAAGAATCTCCTTGGTGATCAAGCCGTTGCACGGCAACAGCACCTCACCAGTGTCGGGGTCCACAAGATCTTCAGCAACATAGGTTGGTTTCTCAAGAAGGTCGTTGGGGGTAATGGAAATATGCGTGACGCGGGCATCCTGGAGCTTCTTCATAAGTGCACGGGTAATTTTCCTACCTTTTTTTACCAGGACGGTTTTGGTTTTCTCGTCAAGAATATCCTCCTGCGCAACGACATCACCAAACAAGGGCGAGCGGATCGTGCGCTTGATGGTCGTTCGCTCTATAACGACATCATCAATCGTATAGAAATATTGGAGCAGTTCTTGATCACTATACCCCAGTGCTTTGAGGAGCACCGTTACCGGAAATTTGCGGCGCCGGTCAATGCGCACATAGATAATGTCCTTCGGGTCAAATTCCAAATCTATCCATGACCCACGACTAGGGATGATCCGTGCTGAATAGAGAAATTTTCCACTGGAAAGGTTCTTCCCTTTGTCATGGTCAAAAAACACGCCCGGCGACCGGTGGAGCTGACTCACCACGACCCGTTCGGTTCCGTTGATAATAAACGTGCCGTTATCGGTCATGAGTGGTATTTCGCCAAAATAAACCTCCTGCTCCTTAATGTCCCGGATGTTTTTGGTTTCAGCGTCGTAATTCACGAGCCGCATCAGCACCTTGAGCGGGGAAGCGTAGGTCAATTCCTTTTGGCGGCATTCTTCGAGGTCATATTTGGGCTGCCCTAACGTATAGCTCACAAACTCAAGCGATGATGTCTCGTTGTAATTCTTTATTGGAAAAACGCTTTGGAATACCCGCTGTAAGCCGCAGTATTTCCGATCCTGCGGCGGCACATCCTTTTGCAAAAATTTGTCATAGGACTGCTTCTGGATGTCAATCAAATTGGGTATTTTCATGACATCGGAAAATTCCTTGAAGCTCTTGCGAAAACGCAGTTTCTGTGTGCCAACGTTACTCATGCAACACCCCAATTATAGTTAACCCATGATAAAGCACCGCCGTTGAGCGCTTTTCGTTTCGCGCACTGACAGCAGTGCTCCCACAGCGACCATGGTACGACAGCGGTACAACTACTTAATCTCAGCAGTTGCCCCTGCTTCCTCAAGCTGCTTTTTGATGTCCTCTGCCTCGTTTTTCGGGATACCTTCTTTAACGGTTTTGGGCAGGGCGTCAACAAAGTCTTTTGCCTCTTTCAGTCCAAGTCCGGTAACCGCACGCACCACTTTGATCACATTGATGCGTTTGTCACCTGCGGCGGTCAGCACGACGCTGAATTCGGTCTTTTCTTCAGCCTTTGCAGCCTCAGCAACTGCTCCGGGAGCTGCCATCGCGACAGGCGCAGCAACCGCTGCCGCTGAAACGCCAAATCGCTCTTCCAGCTCTTTAATCAAGCCTGAAAGCTCAAGCACCGTCATGTTCTCGATGAACTTGATCACATCCTCTTTAGTAATGTCTGCCATAAAATAACCTCCTAAAAAAAATACGTTAGAAACCGTTGTGCATCATTCCTGTTATGCTTTTTTTGCGTCGGCAACTGCTGACAAGACGCGCAAGAGTTTCCGCGGAATATCGGCAAGTACTGAGACAAAACCTGTCAGCGGTGCAGCCAAAACGCCTACCACCTGACCGAGCAGCACCTCGCGGCTGGGCAAATTGCCGATCTGTTCGATCTGATGGGGGAGCAACAGTTGTTTTTCAAGAACGCCTGCTCTGATTTTGAACTGAAGTTCAGGGTTGCCTTTGACAAATTCGGTCAACACTTTGGCAATCTGTGCAGGATCACCATCAACAAAGGTAGCCGCAGTCTGTCCGGTCATAGTGTCATGCAGCAACGCATAGGCGCTGTCGCGAGTCGCTATTTTCAGCAGGGTGTTTTTGACCACCTTCAGCTCAGCACCAGCATCACGCACCTGCCGCCGAAGCGCTGTTATTTTTTCTACATTCAATCCGGTATAATCACAGATAATAATGCCCTTGGTTTGTCCGATACGCTCGACGAGCGCCGCTACCGCTTCTTCTCGTGCTTTTCTGCTCACGTTCCTCACCCTTTACAATAATTCATTACGATTAACTTGCCTTAACCGTCGCAATGTCAACCTTGACACCCGGCCCCATCGTTGAGGACAGGACGATATTTTTCAAATACTGTCCCTTGCTCGTTGGTGGTTTCAGCCGGTTTACTGTTTCAATCAGTGCCATGACATTGTCGTAGAGTTTTTGTGCGTCAAAGGATACTTTGCCGACGGGGACATGGACAATCCCAGCCTTGTCCGTCTTGAATTCAACCTTGCCCCGTTTGAGTTCTTGAACAGTTTCCTTAATATTCATGGTTACGGTACCGAGTTTGGGATTTGGCATTAAACCGCGCGGGCCAAGTATTTTTGCAATCCGTCCCACAATGCCCATCATATCAGGGGTTGCGACCGTTTTGTCAAACTCAAGCCATCCCCCCGATATTTTCTCAACGAGCTCTTCAGCACCAACATAATCTGCGCCAGCATCTCGTGCCTCCTTTTCCTTTTCGCCTTTGGCAAACACCAGCACCCGAACTTCCTTGCCGGTGCCATGCGGAAGCATCACCGTACCCCTGACCATCTGGTCTGATTTCCTCGCATCAACACCCAGACGCACTGCAACATCCACGGTTTCATCAAATTTTGCATACGCTGATGACTTGACCTTATCAATAGCCTCCGGTAACGTATAGCGTTTTTCGCGGTCAATCGTACGTGCAGCTTGTATGTATTTTTTCCCATGATGTGCCATAGCAGTACCCTTTACGTATCCTTTTGCAATTCAATACTAACACGCTTCAAAGTCAGTCATCAGAACACCGCTCCCCCATGTTCTGACCACTATCTTTGTGCTTACTGCTCAACCTCAATACCCATGCTGCGAGCCGTCCCCATAATTGTCCGAACTGCAGTTTCAAGGTCTCTCGCATTGAGGTCAGCCATCTTTGTTTTTGCTATTTCCTGAACTTGCGCTAAGGTAACTTTCCCGACCTTGTTTTTATTCGGTTCGCCTGACCCCTTGATAATGCCAGCAGCTTTTTTAAGAAGGTCAGCTGCTGGCGGTGTTTTGGTGACAAAAGTAAATGAACGGTCGCTATAAACCGTAATGACAACCGGAATAATAAGTCCTTCTTTATCTTGGGTCTTTGCATTATAGGCTTTGCAAAATTCCATGATGTTCACGCCGTGCTGTCCTAAGGCAGGACCAACCGGCGGCGAAGGGTTTGCCTTGCCTGCTGGAATTTGCAATTTAATCTGAGTAACAACCTTTTTTGCCATAGCCTGTTCCTTTGCCTCTGCAAGCGTTAATTAAGCTTTTTAACCTGCGAATATTCAAGCTCAATCGGTGTCTGACGTCCAAAGATACTCACGAGCACTTTGAGACGCATTTTTTCGGGTTTTACTTCCTCAACAACACCATTGAAATTCGCAAACGGTCCCTCAACAATTGCCACCTCATCACCCTTTTCAAAGCTGGCAAGCATTTTGGGTCGGAGCTTGCCTTCACGAATTTTTGACAAAAGCTCTTCCACGCCCTCATCAGGAATCGGAATCGGTTTGGTTTTGCCGCCGATAAAACCGGTTACTCGCGGCGTATTCCGCACCAAATGCCAAGTCTCGTTGTTCATATCAACCTGTACCAAAAGGTATCCGGGGAAAAACTTTCGGGTGGTTTTTTTGACCTGCTTTTCTCCTTTTTTACTTCGAAAAATCTCTTCAATGTCCTCGGTCGGGATTAAAATTTCACCGAATGCATCCTCCATATTATAAGCCTTGATGCGCTCTTCGAGCATCTCCTTGACTTTGTTTTCATAGCCCGAATACGTGTGTACCACATACCACTTTTTGGCCATACCCGTCCTCAACTCAAAATGAGTTTAATTACCCGCGATAAACCCAAATCCACAAGACCAAGGAAAAACGACACAATAATGACAATAATCACCACAACTGAGGTGGAAGCAATCGTTTCTTTTTTGACCGGCCAGGTAATCTTTTTCAGTTCTATCCTGACCTCCCGGAAAAACTGCCGGGTTTTTGTTATCGCGGCCTGTATGTCCATCCCACCAAACCCCATCCCCTAAAATATATCAAAATATGGCAGGCCAGGAGGGACTTGAACCCCCATCCCCCGGATTTGGAGTCCGGTGCTCTATCCGTTAGAGCTACTGGCCTATCACCGTTTTCCCAAAAACAGATGCGCAGAAAAAAGCACGGTAAGAACAGTGGTTGCGCGCTGATCAGGGAGCCTCTATTTTGTCTCTTTATGAAGGGTGTGTGTGTGACAAAATTTACAGTACTTTTTAAACTCGAGTTTCCCCGTTGTTTTTTTCTTATTTTTGGTTGTATTGTAATTTTTTTGCTTACACTGGGTGCAAGCCAACGTTATGATGTCACGCATAACCTTCAGTCCTTATCCTTTTATGCCACACTACTGCGGACGAATCCGTCATTATTCGATCACATCGCTGATGACGCCGGCGCCCACCGTCCTGCCACCTTCCCGGATCGCAAACCGCAACTCCTTCTCCATCGCAATCGGCGTTATCAA
>Ga0272448_1006169_pt1 | contig 13008 bp, 17 predicted proteins | sample YNPCB0191_FD_202220 | JGI IMG/M metagenome (GOLD analysis project Ga0272448, IMG submission 202220) | Hot spring sediment microbial communities from Yellowstone National Park, WY, United States - YNP-CB-019-1 | ecosystem: Environmental > Aquatic > Thermal springs > Hot (42-90C) > Sediment...
ATGCCCCGCAAATCGAAAGCTGAATTGGAGTCCATGAGTGCCGAAGCCGCGTGGTATACGACGCCACAAGGCCGGCGGCAGACACAGCGGGAGTTCGAACGCGCGCTGAAGCAGGGGACCCTATTGCGTTCGCCGGGTTCGCCGATCCCGCAGACTGATGCGAAAGTTCTCGCCGACTTGGTGGAGAGAGCCAAGGCCAAGGCGACCAAGGCCATCTCGATCCGGTTGCCGGTAGCTGACCTGGAACGCGCGCAACGGATCGCCGCCAAAGAAGGCATCGGTTACCAAACCGTTTTGAAGCGGGCCATCCAAGCTGGGCTGAAGAAGGTCTCGTAATTCGCTCAGGTCTGAATCACCACGGTCAGGTCCGATCCCGAATCCGGCGACGCGACGGCCAGAATATCGAAGGCCAAGTCATCGCCCTCGTTGAGCACCGGTGCTGGCCAGATCGTTGGTCGTATGCGCTCACTGGCGGCGTGGTCTTTGGTCACGATGGCCTGGAATGACTGGTTCTCAGGATCGGCGCTGACCACGCGGACGTACTCCTCGTTCGCGCCGCCAGGATCGAGGAAGACGAAGCCGCCGGCCACGAGGCCAAGCCGGTTCGCGCCGTAGGAGGCCGTCTGGAGGGTTTGCGGATCGGGCCCGACGGTTACCGCCGACATCAGCACAAGACCGTAGTCCGCATACGGCAGCCGGCGCGTGGCGGGTAGGCCGTAGCCTTCGTTGTTGACCAGGAAGTCGTAGGTCGTCTTGTAGGCGTCGGGCAGCGCCTGCGCGATGCCCATGTACTCGAGCGGTTCCCACGTCGCGCCGCCGTTGCAGGTGCGCAGGCCAGGCATGAACTGCTCGTTGTGGCGCGACAAAGGGAAGGGGGTCGCGCATCACGCGGTGGGCGTTGCCGAAGAGGAACTGGACCTCGTCCGTAATCCGTCCATAGCGGTGAGGGCGAGTGGAGCAAGTGGGGCAAAAACGGGGAATCGACGTTCCAGACAGCGGGCGGGAGGCCGGCGCGGCGTGGTTTCTCCCTACGCGGAGCCGCCACCAAGGATGCTCCCCGACGTGCCGAACTTGCGGGCGGCTTCCTCCGGTGTGTCCGCGTCCTCCCAGCTTGATTCCAGGCCCTCTGGAATCTCCGGCGTAACCACGCCTGGCATCCCCGCCAGCTCAGCCGGCGCCGAGACGCGCTCTAGCAGATGCCGTGCGCGGGGTTCATAGAGTGCAAGCAGCGGCTCCACGGTGCCACTGCCACAACGCCGCGGAAGGATCGCCCACACTCCGGGCCGGCGCAGGCCAAGCAACCAATTCAACGCTGCAACCGAAATCAACGGCTGGTCGCAGCCCGCAATCAGCCACGCGGCTTCCGGCTGCCAGCGCATGGCCGCCAGTATTCCGGCCAGCGGTCCTTGTCTAGCCGTTACGTCCGGCAGTACAGGGAGAGAGCTCAAGGCGGCCGGGATCTGCCCATCCCCGAGCAGCGCCACTTGTCGCACCCGCTCGCTCAACACTCGTGCTACACGCTCGGCCCAGCCTTGCCCCCCGAGCTCCATCAGGTGTTTCGGGCGCCCCATTCTCCGGCTGGCGCCGCCGATCAAAACCCCGCCACAGACGGGTATAGCGGCCACGCGCGCCTTCAACCACTCCTCGATCCTCGCTTCCACAATGGAGGCCCGGTCCTCGTAGGGGTCGAGAATCCGCCACACGCCTTCGGCACCCGCAGGCGGCTGCTCACGTGGTGCGCTCCGCAGCCAGAGTTTCACGGCAAAGCGTGCTGTCTTAAAACCTTCGCAAAGCACCAGGTCGCAAACAGAGTCCAGCTCGGCAACCTGTTCGGTCAGAGAGCGGCCTGGCCCTGGATGCAGGCGTTGCAATACCTCCCCGGGACCGATGACCACGGTATCTGCGCCCGCCTGAAAGAAGCGGTCTGAGTCCTTGTCCCCGCCCGCCTGAACCACCCCGTGCACGTCATGCTTGATCACCCCAACCCGCAGGCCGCGGGCTGTGAAACGCCGCACGAGCTCTACAACGAGCGTGGTCTTGCCCGAACCGCTCCAGCCCCAAATCGCAACAGCAGGAAGTTCGGACTTCATCCCACCTCGGCTCTCCGCACAGGGTGGCAGTCTGATGCGTCCGTGCGCAGTTTCGCCAGGCCATGTCCGAGCGCCAGGAGAATTGCCTGAAGATTCTCCATGGCCGCGCGTTCCGAGCCAGGCAGGGATAGGATCAACGCCGTGCCGCGGATGCCGGAGACGGCGCGGGAGAGCACGGCTATCAGCGTCACATCCTCCGGCACAAATGCGGTGCCGCCCATGGCCAGCACAAGATCGATGGAATGCCCGTGGCTGTAAAGCCTCAAGGCCCGGGCGATTTGGTCCTTTTCGTCCGGGGGAATTCGAGAGGTGCAAGTATGAGCCCCCAATTGTTCTTGAATCAGGCGCCCTGCCGCCGGCCCGGCGGTTTCTACGGCAGTCCTTTGTGAGCAGCGGTAACTGATAGCCAGCACCACAGTTTTGATTTTCCCACGAGGAACCACTTTCAGGACTTCGGCCGGACCGCCACCCGCCGCGGATCGGGTCGCCCTGGTGGCGGAACTGCGGAGTCTGCGGGCATTGCTGGAGAACTACGAAAGGAGCCAGCCCGGGACCCCCTTTAACCTGGGCCGCGTTGATATGGAAGTTGTGGGGACCGCCACACGGGCGCCAAGGTCGGAGTCGCTGAGCGGCGAGCAAGCCTGGGATGCAAACGCCCGCACGCTCCCGGATGCCCTCAATCTGGTTCCCGGTGTCAGTGTGCAGCGGGTTGGGGCGCGCAACGAACGTGGGATATTCGCTCGCAGCTTTGACCTCAGGCAAGTGCCTCTTTACATGGATGGTATTTTGGTCTACCTGCCCTACGATGGGTACATCGACCTCGACCGGTTCCTGACCTACGATGTTGGCGAGGTTCAAGTAGTCAAAGGATTCACTTCGGTCTTCTATGTATGGGCCCAACACGATCGGAGGGGCCATCAACGTGATATCGAAAGAGCCGGCCGGCAGGCTGAACCTGGACCTCGGGACGGGATACGCTTCCGGCCGTACGATGGACGGCTTTCTGAATGCCGGCAGCCGCTGGCGCCGGTTCTGGATTTAAACAGGGTTCGACTGGCTTTAGAGCACCTACTTCCCTTTGTCCGCCGGCTTCCAACCGGTCCCGCTGCAACCTGATGACAGGCCTCGCAACAGTGACCAGACCGATTACGGCGAGCGGGTTCAAGCCGCCTGGACTCCGAACGGTCGGGACCAGTTTTCCTTCTCATATGTCAGGCATTCCGCGGAGAAGGGCAACCCTCCCTATGCAGGCGTGGACCCCGCCGTCAACCCTCGTTTCTGGCGCTGGCCACAGTGGGACAAACAGGACTTCTATTTGATCGGGAGCAGGAGCGTCGGCACGTCCAGCTACCTCAAGGTGCGCCTCTACTACGATCAGTTCAATTCCCTCGTGCGGGCTTTTGACGACTCAACTTATGACACACGGCGGAGGCGGTCTTCTTTTAATAGTCGGTATGACGACGACGCCGGCGCTATGCTGGAATGGGATGGCTGCCGGTACGGCCCCACGTTGTCAAGGCATCCTTTTACTTCTTACTTCCGGGACGACACCCACCGCGAGGGTAATCTCGGCGAGCCGCAACGGAGCTTCCGCGACCGGATTCGGTCAACCGGGGTCGAGGACACCGTGCGTCTGAAGGCCCGCAGGACCGGAGTGCTTGGGTTTAGGGCGGACTATCTCGATGTTTTGAACGCCGAGGATTAGCAAAATGGCTAAATTCTGCCCTCCCCGGCTTCTTCCCTGTGGGCGTTCAATCCGCAGGCGGGCCTGCTCTTCCAGCCGGATCACAGCGGCACTCTGTACTTGACCTTTGCGCGCAAAACGCGGTTGCCGACCATGAAGGAGCGCTACTCTTACCGGCTGGGGCTGGCAACCCCGAATCCCGATCTCAGGGAAGAATGAGCCGATCATTTCGAGACGGGTTACCGGCGCATGGTTATGGCCCGCACCTGGGTGAAGTTTGCCGGTTTCTGGAGCATCGTCCACAACTCCGCGCAACAATTCTTCTTACAACGGAACCTTTACCAGATGCGCAACTTCGGCCGGGCGACGTATCGGGGCGCGGAGTTCAGCGTGCGAAGTCAAATGACTACAAAGATCTCAGCTAATGTGAATTATACTTATTTGAGCCGACGCAATGACGCCAACCCCGCTTTGATTCTGGTGGATACGCCCCGCCACAAGGCTGGCGCCTCGGCCGCTTGGCGGCTGGGTTCCCGCGCCACAGCTTTCGCCGACGTAAAATATGAGGGTGGCCGGTGGTGTCAGAACGACGCCGGGCGGGTTCTGCGGGCCGGAGATTTCGTTCTGCTCGGATTGAGCGCGACGATCCGGTTATCCAACCAAATGAGCGTCCAAAGTTGTGTCCAAAACGTGCTGGATCGCAATTACTTCCTGGTGGAAGGTTATCCGGAAGAAGGCCGCAATGTCTTCATCAACTTGCGCTATCGTTTCTGAGCCGCCGGCACGACTGTGGCGGAAGGCCGCCGTGCTGGGGAGCCTGTGGGCTGCTTTCGAGATTCTCTGGGGCAGCCTGCTGCACAATCTGCACGTTCCGCTGGCCGGGATGGTTCTTTCTTCCGGAGGCGTCTTCTTTCTTGCCGCCGGTCAACGTTTGTGGCCGGAGCGGGGACTCGCGTGGCGGACCGCTCTCATATGCGCCGCGATGAAGTCCATCTCGCCGAGCGCCGTGATTCTTGGACCAATGGCCGGTATCCTGTTCGAAGGGATCCTCGTGGAAGCGGCCTTCGCCGTGTTTGGCAGGAACAGCGTATCGGCTGCGATCGGAGGAGCTTTGGCTGTCTCCTGGACGCTGATTCAGAAGATTCTCAACCTGTTTGTCACTTTCGGCCCCAATTTCGCAACGCTGTACCTGGAGGCTTGCCGTTATGCCGCACGAACACTCCAATTTACTGGAGTTAACGGTTTTCACGTCCTCGGCGCATTGCTGGTTCTGGAGTGCGGAGTGGGGATGGTGGCAGCGCTTTCGGGTTGGTATCTCATTACCAGAGGTAAGTACCCACGGTCTGCGCCGCCATCTGAAGCGCTCCGAACCGGTCGGCCCCGTTGGCTGCAAACGGCCCGGGGAGTATCTTTCTCCATACCGCGGCTGGTTGGCTTCGTGGCTGTGCTGGTGACAATCCTCTTCCTGCTTGCGCGATTGCCATTGTGGGGGGATATTCTCGTTACGGTTCTTTATGGGACTCTGGCTTTACGCCTATACCCGTCTTTGCGGAGACGCCTGCGCCGCTTCAGGTTGTGGGCTGAACTCGGCGCAGTGCTGGTATTTTCCGGCTTCCTGCTGGGCGGTGTGGTGACGCCGGGCGGTTCGTGGTGGAACGGGTTCGCGGCAGGGATGGCCATGGTCTGCCGCGCGGGGCTCATCATCGTGGGTTTCAGCCTCGCCAGCGTGGAACTCCGGAACCCGAGGATCCTCAACTGGTTCGAGCAGCATGGGCTGGTGGGGCTTTCGGACGCTCTTAATCTGGCTTTTTTCACGCTGCCTGAGTTTACGTCCGCGCTATCTGAAATGCATTCGCGGTGGCGAGAACCGCGACAATGCTTATCCGAGCTGGTCGGCCTGGCCGGAGCTATCATTGAAGGAGAGCGCCGGACGCCGGCTGTCTTCCTCATCACCGGTGAGAAGGGCGAGGGCAAAACCAGCTTCGCCGGACTGGTGGTGGAGGCACTTCGAGGCCGCCATCTGCGTGTCGGCGGAATTCTTGCGCCCGGGTATTGGACAGACGGGCTGCGGTCTGGATTCGATGTTGTGGACCTCACGAGCGGCGAGAGACTCCCACTCGCCCGCACCAATCCTGGGACGGAAGCGCTGGAAACCACGGGGCGATTCCGGTTTCTTCCTCCGGGATTGGATCTCGGACGCGCGGCCCTGGACGCCAGGCGCCTGGCAGACGTGGATGTCGCCGTTGTCGATGAAGTGGGACCACTCGAACTGCGGGGATTGGGATGGGCGCGCAGCTTGGACGAAATCGTTGGCGCTGGCCCGATCGTCTTGCTCTTAGTCGTCCGGACGGAGTTGGCGGAAGACGTTTGTTCCCGTTGGCGGTTGACGCCTTCCGGAAGATTCGCCGTCTCATCGTCGCTAGTAGCGGACGTTGTCGAACGAGTAGGCCGGTGCGCCATCGGAAAAGGCCGAATGGAATCACCCCGTGATGGCGTTTCCATGCCAGGCGATTCCATGGTTTTGGCCGGGCCGGCTGCGCAGCCGTTTCGGAACATGGATGAGGGGTAGGCCGTCGGCGGCCGCCGACGATGAGGTCGGGGAGCTGGCCCACGGTCCGAGTCATGCGGTATCGTCAGCACAAGCGCGACGGCACGGTCATCCAGGCCGAGTGGCTGACCAGCTTCTTTATCGCCAAGCTGGCCCCCGGACGTTTTTCAAGCTCGCCAAGAGCCGCCGGGGCTGCGTTAAAGACATTGTGTTGGTAAAACAGGTGAGTATAATCAAATATGTTTCAGCTGGGAGGTCTTGATGTCATACGGATGGTTGCTTGATCCGAAACGCTGCATTGAATGCCGCGGCTGCGAATCCGCCTGCAAACAGTGGAACGCCGTCCCGACATTCATTAATGTTCGATACCGCAAGGTGCGGGTTCGGGAATTGGCTCCTTACCCTGCTCCGCAGGTGCAGACCCTTTCTTTGGCCTGCAATCACTGCGAGACGGCATGGTGCATGATGGTTTGCCCGGTCAAGGCGATCAAGAGGCGACCGGACGGCATTGTCTATATCGACCAGAGCATCTGCGTAGGATGCCGGGAATGTGAGAAGTTCTGCCCGTACCGGGCACCTCAATTCAACGCCGAGAAACGGAAGATGGAAAAGTGCACCATGTGCTACGACCGGATTGACCAGGGCCTCCAGCCGGCCTGCGCGACCAACTGCCCGACAGGTGCGTTGAAGTGGGGAAAGTGGGAAGATATCGCCGCTCAGGGTCAGGGCCAAGTGGATGGCTTTACTGATCCCCAGTACACTCATCCACACATTCGGTTCATTACGCAAGGATGGTGAGGTCATCATGCTGACAAGAAGATCATTGTTTCGACTTGCAGGCGCGGCCGGTGGTTCGTTGCTTGCCGGCAGCCGACTTCGCGGCGCCTTTGACGAGATGTTTCAAGCGGCTACCCCGGCCGCTGGGACACAAGTGCTGACAAGTTCCTGCGGAATCTGCGACTCGGGGTGCGGGCTGCGCGCCACAGTGCAGGATGGCGTCTTGCGTTTTCTGCAAGGACTACCGGGTGACAACAACGGCGGTGGCGGCGGCCTGTGCGCCAAGGGAGGAGCCGGCGCCGGCCTCCTCTACGATCCCGACCGCCTGAAATATCCGATGAAACGCACCAACCCGGTCAAGGGGTTCGACGTCGACCCCGGTTGGGTCCGCATCTCTTGGACTGAAGCGCTCGATACCATTGCCGCGCAGTTCGGCAACGCTATCGCTCAATACGGAGCCGAATCGGTCCTGGTGGTCTCCCGCCCGTCTCCCGACATCTGGACCCGTTTTTTGAACTCGATCGGCATTGTGAACCGCGTCGATCACCTCGACGAGTGCTATCTGGTTAACCGGATCGTGCAACGGTACATGACGGGACCGATGGCTTGGGCATACGATTTCGTGAACTCGAAGTACATCGTCCTATTCGGTTGGGACCTTCTGGCGAAGGGCAAACTCGTATTTGCTCGCGGGATCGTGGACGCCAAGGCCAACGGCGCCAAGGTAGTCTGCTTCAACCCGCAGTACTCGGCGACTGGCCGATTTGCCGACGAGTGGTTCCCGATCCGTCCGGGCACGGATCTCGCCGTCGCCCTGGCTATGATTAACGTGCTGCTGAGCGAGAATCTGTACGATCAGGACTTCGTCGCCAACTACACTAATTTCCCCGCGTACGAGACCCAGATCCGGTCGCATTTCGCCCAGTACACCCCGGAATGGGCAGAACAGCAAAGCGAGGTTCCCGCCGACGCGATTCGCCGCATCGCCCGTGAATTCGGGCAAACCCGTCCCGCCGTTGTGCCGGCCCACAAAAAAACACTGTGCGCGAACCATACCAACGGATCGCAACTGGTCCAGGCCATCAATGTCCTGAATATCCTGGCCGGCACGATCGACCGCCCGGGCGGGAGATACGCGGCGCGTACGCTGGCGATCCCCACCGTCGATGCGGTGTATCCGCCCCCTGCCTACCCGCCCAAGCGAGGCCGCCGCGTGGATGGCAAGGACAAACTGCCGCTCGTACTCGAGGACGGCGGCGGCATGTTCAGCACCCTCGCCGATGGCATGCTCAATAAGTTTCCCGGCATGATTCAGGTGGCCTTCTTCAACCAGTACACGATTTTGGGCTTCCCCAACCCGCTGCGGATCACGGAAGCATTGAAATCGGTTCCGTTCATCGCGGTCTACGACTTCCTGCCGAACGACGTCACCGCCCTGGCCGATATCGTCCTTCCAGGCACAATCTATCTGGAAGCGAACGACCTAGTCACGCGAGAGATGAGTTCCAAGTACCCAATCGTGCTTGCACGCCAAGCCGTCGTTCCCGCCCTGTTTGAATCCAAGAGCATCGCCTATGTGGCGGTTGAACTGGGCAAGCGCCTCGCGCCAAACTATTTCAAGACCTCTGACGGAAGCTGGATCAATCCGTCGGTACTGCTCGACGAAAAGACGAAACGGGCTGGAATTGCCACAAACTTCGCCGAATTTGCGCAGACAGGAGTGTATAGCCAACCGGCCGAATTCGTCCCAAGCACTACCTTCAAAACCCCGAGCGGCAAGTGCCAGGTGTTCGTGCCGGAATTCGCGGCGAAGGGCTACGACCCGTTGCCGGTCTGGAAAGAGAAGCGCGACCTGCCCTCGAGTGAGTATCCGTATTTCTATCTGACCTACATCCCCGCGTTCCAGCGCCGGAATACTACAGAGAATAATCCGATTCTAACTGAGATGCTTCCAGTCAATGTGGCCAATATAAGCACGGCCCTAGCCACAAAGTTGGGGGTCGTCGAAGGCCAGACAGTGCGCCTGCGCTCGCGGGTGGGCGCTATCGAACTGCCCGCCCATCTGGTCGAAACACTCCGGCCGGATGTGGTCATGGTGGCCCACGGGTACGGTCAACGTTCAAAACTCTTGAAGGTAGCAGGTGGCCGTGGAGCCAGGGATGGCGATGTAATTCCCGACCAGAGCATCGAAGAAGTGATGGCGGCGGGCAACTTCGCGGGTGCCGCCGGCATCATGGATGCTGTGGTCGCTATTGAGCCGTGCTGAGATATCGCATGACTGAAACCGAATATGCTCCTGCGGCGCTATATTCCTTACTCGGGATCGCCTTCCTGCAATCCGACGCCGGGAAACTGAGTGAGATACTGAACGAGGCCGCGTCGGAGCTTGATCCCGCGAATCCGCTCGGCGAAATGATTTACTCGTTGTTGCTGGCGGTTCCCCGGAATCCCGAAGATCTGGAGCGGGAATTCGTTCGCCTCTTCCTGGATCCCGCCGGTGCCCCCTGTCCACCGTGGCAGTCCGCTCACGACACGCCGCCGCGGCTGATGGGGGAGTCTCACCTCCGCGCTTTGCGCTGGTATCGCCGCGAGGAGGTGCAACCTTCTGCGGAAACCGAACCCGCCGATCACTGCGGTTATCTCCTGATGTTCTACGCACACCTGCTGGAATCCGGCAAGGACCCGGACCTTTTGGCGCGTTTCCGGTCGGAACATCTTGATTGGATTGTGCCTTGGCTCCAATCGGTCCAGACACAGACCCGGCTGGAGTTTTACCGTGAACTGGCGGCTATTGGCCTGCTGCTTCTGCAATAGGCCCCAAAAGATCAATCCAATCTGAGGACGGCCGATTGCCGCGCGCAATGGGCAGCGTGAAAGAGTTCTCTGTGAAGTGACCGCCATGTGAACCACAGGTTGGCGATGCCGGTGGCGCCTACTTTGGAAGGCCGGCCGGCACAGCGCCCTGACGCCCCTTCCATTCATCCGGCAGCCAAGCCGCGAGATCGCGCACGCGCAGCGACGGGAGGTTCACCAGCAACTGCGTCAGGTACGCCTGGGGATCAACGTCGTGGCGTCGGCAGCTGCTAGTCAGGCTCGCCAGAATCGCCGCCGTTCGGCCGGCGCGAGACTTTGCGCCTGCCGCTCCACCGCGTAGAGCGCGCGCACCAACCCCACCACTTTCCGCGCGATCTCCGGCGACGACTTTTCCGCCTCGACGAACTTCCGATGCACGTGCGCCCAACAGCCCGCGCGCGTGATCTCGTTGCCCGCCACCACGCCGTTGTAGCCGGCATAGGCGTCGGCCGGCAAAACCTCCCGGTAATCCTTGAAAAAATACTTCGGACCGTCCCGGCCACGGTTGAGGGTGAAGTCGAAGATGTTGTATGGGTTTTTCTGGTCGCCCACATACACCCACATCCGCGCCTTGGCCGCCTTGCCCGGACTCAGCATCGGCAGGATCGTATCGTCGGTCGCCACCACGTGGGAGGACCGCACCCGCTCCGCCATCAGCTTGTACAACGGCTCCACCAAATCCGCGACATCGCCGCACCAGACCGACTGCGTCGGCCGCGAAATCTCGAATCCCTGCCGCGTGAAGATATCTTCCATTTGGTAAAGCGGCAGATAGTCGGAGAACTTACTCGTGACGATGTAGGCCAGCAGTCCCGGCCCGGCCAGCCCTTTGTCGATGGGCGCTTCCGGCTTGGCCGCCGTTTCGATTGCAGGATTGCCGCCGAGGCTCTCGCAGGCCGGACAGGCGTACTTTACGCGGCGTAACTCCTCGACAGGCTCCGCCGCCGCTGTGACATCTTCGGCGTGAACCGGCTTGCGGTCCAGATCTCCGGCGAAGTCGAGCAGCATCTGCGCCACCTCGCCGCCTGATCGCAAATGGTCCGCGCGCGGCCCGTAATACCACTTCTTGTAACGTTCCAGTTCCTGCTCGAGCCGCAACTTCTAGATGTGGAGTTCGTCGGCGCGAAGCTTCAGTTCGTCGGCGCGGCGCTGTTGTTCTTCGGCCCGCTGCTTTTCGCGGTCGCGCTCCTCGAGCAGCGTGCGCACAACCGCTTTCAGCGCTTCGCTGTCTTCGGGTAACTCGACGAACTCTGTGCCGTTCACCGTCACAAAGAGTAAGGCGTGAGTCGTTATAAAGTAGTTACTCGGTTACTGACTTTCTGTGCACCTTCGTAGCGCGGAACGCGCACCAGCCGCGACATGTCGATTCCGTCCAGCACCATCGCCAGCTCGCTGGCTCGCAGCTCCACCGAGCGAGCCCCGGCCTCCACTTTCGGCAGCTTGAACACGCCCGCCTCCAGGCGCTTGTACCATAACATGAAGCCGTCGCGGTCCCAGAAGAGGACCTTCAGCCGGTCTCCGCGGCGCGAGCGGAATGCGAACAAGTGGCCGCCCAGCGGGTCTTGCCCGATCACAGCGCGGACCCGTTCGGCCAGATGGTCGAAACCGCAGCGCATGTCGGTCGCTTCAGCCGCCAGCCAGATGCGCGCCCTCTGCGCCCGGTCCAGCGCACGCAGACTTGGAAGGCTGGTCAAGCCCGCGCCTCCAGCACGGCCAGCACCGTCTGCAAATGCTCCGGATCGAAACCCGGTTCCACCCGTAGCCAACGGCCTTCGGCCAGGTGTATCTCAATGGTGTCTTGCTTGGGCGGTATCGGCCGCGCCGCCTGCCTGGCGACCTGCACTTCCAGAAACTGTTCGGCGAAGGGGCTGCGCAATCGCTTCCTCCAGGTGTAGAACTGCGACGTGGGAAGACCGCGTTCTGGACAGAACGCCGCTACGCTCTGGCCGCTCGCGCCCTGCTCCGCAACCAAGCGCCTCCACTTCGCCCGCGCTTCACGATTCCGCTCTCGCATTACTCCACTGTGAGCCAAGGCTCCGGGAATCTAAAGATGGGGTTTACGTAGCGCTCACGATATATCGGCATCGATCTGCACCGCAACCGGTTCACATGCTGCATCCGGCTGGAGAACGAACGCACGTACGTGACCGAGTGGGAGCTGGAGGATCTGGGGAAGTTCGTGAAGAAGCTGCGGCCAAGCGACGAAATCGTAGTGGAGATCACGGGTAACACCAGGGTGTTCTTCGACGTGGTGGTCCCACATGTGGTGCGCGTGGTGGTGGTGAACACCAGCCAGTTCAAAGTCATCCGCCAGTCGGTGAAGAAAACCGATCCGCACGACGCGCGGGCGCTTATGCTGTACCTGTCGAAGAACATGCTGCCGGAGGGGCGCATGAAGGATAAAGAGCACGGGCAGTTGGCATCGCTGACGCAGACACGCGACACGCTAATGAAGCTGAGCGATGTCAGCGACAGCATCGCGCGTGGTCCGATCTCGGAAATCCATGGGTGCCGGTCCTTCCGGCCCACAACGGCTTCCGCTTCGCGGCCTGGCGCGTCGTCTGGCTCTGTCAATAGATACTCAGCCGAGTTCGAAAGTGTCCAACCGGGCACGCTCTCAACCGTCGTTGTTCAAACGCGGGGCAGAGTAGACCTGGAAGAATTGGACGAGGTCCTCTTTCGTCATCGAGGAAGAGGCCACGGCGAGCACTGCATCCACCAGCGCATCTTCGGTAAAAGTCGGCTCCCAATCGTTCATCAGCAAGAAAGTGATGGCGGCGTTCGCCGCCACGCGCTTGTTGCCGTCGACGAACGGGTGGTTGCGGCAGATATGGAACAGGTAGGCAGCGGCCATGGCGGGGATGGAGGCGTGCAAAAACTCTTTCCAGAAGCTGGCCTGCGGTTGGGCGATAGCAGATTCGAGAAGCGCAAGATCCCGGACGCCGGAGGCGCCGCCATAGCGTTCGATCTGCTGGCGGTGGATCTCCAGCACCTCCTCAAGCGATAGAAACAGAGGTTCCACGACGGTTTCCGTGGAGCGCTATTCCGCCAGCCGC
>Ga0272448_1006172_pt1 | contig 13007 bp, 8 predicted proteins | sample YNPCB0191_FD_202220 | JGI IMG/M metagenome (GOLD analysis project Ga0272448, IMG submission 202220) | Hot spring sediment microbial communities from Yellowstone National Park, WY, United States - YNP-CB-019-1 | ecosystem: Environmental > Aquatic > Thermal springs > Hot (42-90C) > Sediment...
ACCATGTCCTCCTTTGTTCGAATCTCTAATCAACTCCCTAGATGTTGGAAGCGCAGGATGTGTCCTGCCTCCAGGTTAAATGGGGATGGTTTCAACTGATAATCAGTCCGAAAAATGCAGCCTCAAATTAATTTATAAATTTGGCAAGTCAAATGCAAGTTGCTTGTCATCTCCCTTCCTTTGATATGAGATTATGCGCAATCTGCCATCCTTATTCGGGGGCGGAGCGTAAGTTGAAGGATAACGCTTGAAAAGGCAATTTATCTTACACTCTGTCCTCAAATCCATATCGAGCAGCCCGAGACCAACGGAGTGGTGGAACGATTTTTCCGCACCCTCAAGGAACAGATTATCTGGCCGGGTTTATGAGACGGTGGCGGACTTGAGAACGGCCGTGGATAAGTTCATGGAGCTAAATAACGAAGAGTGGCGCATTGAGCGGTTGGGTTTTCTCATCCCCAAACAGGCACGGGAAAAATTTTTGACAGGTCTCGCAAAATACCCTTAAATAGTGTCCAAGAAATTGGGGACGATACAACTCATAATGTTAGGGTTTTGCCTTTCCCCTGGTTCTGGAAGCGGAGCGAAGGGCCAATCAAGCCCGTAGCGCAGCTTCCAGAACTTGCCGCAAATTCCCGCGGCGTCCTATATCCCAAAGAACTATGCGGCCGGAACTCATTATATTCCCGCAGCCACATGTCCGCCAATACCTGGGCCTCAAATACGCTCCGGAAAAGGTTCATGTTCAAAAACTCGTCCCGAAGCTTGCCGTTGAAACTCTCGATGAATGGGTTCTCCCACGGACTCCCAGGCTCAATATATAAAGTCCGGCATCCCCGCTCGGTCAGCCCTCGCAAATCGACCGTCGCGCGCAGTCGCTCGATGCTCGCAGCATGGCTATCCAGGGCCATGATGGACCCGGAGGTAAGCTCGGCGAACTGAAGTGTCTGACCGCCGACGCCGCAGCCGAGGTCCAACACCACGGGCGAAGGCGTCAGGTCGCCACACAGGGCGAGCGCCTTGGCCGCGCAGTCGCGCTTGCCTGGCCCCTGCCTGGGGAGCGACTCGAAAACTTCGAAGAATATCTGCCAGAAACGTGGCGTCGGCTCACTCATATCATGCCCCATTACCCGTATCCTGTTGCTCGAACACGAGCAATCGCTCCGCCAGCTCCAATGCATCCACGGGCCAGAAACACTCGGGCCGGGGATGGCGCACATTCGGCTGTCCCGCTGCGGGGCGGCATTTGAGCAGGGATTCAACCCATTGGCCGGGGACGGCGTTCCGGCCGTACACAGCGCCCAGCAGTGCGCCACAAATGGCGGCGTTGGTGTCGGTGTCTCCCCCGCGCATGACGGTGTCCACAACGGCTTCCTCCAGATTCGTGGCATGCAGAAGCTGCCACAGGGCGTTGCGGAATGCCGTCAGTACCCACCCCTGCTGGCGGACATAATCCGTTGGCGGTGACTCGGCGGCTCCTTGGACCGCATAGAGGATGCTCCCATCCACCTCCATACCTTTAGCCCAGGCCACAATCTGCTCGTACAGATTTCGGGCGTCGCACCCTTGGCGGACGGCATGGGCAATCGCCATCGTGAACAATGCGTTGGCTTGCTGGCAGACCGGATGGGGATGGGTGATCGCTGCGTCCTGCCGTGCCCACTCGGCAATCAACTCCGGGGCGTGGTTGACTCCGAAGATGCCCAAAGGGCTGATCCGCATCATCGCGCCGTTGGCCTGGCTGCCTGGATTGGGCCGACCCCGCAGGCCGCTGGAGACCGTCATTCCGCAATCGAAGGGCCCGGAGTCCAGCCAGAAGATGTACGCTTTCCTGGCTTCCTCGGGATCGTACCTGCCCTGGTCCGCCAGCAGGCGGGCCAACAAAAGCGCCATCTCGGAATCGTCGGTCGGTTGGCCGGCAATCGTGTTCCAAGTGCCTCCGTCGGCAAGCTCCCGGACGCCGTTCGGGTATTCCCGCCGGATGTCATTCGGAGCCCGAAACTCGACCAGGCTGCCAAGGGAGTCTCCGGCGAGCTGACCGAGCAGACAGCCTTGGGCGCGGGAGAGCGTGCCTTCATATTTGCACCCATCCGTTGGTCTGACTTTCTGAATCACTGGTCAACTTCCACTATAGATGGCTGGTTCGCAGCCGGCCCATCCGCCTTTTGTGAAAGCAGGTACGAAAACTTGGCTTTGATCAACCGCTTGCGTTCCTCAATGAAGTCCTCGAAGCGGTCGATCTTCCACAGGTCTTTGTCCCGCGGTATCAGGTGCATGTCGAGGTAGGACTCCGGTTTGCCGGAGAACCAGTCTTCAGGCAGCTTGTCCGATTTGCCGCCGGCACCGTTCTCCTCCTGGGTCAGCAACATGCAGTTGGCCAACTGGTCGCGCGCATCCTGTTTGTATTTCATGATGCTGAGCCGACCGGTTTCGGGGCTGACGGTCTTGATCTTTTTCAAGGCGCTCTGCGGAAAGATATGGTCGATCTGCGGCAGGTTGTTATCGTAAGCTGGCGTGTAATTGAACTCCCGGTACCACAGATTGAAAAGAAGATGGATCGAATCGGAACCGTAACCCATCTGCCAGAAACGGTCCTCGGTAAGCTCGAGACTTCGTCCTTTCGAACGGATAGCGTCGAACAGATGATTCAGGTCGAAGCCGTTCCGCTCCTTGATCTTTCCAACGCAGTCGTCGATGAGTTGGTCCGGAGTTCCGCTGAATGCGCCGCTGATCAAAACGCGTAGCAGGTAACTGTCGATACCCTGCGCGGCTTTCCAATTATCCGGGAAGTGGTAGCGGGAATAGACCAACGGAATCAGGACAAGATAGGACGGCAAGGCTTTGTCACATCGGATGAAGGTTTTCCCACGGACGAAGTCCAGAACGTCTTTCAGCGCTTCGGTGATGTCCTGCCACTTGGTTTCGATTTCCTCCCGCAAGCCCGGTTTGCGGAACTTCGAGACCTCATAGCGTGCGCCTTGGTTCAACAGCGTAAGGCATGTTTTCAAAACGAAGTCACGGGTGAAGTCGAATCCGTGGCTGTTGAGGTCCGACAGGAGTTCCTCCATCTGTTCGTCGGCGCGGTCCCAGCTTGAGCTCAGCAAGGAAAAAAGCAGATCTGATTTGCGCAACTGCGTGCCGCCGGAATTCGCACGTATAAAGACCTCCACGACATCATCTTCGGTGTAAAGTTTGTCGTTTTCGGTGCTGTCAAGTTCCTGGTATGAAATTCCGTCGTCGGAATGAAAAGTCTTGAATACGATTCCGACATGGTGGCTGATTTTGTGGCGTTCATCAGGGGAGAGTTCGCGGCCCGCTTTGGCGATCAGGTTCTCCGCGGCGGTAAGCGGATCGGCGGTATTGAAGACCAAATCCTTGAATCTGATCCACGGAAAGCCCGTTTTGCCTGCATCAAGAAACGCAAACCTGAACTTGACGTCGTCCGGGGCTGACACTTCTCCGCTCAAAATATCGAGGAAGAGCTCCCGCCCTTCATAGCTCCCGCACAGACCGATGAACAGGCTTTGAAGCCTCTGTTGACCGTCCAGAACGAGACATTTCTTCTTGCTGTTTTCGGGGATGTAAAAGTCGCTCAACCGCAACTTACTGCGGTAGTTGTCGATGAATTTTCGGTGGCGGACCTCTGCCTTGGTCTTCCATATCAGTAGAGTGCTGATGGGGTATTCCCGCAGGATCGAATCGAAAAGGCGGCAAATCTGATCTTCGCTCCATACGAACGGCCGCTGGATGTTGGGCAGCCAGAACCCGCCGTCCTCGTCAGGATTGTTTAAGAAACTGACGATCTTCCGCAGAGAATGTTTCGGAGTCTTCATTATTCAGCGCTGCCTCCATCGCTTTGTTAATTCTTATCCCTTGGGTGGATATGGGTCTTTGCCGTAAGTGTGCTCGGTTTGAATCGTCATATCCTTCTTGTGGATGACCACCTGTCCGAGCTGCTGGGCCTCGCCAGGTTCCAGGTCTTCGGTCGCGCCAAGGACGTATGCGGTCGTGCGCGCCTCGGCCTTTGCATCAGGTCCGATCTGCTCGCAGCGAGCCGCGGCCTCCAGCAACCGCTTGACCTCGGCATGCTCGGAGCTGTTCCGGAAATGTTGGCGCGTGCGAAACCATCCCTCAACCTGGGGATCGCGCAGGTCAGGGTTGCCCTGGATGAAGGGCCGCGTTGTGTTGAAGAATCTGGCTATTTCCTCGTTGGTCATTCTTTTTCCGTCCAGTCCTTGCAAAGAACTTCCGCTTGTTCCAAAACAAGCTCCGTGGCACGAGCCTGCTTGTCCGGCGGATAGCCGTATTTTTTAAGAATGCGCTTGATGATTACCCGCATCTTGGCGCGGACGTTTTCTCGGACGGTCCAGTCGATGGTGATACTGTTCCGCACCGCCTTGACGAGTTCTTGAGCAATCAGTCGCAGTGTCTTATCGCCGAGGACGGCCACTGCGCTGTCGTTGGTCTCCAGCGCGTCGTAGAAGGCTACCTCGTCCTCCGTAAGCCCCAGTTTCTCGCCTCGCTGGCCCGCCTCGCGCAGGTCTTTCGCCAATGCGATCAATTCTTCTATCACCTGTGCCGTTTCAATGGCCCGGTTCTGATATTTCTTGATTGCATTCTCAAGGAGCTCTGCAAACGACCGGGCCTGGACGACGTTCTTTCGTCCGCGTGCCTTGATCTCGCCTTCCAACAACTTGCGCAGCATCTCCACCGCCAGGTTTTTTTGCGGCATGCCGCGTACTTCAGCCAGGAACTCATCGGACAGGATCGAGATGTCCGGCTTCTTTAGTCCAGCGGCCGCGAAGATATCGATGACCTCATCCGAAGACACCGCCTTCGAGACGATCTGCCGGATGGCAAACTCGATTTCCTCCGGGCTACGGCGGCCGTTCCCCGTGCTCTTGGTCAGCACGGACTTCACCGCCTGAAAGAAGGCCACGTCGTCCCGAATCTCCAGCGCCTTCTCATGCGGAACGGCCAGCGCAAACGCCTTTGACAACTCGCCTACCGCCCTCACCAGCCGGTTCTTCCCGTCATTTTGTGCCAATACATGTTCCTGCGCCGCCGGGAGCACCGAAAGCCTTTTCTGCGGCCCGCCGGTTTTCCAAGACGACCAGTCGAACCCATGAAAGATACCGCAGCAGACCTCGTACTTCTCCAGCATGACAGCCACAGCCTCTTCCTGGTCGATGGCTGTCTGACCCTTGCCGCCGCTCTCGGTGTAGTTGGCCAGAGCGTATTTGAGCTGGTCAGCGAGGCCGAGGTAATCCACGACAAGACCGCCGGGCTTGTCCTTGAAGACGCGGTTCACCCGCGCGATTGCCTGCATCAGCCCGTGGCCGCGCATCGGCTTGTCCACATACATGGTGTGGAGGCACGGGGCATCGAACCCTGTCAACCACATGTCGCGGACGATCACCACCTTGAACGGTTCTTTCGGGTCCTTGAAACGCTTTGCCAATTCCTCGCGGCGGGGCTTGTTGCGGATGTGCTGTTGCCATTCGATCCGGTCGGAAGCGGACCCCGTCATCACTACCTTGATAACACCTTTTCCGTCATCCTGGTCGTGCCAGTCTGGTCTTAGTTTTACGATAGCGTTGTAGAGATCAACGCAGATGCGGCGGCTCATGCAGACGATCATCGCCTTGCCGTCCATCGCCGAAAGACGCTCCTCGAAGTGCTTTACCAGGTCCTCGGCGATCAGCTTCAGTCTCTTCTCCGTGCCGACCAGGGCCTCGAGCTGCGCCCATTTGGTCTTCAGCCGTTCCTTGTGTTCGACCTCTTCGCCCTCGGTAGCCTCCTCGAACTCGGCATCGAGCTTGGGGCGTTCCGTCTCCTTGAGTTCCAGCTTCGCCAGGCGGCTTTCGTAGTAAATCGGGACAGTCGCCCCGTCCTTCACTGCCCGCTCGATGTCGTAGATGCTGATGTAATCGCCGAAGACTGCACGGGTGTTTTTGTCGGTCAGTTCGAGGGGGGTGCCGGTGAACCCTATGAACGAGGCGTTCGGCAGCGCCTCCCTCATATGCCAGGCGAAACCATCAATGAAATCGTATTGCGAGCGGTGAGCCTCGTCGGCGATCACCACAATATTGCGGCGGTCTGATAAAAGCGGATGCTGCTCCTCATTTTCAGCAGGAAAAAACTTCTGCACTGTTGTAAATACCACGCCGGTTGAACGGGTTTGCAAGAGTTCGCGTAAATTCGCACGGCTCTGGGCCTGCACAGGCTGCTGGCGGAGCAATTCGTGACAGCGTGCGAACGTGCCGTAAAGCTGGTCGTCCAGGTCGTTGCGGTCCGTTATCACAACCAGCGTCGGATTCTCCATTGCCGGATGCAGCACAACCCTGCCGGCGTAAAAGGCCATCGTCAGGCTCTTGCCAGACCCCTGGGTGTGCCACATAACACCGACGCGCTTGTCGCCACCCGCTCCGGCAGCCCGGACGGTTGAATCCAGCGCCAGGTTCACCGCGTGGTACTGGTGGTAGCCCGCCATCTTCTTGATGAGGACACCGCCGCCCACATCCTCAAAGACGATGAAATGCCGGATCAGGTCTAAAAAGCGCCGCTTCTCGAACACGCCTTGCAGTACAACTTGGAGTTGGGGCAGCTTTGTATCGGCCAGTTCCTCACCCTCGATGGTCCGCCAGGGCATGAACCACTCGCGGTCGGCTGTAAGCGTACCGATTCGCGCCTGCACGCCGTCAGAGATCACCATCGCCTCGTTGAACGAGAACAGCGAAGGAATCTGCGTCTTGTAAGTCTGAAGCTGGTTGAAGGCCGACCAGATGGTGGCGTTTTCAGTGGCGGCATTTTTGAGCTCTATCACCGCTAATGGCAGGCCGTTGACGAAGAGCACCACGTCCGGCCGGCGTTCGTGTTGGTTTTCCACAACGGTGAACTGGTTCACCGCAAGAAATTCGTTGTTCTCCGGCTCTTCGTAATCGAGCACATGGACGAGATCACCGCCAATCGATCCGTCCTTGCGCCGATATTCGACCGGCACGCCCTCGACCAGATACTTGTGGATGACATGGTTGTTGACCACCAATGACGGCGAGTCCGGCCGCGTCAACTTGCGGAAGGCTTCTTCCAGCGCATCGGCTGGCACCTGCGGGTTGAGCTGCGCCAGCGCCTGGCGAAGGCGGTATTCAAGCACGACCTGCCCGTAGTTATCACGCTCGGCGGCGGGCATACCGGGGGCTATGTCCGGGCCGAACATTACTTCATAACCAAGGTCCTTGAGCCAACACAAGGCTGCATCTTCAACAACAGATTCTGTAAATGTTCCAGCTGTCATGTTCTACTTAGCTCCACGCTTCGCCGGATAGTCGTCCCCACACTTCTCGGTAGTCGCGGCCAGACATTGCTGCACCTTTAGGCGCAAGGCGTCCCCAATCGCCATCACTTAGGGTCCGCAAAAAATCACGGGCGGTGCCAACAGTCTGATTGCCTGCTGTAGCGCCGGTCCTGCGCTCAAATTCCGCTCCTAACGGTTCTGAAATGCTCCTCGGGACGCTGTTCATGCGCATAAGAACCGCCGCCTCAGTCTTTACGCCGTGGTAAATCATGGCTGGCAGACTGTTGATTCGGCGTCTCTCATCCGGAGATAGTTGATCGAAGTCGATACCACTCATCTTGCATAATGCAGAGAGTCCCCAAGGACCATTGTTTGTTAAAGCCCGGTAGATCGCTTTACATGCAGTGGTTATTGCCTCTGTGCCAGTCTTTTCCGTGAAGAACTCTCTAGCAATATCTTGAATTGAGCGTCCGTCCACCCAAGCACTCATAATGTTGGCTATGTGCTGATGCGTCAATCCTTTAGACCCGATTTCCGATAGTGCACCCTTGATTTCCGGTATGCGCATCATGATGCCGATCAGATTGGGCAGAGGAGATCTCGCCATATCCCCGAATATGCTCGCCGGCTCCCAGTCCGCAAGAGTCAACTTTCTCTGCAATTGGTTTAGGCCAGCAAGGGCGGCGGCAACACCTTCTGGGGCAAAGCCTGTCGCATCGGCCAAGGCCGCATGGCCCGGATTTCTTGCCAACTCACGCGCGTAGGCACCTGTGGCTTGCAAGAGGGCTTGAGCCTTCTGTCTTGCGCTGATGTCTGAACGTCCCTGCAGCACGCCGAACCCGTAGGTGTTTCGCAAGAGTTGTTCCGTTTCCGCTAGCACGGCGTCAAGGTTCTTCTTTTCATTCCACAAGTGAGCCACGTAGCAACGAAAATCGGACCATTGCTCTTCCTGAATGACCATGGAAAGCTGGTTTAGCCTGCCTTGGCTTTCCACCTCGTCAAGCAGCTTAATCAGACGCGATACAAGCGCCCCGGTCGCTTGGCTGACAAAACGCCGGTTCCCATCCCTGTCAACTCCAGCAGCCAAACCTACAATGCCGACACTTTCTTGATTCACCCGACCCGCACGTCCCGCAAGGTTCCAGAACGTCCTCGGGCTCATCTCTTTGCCGTAGGGATATTTCCGCGTAGCCAGGAACACGGATGCAACAGGGAAGTTGATGCCGTGAATCAGAGTCGTTGTTGTACAAAGGACTCGCAAAGCCCCGATTTCAGCAAGCCATTCCATGAGCATTCGAGTTTCATCTGAAAGCCCTGTGTGGTGAACACCGACTCCATGCCCGAGCATGTCGATCAGCTCAAACTGCGGGCTGATCTCTGTTTGCAGGAATCGCTGCACCAGAGCGATTTCCGCGGGGATAATATCGAACGGTTTTAGACTACCCGCCACAGTGCGCGCCACGGACCAGACGTGGTCTATCTTTTGGGCGACCGCGATGCTGGTGCCTCGTTCGGAAAAAATCTTGGCCATGGCCCCGGCCTGCACCGACACGCCCTTTGCCTTTGAGTAGGGAATATCCAGAGGTTTGACGGTTCCGGCTTGATGCTGGCCACGAAGGTGGATGGTCTTGGGGGTGGTGATCAAGGTCTCGTATTGAAGCTTCCACCCTCCGCGAATCGAATTGTCATCTACGGCGCTGAAAAGACCAACGGCCCGCTCGTTCGGCTGCCAAGGCGATGTCCCGATGCTTATCGTCCTGCCCGCGTCCGCGCCAAGCCATCTCGCCAGATCGTCTGCGTTGGGTACGTTTGGCATCAGCAGGAGGAAATTCGCCCGGTCGCACTCGCGTTTGATAGTGGCCAGAAGGAGTTCAATTCTCAACCCCCGCTCCTCGTCCTCGATGTTGTGCGCCTCATCCATAACCACCAGTGCTAATGGACGCGATACCTTTTTGTTTCGAATCACTAGTTGCAGCTTTTCAGGTGTGGAAACGAGGACATGGAATGGGACCTCCTCTGACTGAGCAGTAAGCATCGCCTCTTCGAAGGCGTCTATCTCGATGGCTCCGGTCAACTGTTCAACCCGGATATCCAGCGGGCTGAAGTCTTCACGAAGGCGACGGGTCAGCTGAGAAACAAGCGCCCGCGTCGGCGCGACATAGGCAACCCACCCCTTAGCCGTATCGAACTGGTTCAAAGCCTGAAGCATTCGGAACTGCGCCAAAGTGGTTTTTCCGCCGGAGGTCGGCAAGTCCACAACCACCGCGCGGCTCGCTTGGTCTAAAAGCCCCTGTTCCTGCAACGCGGCCCGTTGTGGAGGCAGGAGCTCAAACATCGAGCGCGTCTTGGTGATGCTCTCGACGAAACGGGTCACACGGGAGTTGACCGCTTGGGCGACCTTCCAGAGCGAACCGGCAACCATCCGACGGGAAGTGACATGCAGCCAGCGAAGTATTACCTCCAGTGCAGCATCCTGACCTGCCGACGCCGCTTGGCGTCCTGCCTCGAAGTGTTTGTCCAGTTCGGCCTCGATGCCTACGGGTTGCCCCTGCAACATATAGACCGCAAGTAACTCCGTCGCTTTAGCCCAATGATAAAGCGCAATGAGACGCAGTGCCGCCGCCTGGGCAGCGGCGTTACCAGGTTTATTGAGGTAGACGTTCTCGTATTGTTCCTGATCCTTGCGCAGCCCGGCGATGATCTCCCTAATCCCGTCGAGGTCATCCCATCCCTGCTTGCGTAGCAGACGCACCCAGCATTCATAAAGCCGCCGGAGTATCCGATGGTCCCAACTCACGTCCGCGACCGACGGCGGTTTAATCTCTCGCTCGCGATCCTTGAGCCAACGGCGTAGGTCTGCCCATTGATCGCCGCAATAGGCGAGCGCCGCCAAGTGCAAGACATGAAATATCCGGTCCTCCGGCCCTTGTGGGATCGGCAACGTGCGCCGCAAGGAGTAAGCCCGGAAGGCCCCGCCCTGCGCCTGCATGCGCAGTTGAACACGCGCTTCATCGCCCGAAAGATGCAGGAGCGCGTCCAGCCCCTCAATGGCCGCGACCTCATAAGCCATGGCCGCGCGCTCGACCGTTTCCTCGTCCGTAACGGTCTCGTCAAAGACTATCGCCATCTGGTGCCCAACAGCGGAGCGCATTACGCGAACCGTGGCGACTTCCACCGCACGGGCGAGTCGGTCGTCGCCTATGGCCCTGACCGCCCAGTGCTGGTCGAGACGGTTGAGGGCATCTTCGGTAATGACCATGTCAATTCTGGCCATGGCCGCCTCCTCGCCTCTTGATGGCGCGTTGCGCAAGCGAGTTGATGCTTTTCCTTGGCAAATACATCGCCCGAAGTTCAATAGTGGTTGCTGCCGGACATCCACCTGCTAAATCGCCCGCTCGATGGGCCAAGTCTTCGCGCTTTGGTTCCACATCCCTTACGAGAATGCCGAATAAAGAAACATCGCCCGGGTCGGACAGATATCGTGCCGCCGCGCTCCGGTAGTGCGTAAGCCAATTAGTTCCGTTCGCGTGGTGCCCAAGATACTTGACCAAGGAGTCCTTAACGTCCATTGAGTCGCGCAAATCTTCCAATTGCTTTTTCATTCCATGTCGGCCATCCATGACGCCGGGGGGCCACTTCTCCTGCTCCGAGGTCTTGACCTCGCCGAAGGCGAAACGATGGGTGTTTGCGTCCTCGTTTGTGTTCTGAAAGCCCACAAGGTCGGTTCCCGCTGGACTGGCGCTCGGGTTCTTCAGGTCCCGACCCGACGGCCAGGGGAACTCGCAGGCGCGGTGCTCGGCAAGAAACGCTTCCGCCAAGGCTTCGCCCACACGCCAGTTCTCCAGCGTCGCACGGCTGGAAAGAACGCGCTTTACACTCTTGTCCGAGAAGTCCGTGGTCACGACGCTTGTGAGAATGGCCTCCAAGTCCGCCGTTCCCGAATCATCCCAGAGAATGCGCGACACGGAACCGCCCAACGCGGCATCAATCTCCATGTCCGTGTAGGAAGCGCCTCGCGCTATCACGGGCTCAGCGTCGGCGTTGTAGACTTCGGTTCCAGAGGCTATTGTCATCAGCCGGACCTCCCGACTATCCGCTCGGCAGCGGGTTCATCCGGGGCAATCTCCGGCCCCGACACGATCAGAAGATAGCCCATGCTCTCTAACCAGGAAGGGACCGCTTGCTCAATAATGGGTTCCGTGAAGCGTTCGCTCATACTTTCGCCTCAGTATCACCTGCTATCCATGCATTGGCCACACCGTTCATGAACTCTTGCAGCGTGCCAGCGGCATCTCGAAGCATCTTCAATTGCGTCTGGACTGATTCAGTCAGGGCACATACTTCCCCATGAAATGACTTTGCTGGCAACTGCACCTTCAGAGCGAGAAAGCGTTCAACGGGCGCACGTCGCCTTCGCTGAACCGTCCCCACGGAGATACCGTCATACATCTTGATCATTCGAGGGCTTTTTATTAGTGCTCCAACAATTGTGGCATCCCATCCTTGCTTTATGCGTAGTACTTCATATGCAGGAGATGTGATGCCTTCATCCACGATCCAGCACTGGTCGATGGCCCCAGCCCAAAGTAGATAGGGGTTGTAGACAATATCTGTTCTGCGAACGACCTTGTATTTACTTGTGTCTTCCGTTGCTACCCGTTTAGCAAAACGTTCTCTTTGCAGAATTAGGCCAGCCCTTTCCGTGCATGTAAGAATCTCAGGTTCTGGGCTGTCTCCAAGGCGCTCATCTGAACGATCGAGGACTTCGCTTAGAGGCACCTTAATCATCGCAGCTGGCATCGGTGGCTTTGAGGTGCGCTCAATGCCATTAAACGTCTCACTCAACATAGCCAGCTTTTTGTCAAGCTTATTCAGTGTCGTTCGATATCTCCTAACGAGAACACTGAACGAATCACTATTTCTGAGTGCATCGTCCGGAATCGACTTTTTATCGACCGCGATGTATCTGGCCGGAAAAAGGCTGTACCCTTTCTCTCGAATCCTGGCAAGAGACACAGACGCACAGAATCCAGGTACATCGGAGTAATCCCCTACTCTTGAACGCCACGAATGGTAGGTAGCAGCAATCCGCTGGATATCCTCATCAGTCAGGTAACTGTGTGTCCTGCTTTCGGCTTGGCCAAGAGCACTTGCATCAATGAAAAGCGTTTCGCCTCTGCGGTCCCGGAAACTATGACCACTCTTGCGGCGCGTAAGGAACCATAGGCATACAGGTATAGGGGTTGAGTAGAAGAGTTTGCCTGGAAGCGTAACGATACAATCAACCAAATCATCCTCGATGATGTTGCGTCTAATCTCGTTCTCGATTTGTGATTCAGATGAGAGGGATGCTTGCGCAAGAACGAAACCTGCCAGACCAGTTGGTGCGAGGTGGTGAATAAAATGCTGAACCCAAGCGAAATTGGCATTGGAAGCGGGCGGGATGCCGTATTTCCATCGCTTGTCGTTCTTCAGGCGTTCTCCGCCCCAATCGGAATCGTTGAAGGGCGGATTGGCGAGGATGAAGTCCGCCTTGAGATCGGGGTGCAGATCGCGGTGGAAGGTGTCGGCGTGCTCCTTGCCGAGGTTGCCCTCAATGCCGCGAATGGCAAGGTTCATCTTGGCCAGCCGCCAGGTGGTGTGGTTCGATTCCTGGCCGTAGATGCTGATGTCGCCGATTTTGCCGCCGTGGGCCTCGACGAACTTTTCC
>Ga0272448_1006174_pt1 | contig 13004 bp, 7 predicted proteins | sample YNPCB0191_FD_202220 | JGI IMG/M metagenome (GOLD analysis project Ga0272448, IMG submission 202220) | Hot spring sediment microbial communities from Yellowstone National Park, WY, United States - YNP-CB-019-1 | ecosystem: Environmental > Aquatic > Thermal springs > Hot (42-90C) > Sediment...
AAAATGAAAAATGGCTCTTACAAAAGAACAAATAAAAAAAGTTGAAAACACTATTAGAGAAAGTCTAAGGAATAAATTTTTAACATATAAACCAGAAACAAGTAATATGCCATTTCATTATCGCCTAATTGGTCGGGATAGAATGGCATTATTTTCTTTTATCCATTCTTTGAATACTACTTTTGGCACTTCTATTTTTGAACCTGTAGCTGAAACATTGGCAAGTTTAAGATTTCCTGTTGCACAAAAACAATTTGTGGTGGGTGATGCAATAAGCGAGCAAGCACAGCTTGAAATCCAACATATTATGAATGAACTCACGATGGGGAAAAGTCCGAATAAACTGGAAGAGATTGAAAGGGTGAGAAAAGTAGCTATTTCAGGCAGAGTAAATAAATTAAAAACTGTAAAAATAGATTTATTTGTAAAGGACAATGATGGAGCCATCCATTTATTTGACTTAAAGACAGTTAAACCTAATATCAGCAATTTCAAAGATTTTAAAAGAACACTATTAGAATGGGTAGCAATCTATTTATCAAAATATCCCGGCGCAAAAATTCATTCATATATTGCCATTCCTTATAACCCTTATGAACCAAAACCTTATGAAAGATGGACGCTAAAAGGAATGCTGGATTTAGATAATGAGTTAAAGGTGGCAGAGGAATTTTGGGATTTTTTAGGTGGAGGAGGTTCTTATTTAGAGCTACTGGATTGCTTTGAAAGAGTAGGAATAGAGTTGAGACCAGAAATAGATGAATATTTTTCAAAATTCAAAAAATAAAGATAGGAAAATTTTGCCAATAACAAAGAGCGACCAACAGCGTATGACACACCCTAAAAGGTCCCTTCCTTACAGCCTTCACCCAAATCCTTCGCTACCCCTTGCACCTCGTGTATCCGCAGCCGTTCCATGCACTTCCACACCGGCTCTAATTATGAGAAAAGATATTATGAGGGGTGTACATTCCCTGTGTGATGAAACTCGACATGCATATTCATTCGAACTTCTCAAAAGATTCAAGGACGAGTCCAAAAGATATCCTCAGATATGCAAGGAAAACGGGTATCTCCTGGGTCTCGATTACAGACCATAATACGGTTCAGGGGTCGATTACGGCCCTGCGTGAACGGATGGATGGGGTAAAGGTTCTTCCGGGTATAGAGGTCTCAACGGTAGAGGGTCACATCCTGGGGTACGGGATAACGGAGTGTATTCCCCGGGGTCTTACTCTGGAGGAGACTATCCAGCGGGTTCACGATCTCGGCGGGGTAGTCTCGATTGCGCACCCCGGGCGGTTCTGGTCTGGTGTCAGTGTAAAAAGGGCATCTACAGTTAAGACGGATTTGATTGAGGTGTTCAATTCCCGGAGTTCTGCCGGGAAAAACGATATTGCCCGGAGGGTGGCAGACGACCGCAGGATACCCGGGAGTGCGGGTTCTGATGCGCATGGTATGGATGAAATCGGAGCGGGGTACCTCATCGTTGAGGGGGATGCAGAATCTGTGGATCACCTTCTTCAGATGATAATGAAGGGTAAGGCAAAGGCAGGGGGGCGCAGCAGGGGTGCAACGGGTACCGTGAAGTATGTGACAAAATGTGTTTCTGAGTGGGTGCTGCGCGGGTTTAAGAAGATCTGAAAGGTGAGATCCGGGTCAGGTAATGGATGCGAGTGTGACTGCACAGACGATAAATTTGTATGCCTCGATCGGGTCTTTAGCGATGTATTTGATGGTTCGGGGACCGGTCCTCTCTGCGCATGGCATCATCGAGGAGAGGTCAGCCATTCCGGTATTTACCAGATCAAGTTGAATCTCAATCGGAGATCCTGCATTAAACGGGGTGATCTTTTTCTGTCGCACGAGTTTTATTGCCTCCTTTGCCCCGGAGTATATCTTTTTCCGGGCGACTTCCGGATGGATGCATCCCGCCGAGTATCGGGATATTCCTTTTTTCACCTCTACGCCCACGATGTTCGGAATCACCTCTCTCGCCTGCTGAACCACGCCATAATCACCTGAGATCAATGCAACGGGAACACCGTAGTATCCTGCAACCATCGCACTCATGACAAACTCTCCGGATGGTCTTCCGTTGATCCGGAGCTCAGATACGCACCTCCCGGAATATGTATGGTCAAGGACTGAACACAGTGTCCCGCTCATCGAATGGTATCCAATAAGAAACATGCAATCGAATGTCTCATTCAGGCTCTCGACCATGGAGAGCGGGGTCGGACCCCCTTTAACCACATTGGCTGACGGGTCAAGTTCATCGAGAATGAGGTTTGTCATCTCTGCATGTGAGTCCCTCACCCAGACCTCAGTTGCACCGGAGGCAACTGCACCTTTAATTGCAGCATTGACATCCATGGTCATTGCCTTCCGGGCAGAGGGGTAGTCTCGCCCGTCCTTCGGATTGACCTCCTCCCGGGATACGATTCCAGATATACCTTCCATATCTACAGAGATGAAGACCTTCATGTCCACCCCCGCCCGGAGATACTTATTTTTTATTTTTACATTTTCCCCGGGAAACCCACCGGAATAACCCAGCCCACACAGAGACAAGGAGTATCCCCTCCCCGGCAGGAATGGTTACATCGATCCGTGAACCCCCCTGTGAGGTATCTACTATCCCGTGGGCAGTCCCGGTCTTTCCGCTTGTCATATTGGTTGCAGTTACTGTGATTCCATCACCATTCTGATACCCGCCGGGCAGATTGGAGAAATCTACCTGGTAGTACCCTCCATCAACCGTAATAAATACCAGGCATTCCCCGGTGCGGTCGTTGCATACCTCTACGAGAAGACCTGCAATCTTTGCCCCGTTTTCATCAGTAACATACCCCTCAATAATGTAGGGATCGGATTCCGGGAGATCAACCATGAAAAATTCAGATGCAGAGTCACGGTTTCCGTTCCACCTTACGAGATAGAAATATGAAGGACCCGTGAGTGAATCAGCATATACCTCGATCTCTGCCCCGGATCTCCCTGCCATGATCCTCCCCGGCATATCAGACCAGTTCCATGATGACCCGTTTCCGGTGTACTTCAGTCGGGATGAACTGATGACCCGATCATTCCCCCGGATCAGTGCAGCAGAATCTGCACCCAGAATGCCGGGAAGGTACCCCGTAGTTATGTTCGAGTCAGAGTCAAAAAAGATGTAAAGTTGATCTTCATTCAGGAGTTCTTCCTGAGGAAGAGTAATGTTCACATGTACAGGTCCGGTCGGAGGTTTATTCTTGGGTGTGGTTGCCGGGATCAGTGCCCCGTTGAGTATATCCCCTGCGACCTTCAGGTAATGATATGAACCGGATAACGACTCCGATGAGGAATATAGAATGATATCCCCAGAATCATCCGAGACAGACTTACCTGAGGGATCCTTTACATCCCCGGCAGGGTCAGAACCCGGAGAACCCCACTCACCGAATAACCCGTCGATCCGGTGTTCACTTCCGGGAATATATGCGTATGCAGGCACAGTTATATTCCCCCGGGAGGAGATGACTGCATCACTCCCTGCACCGGTAAGTGAAAGTGTGATCGTGCTCCCCGGGATAGCGGTATCCGAGGGTGTAACATGGACATCGAGGGTGCGAAGGGTATCCTCCGAGATACTCAGTGCCGGGGAAAACGAGACCTTTCCCGGGATGGGTGCATCTGCAACCCTTGACCCGCCATCGTAGAGACTAATCCTGCCTATACCATCCCCTGAAAATGTGAGTGATTCGAGATGAGCATCTCCACCCCACCCACGCAGTTTGAGTCTCATGATCTGCGTCTCGTTTTTTGCAACGGATTCACCCCTTGCGATCTCACAGAGAAGTGCTGTACCTTTTATCGGAATAAAGCCCTGTGAGATCGTAACCTTCCCCTGTGAGGATCTCGCAAAATATGCCCTTGTATTTTCATTCACAGGGAGCGGATACCCCATCTCGAGTTTTGACCCATCCGTAGCTGACGGCAGGGGATCCACCGCTCTGAACCCGTTCCAATCAGTCTTTGCCCTCCCCTGCTGGAAGGAAAAGAGTGTCGAACTTACTATTGATCTGTTCTCACCGTATACCTCGTAGAGGTATTCTGCCCCGACCTCTTCAAGGGTATACCCTGTATTTGCATCCCCATCGGCATCAATGAGCACCCATACCACCCCCGCCGGGGAAAACAGTGATGTATGTTCAAAAAATGCAAGTAAACTCTTCTCCCTGACCATCAGGGAATACCTTCCTCCGGAATCGGAAAAGATCCTTGCACCCGTCCACTTTGAAAAATCCCCATCAATAACCTTCGTCCCCTCATGAATAGGCATGAATAAGGGTACACATGCACTCCCAATAATTATAAGAACAAGGATCCCGAGGACCACCTTTCCGCCCCGTGACCTTATCGGTGTGGTCTTGTGTCTTTTAGGTACTCGTCCATTGATAAACCCTTCTCTTTTTGGTCCATTTCGAACCCGGGGAATCGGTGGTGCCATCACGGGTGGAATTTCTACCGGAGGCTCAGCATGAGATTTTACCTGTGGTGGTTCGGGTTTCTCTATTGAACTCTCGTCGACCTCTACATCTGCACCTTTCTGTGGTATTGCGGTTTCATCCCGCTCAATATCCATCCGTTCGGGCATAGTCTCACCTTACGGTATGTATGTGAGTGTTGAACTGGCAGTTACAAACAGCCAGTACCCCCGCCCGCTCTGAATGATGAAATCGTACATCGAAGGGGAAATCGGTGTATATGCCGGGTCGTTCTTCTGCAGTGATGTATTCCATCCGAGGATGTATTTTGGTGTTCCCCCGGAGATATACCCGAAGAGGGTTGACGCCTTGCAATCCGCCCGGAAGGATGTCCACCCGATCTGGTTCCACCCGGGAATGAGGGAGATCGACCGCATACCTGATGGTCGAATACCGGTGAATGTCAGGATTTTATTTGAACCCCCTGAGTTATATACCCAGTATCCGTAGTCCGGTCTGAAGATGAAGTTCACAGGGTCATCTGGTGTGTTCACACCCGCAGTATATAAATCGTATCCACGGCTCGTATAGTTGTATGCACGGATCGTATCACCTGCGGATAATTGTGAAGCGAGATCCGATGCATGCAGGGTTATCACCCTGCGTGAGGTATCAGTCGGGATAATCGGAATGGAGATGAAGTTCCACCCGGGATAAATCGTAATCTGGTATGTAACGAGGTCAGGTACGGCTATAACCTCAATATCGTCGACATACCATCGACCGCCCGTGGTGCCTCCCCTTGCATAGTAGAACCCGATACGGATGCTCTGTCCGTCGTATGCACTTATATCAATCGTTTCAGCATACCAGTTCGATATCGTTGCAGTATATGTCCTGATTGTAGTCCACCCTGCACCGGTATTAATCTGAACAGAATATGTATCCCCGGAGACATATGTCAACCGGTGATAGAATTTAAGTTTTGCCTGTTTATACCCGGAGAGGTCGATCCACTGTGACATGAGCCTGTCCGGGTTTGGACCGTTCTGGCTGTCCCAGGAATGCAGAGGACTGTGGTATTGAGATGTGGTCACGACCCACCCTGACGGCTGTGAGATGAGTTTCTCCCAGGGTGTATCCGGTCCGGAAGGCTCAAGGTCATCAAAGAAAATGTTTGAAGGCGCATAGGTATTGAAGTGGTAGTGCATACCGTGGTTATCATCCTTTGCCTCGATACCCAATTTACCCGTACTCAGGACATCAAAATAGTATGTGGTTGCCGGGGCAAGGCCCGTCAACTGGACAAAGTGGTATGCAGTCATGAGTGTGTCACTCTTTGATGAGCCAAGTGCAATCGTCGTCCCGTAATTGACCTTACTTGTTGCATCTTCGGATGTCCTCCATTTGATGGTTGCAGATGTGGATGTGATATCAACAACATCAACATCGTATATGGTCGGACCGGTCGCATCAACGGTTGCCATTGCGACCCTTGTACCCGAAGGTGAGGCATCAACATATGTCGCAGTGATGAGATCCTCATCCACCACATGCAGGATGCCTGATGAGTCGGTAAGCGATGTAACTATACTCCCGATAAACTGCCCTGAGCCTGAAGGTGATTCTGTAAGTACAACATTTTCTCCGGAGGGTTCTGTCCCGCTCCTGATGTTCACGGTGAGTGACCCGCTCCCGGAGAGGTCACCGTCACGCACGGTGATGGTGATCGGCTGTGCTACCGCATACCTGGTCTTATCAAGTTCGATTGTACCCGTGGATGCAGCAATAACAAGCCTCAACTGAGGTTTGTACAGCACACCAAGGGAGTACTGACCACCCGAGGAACTTACAATCCCGTCACCCGAATCGTAACCGATATAGTTGTATATGTCGTTCCGGTTATCCAGTGTGGAGGTTATCTTTACCGATACCTTGCCATCGGCGGCGTTCGTCCTTAATTGAGAGAGGCGATCCGCAGGGACATACCATCGCTCCATCATTCCGTAGTCCGCAAGTTGCGTGTTATACTTATTTGGAACAAGGGTTGCATCGAATGTCCCTGCATTTATAAGGTTGGAGGGGTTTCCGCTGCCACCATAGGCAGTATTCCACACTGGATCGTTATCCAGGGTGGACTGAAAGATATTACTATACCAGTATACCCCGCTCACATCAGCGGAGATATCATTTCCCAGATTGGTGAAAAGGACCAGCGTGGCATTCAGGATGGCCCTGTTCTGGAACTCTGCAGGGATATCAAACTGGATCGCCCCGCTGAATACACGCACATTCCTTGGGTTTCCTGACGAGAGGTCAATGCTCCCTGCAACAAGGTAATCCCGGTTATTGACCCAGTAGGAGTTTGTTCCATCGGTGTACATATATGCGCTCTTTTCTTTTACCGGGTGGAGCCAGTCTGCAGTTGTAAACACAAGTCCGTTCCCCCCGCTATCCTCTGTGGCAGTATTGATATTCCATGAATCATCACTCGACTGGATCCGGAAGTAGTATGTCGTCTTCCTCAAAAGGGAAAACTGCCCGTCACCGTTATCCCCGAGATCAATCACATGATGCCTGGTTAGCCGGGAATCTGATTTCGTTGTGGTAAACGACCCGGGTGATGTCCCGTAACTCACCGCGGATGTGGATGGTTCATCAGTATCCCACTGGATCCTCGCCGCTGCACCTGTAAGTGTGCCTGCATTAATATCCGGAAGAATAATATTGAATATCTCAGGTGGTGAGTTATCCACCGCTGCAGTATCCGTGGTCAGCACATTTACCCCGCCCTGACCATCGTTTGCATCGATGTATCTTGCTTCGAGTATCCATCTGTCCTTTGCATTGATGACCCCGTCGGCTGACGGATCATTGCTGTTGATGGCGATACTCCCGGAGTAGACCCCGTTTGAGCCCGTGGACAGGGTAAGGGATTCCGTATCCTTGACGATGGATCCGTTCCTTGCAACCGCTGTAACCGCAGGGGGAGAGGAGAGGTCACTATCCATTACAGTTATGCGGATATTTCCCCCGGGGTTTGCTGAGTTGTATTTCGGTCTCTCTATATCCACAATACCCTGCGAGAATACAAGATCCCCGGTCACCGCAAGGGCATACGGCTGGGGTGATTGAGATAGCTCAAAACTCGTGATGGTAATCGTATATACCTTTGACGGGTCGGGGCTCTGGATGAATACATTTTCCACGGCATTCCTGTTATCCGCACTCCCCCCGGTAGTTGACCACCCATTGCTGTTGAATACATTCCCCCTCCATGTGTTTGACCCGTCTGATACCTGAAGGTTCAGGTCGTTGATCAGTTTATCTCCACCACATATCGCCCCGTCTGCAGCCCCCGGGTAATCCGTCCAGACAAGGGTGATCTTTAAAGGTGTGCCTGAGTTTGCACGAACAGTATATGTATGTGTCTGCCCCGCTGCTGTAAATGCGCCATAGGGGTTTCCGGATGTGCCTATAGGGCGACCATCGTAGTTCGAGTTTCCCTGACCTACATCCCAGACCTTCATCCTGAGTTTATCCCCTTTAAAGTATGCGGAGTTGTCAAGGTTGATCTTACCCCACCCCTGACTCCTTGCCGGGATATGCCCGTTACCACCAGTAACCCTTGAATCGTCCACCCAGTGCCCGCCAAACATATCCACTGCACCATTGATCAAAAGGGCTTTTAACAGTGCGCCACTCGGTCGGATCGAGTTGCTTGCATTCTTCTCCCCTGTGGGGTACCAACCTTCCGTGAAATACTGGCGGAGAAGTGCAGTTGCAGATGCCGCTGTCGGCGATGCCATACTTGTACCTGACATATCCACATACCCGGAATTGAATGTGCTCAGCGACCCGTCAGAATCTGCAGCGAATACCGGTCCCCCGGGGGCGATTACATCAGGTTTCCACACATTTGCGCATGTATCCCCATTGCTGCTGAAATCCATGAGATCCATCGTATCCCCGGATTTTCCCGCACCTACTGAGACGATGTTCTTTGCAGTTGCAGGTGCACCTACCGTATTGACATCCGGACCGGCGTTCCCGTTCGCAAAGAAGATCAAAAAGTCCTTATTGTTCCACATGAAGAGGTCTGCATTTCTTGAATCTGTAGTGTAATAATAGGTATTTGCGCCCCAGCTGTTCGAGTGAATGGATGTGCCCGAGTTATACGCATCCTGAAAGATCCCGGAGGCGATATCTGCAGGAACGGATAATGTATCCGAGGATGTGCCTATATCCGTGAAGTGTATCCTTGCGGCGGGTGCATTCGAGTCATACGGATCGTCCGGGATACCCCATACACCCTGATCCCCGGCAAGCGCCGAGTTCACATGGGTTCCGTGCCCGGATACATCCAGATCATAATTATCTGCGAGCGCAACATACTTGATGATCTTTCTGTGGGTCGGTCCCGGGGTATTGCCTGCCGTGGTGGTGGCGTTCCGGAACGCAATATGATCATAGTCAATCCCCGTATCGGACGATCCTACAATCTGTCCCTGTCCATAAATTCCCCTGTCCCAGAAAGGTCTTGCCTGTGACTGCGCATTTCCGCTCTGAACCACCCACGAGGAACGATAGTTAAGAATTCTATACTGCGGTGTGGGATAGATAAGGTATATCCCGGGGATTCTGTATATATCTTTCAGAGCCTTTGACGGACCGTGAATACGGATATAATCCACAAACCCTTTTTCGTATCCTACCTGATAGTCAACTACCTGCAAATTCATTGATAACAGTGTGGAAATCGTCTTTTCTAAACCTGTACCCTTGAATACCTCGATGGTAAAATTCTCCTCATTACGATACCGATCCTCGTATCCGGAGGCGAACGCAGGCAGATCATACGGGATCACCCTGTGAACAAACCTGCAGGTCTTCACCGTTTTTTCCAGGTCTGAGCTCATCTCCACAAGGAATGCAAACTTCTCATACGGCTGAAGGAACCTCACCCCAAGCATCTCAAGGGTGTGCTTCCACTCCTGCTTTATTGGTCCCTTGAAATGAATGAAGTAGTGTCCTGTAGTCCCGGGAGAATATGAGTTCACCCTCTCTTGCAGTCCGTAATCCACCCTTGCAGTATCAAGGACACGGTAAGATGTAAAGATCAGGTTCCACCCTGAGATCAGCTGGTATTCCAGCCCGTGTGCCTTCATCCGCTGAAGATATGTCCTCTCCTTCTCCTTCGGAATGTCGATGACCGAGTATGCACCATAGTTTTCAATCGACAGAGCCCCATCCGGGCTTAAACCCTCGGTAATCAACCTTTCCCCGGCATATACCACATACTTCGAAATAAAGTTCACATCACCCGACTCCCCGCCCCGAGCATCAGGATGTCTGGCAACAGGAACCGCATCGATCCCCGGGATTACCATAAGTGATGTCACTATTATCACCAGAAGAAGAGCGAATCTGGTTTTTCTTTCCGGCATACTTATCACCCGGAACTGTAAACGAGGCTCTAATATATTAATCTTATCAGAAGTCACAATGAGTGGAAACAAAAGGTATAAATCCACTTAAAACTTCACAGGAATGAGGCGTGGTTATGAAAGAACTTAGGGAAAAACTCAAGAGGCTATCGATTCCGCAGCTCAAAAGTCTTGCGGAGGATTTTGAGATTGATGTCTCGAATTGCAGACGAAGAAACGAGTATATAGATACGATCGCTGCATCCGGAGTGGTCCTTATCGAAGATGTGGATACATTTCTTTCACTCGTAGGTCCATCAGAAGGAATGACGGATGAGGGGAAACCCTTGCAGGAAGAGGTACCCTCAGCACCGGAGCCCCCCGCTGCAGAACAGGTGCAGCCCCCTCAGGGCGCTGGTACAGTGGATGATGCGATCCAAGCACACCTCCAGACAGAGATCAACCTTCGGGTTGCAGAGGAACACCTTCAGGCAATAAAGGACCTTGTCATGAAGAATAAACACCGGGATGTTCATGACCGGGTAAAACAGATGATGAATGATGTATCTGAGATCTTAAAGAAGGTTGAACTCACAGGGTATGCATATATCCTCACATCGACAGCACATATCCTCAACGAGATGAAGATGTCTGGACTGGATGTCAGACATGCGGAGGATATTCTCTCTTCGGCAAAGGGGAGTTTCTCGAAGGACTTTGAGGCAACAAGGAAAGCCATATCAGAACTGGGAAACGAGATTGAGCGGTTGAAAAACGAACAGGTGTCAAAGATCGAGAGTAAACTCAGGGAGATAGAAGCATCTATTTCTCAGGCGAAACAGATTGAGGCAGAGGTGGATGAGGCAGAGATCCTCATGAATGAGGTGAGAACGCAGTTTGAATCAAGAAACTTCTCGGAATGCCTCCGGCTTATTCAGGAGGTTGATGAGATCGTACAAGAAGCCCACCGGGAAAAGATTCAGGGGATTACCCAGCTCGTGCTCGATGTGGAGGATCTTATAGCGAACGCGAAATCCATTGGAGCCGAGACAGATGATGCTGAAAAGATACTTCTAGATGCAAAGAATGCGTTTAAAGGTAAGGATTATCTTACATGCATTCAGAATCTGACAAAGGTAGAAGAGATGGTAAGTTCCCGCCTGCAGGCGAAACTTGAGGAGATCGAGAAACTTAAAGAAAAACAGAAGGCAAAAATAGAGAAAAGACTCCTTGCACTTATAGATGAGGCCAGCCATATCACAAGTGCCGAGGTTGCATCTGCACTCGAGGATAAATTTGAGTCTGTCAAGGTTGCACTCGAGGAAAATAATCTCACCCGTGCCACCTTACTGATCCGTGAGGCGGAAAAGGAACTTAAGGCAGCAAAGCAGATGGGGGGAACCGGACCGGAACCCGCACCAAAGCCAGCACAGCCCGGCGTGACTCCTCCCCCGCAGGGTGAAAAAATGGGTGAAGGCGGAACATCGGTTCCCCCGTTCCAGGAGACACCACCTCCGCCACCCAAGGCAGAACTCCTCCCCCTGCAGAGACCATGCAAGTGGTGCGGGTATCGTGGAGTGGAATACTACTCTACTGGAGTAGCAAAGTGCCCCGGATGCAACAGAACATACCAGTGGAGGTAAACACCGCATTTCCGATTGTGTTCTGATTCTCTGACCTTTACAAACATTTTTATATGATTCTTTATCTTCGGGATTGAGAGTGAATGCCATGAGGAGAGCGGTTATTGTAAGTGCGGTAAGGACTGCGATCGGGAAATTTGAGGGGTCGCTAAAAGAGATCCCTGCTGCCAGGCTCGGGGCAATCGTCATAAAGGAGGCAATTGAGAGGGCAAAGATCGATCCGTCGATGATTAATGAAGTGATTATGGGAAATGTCCTCCAGGCAGGTCTCGGGCAGAACCCGGCAAGACAGGCAGAGATATACTCCGGTGTGATACCTGTTTCGGTTCCTGCATTCACTGTGAATAAGGTCTGCGGGTCCGGTCTTAAAGCCATTATGATTGCCGCAAGTGAGATCCGGGCGGGAACATCAGATATTATCGTTGCCGGCGGGATGGAAAATATGAACCTTGCCCCATACCTTCTCCCAAAGGCGAGGTTCGGGTACCGGTTATTCGACGGCAAGATTGTAGATGGGATGATATTCGACGGTCTCTGGGATATATACAACAATTTCCATATGGGGATGACTGGCGAGATCATCGCACAGAAGTACGGCATCACCCGTGAGGATGCGGATAAACTCGCACTCTGGAGCCACCAGAAGGCGATTGCAGCCATCAAATCGGGAAGGTTCAAGGATGAGATTGTCCCTGTTGAGGTCCCTGTAAAAGGAGGAAAGATCGATTTCCTTGTTGATGAAGGACCAAGAGAGGATACATCACTGGAGAAACTGGCTAAACTCAAACCGGTATTCAAGCCGGACGGTGGGATTGTAACTGCCGGGAACGCATCACAGATCAGCGATGGCGCTGCTGCCGTCGTCGTAATGGAAGAGGAAAAGGCAAAAGAAATGGGGATCCGCCCCCTTGTTTACATCCGGGATTACAATGCATACGGGCTTCAACCGGAGTTTGTAATGGAGACACCAATACCAACCGTTCGAATACTACTTGAAAGGAACAAACTCACAATAAACGATATCGACCTCTTCGAACATAATGAGGCGTTTGCCACAGCATCCTGTGCAGTGATGAAGGCGCTGAATGTCCCGCGGGATCGGTTCAATGTAAATGGCGGTGCAGTAGCCCTCGGTCACCCGATCGGATGTTCGGGAGCACGTGTGCTCGTCACCCTGATCCATGAAATGATAAAAAGAGGGTCAAAACGAGGAGTGGCTACCCTCTGCCTCGGCGGCGCAAACGCTGTCGCCATGCTGGTGGAACGCACCCCATCCGAATCTCAATGAGTAGTGGAGACTCCCCCGATTGGTTCGTGAGGGAGTTGACATCCGCTAATACATACGGAGCTGACACTCTGGGGGAGGGAAGAATCCCTCCCCCGCCGAACCGCGGGAGGGGGTTACCACCCCCGAACCGCGGGAGGGGGCTCCGCCCCCTCCCCCAGTTTGAGGTTCCTCCTGACCC
>Ga0272448_1006177_pt1 | contig 13000 bp, 9 predicted proteins | sample YNPCB0191_FD_202220 | JGI IMG/M metagenome (GOLD analysis project Ga0272448, IMG submission 202220) | Hot spring sediment microbial communities from Yellowstone National Park, WY, United States - YNP-CB-019-1 | ecosystem: Environmental > Aquatic > Thermal springs > Hot (42-90C) > Sediment...
TTTACTAAAAAATTCATAATGCCTTTCAATTATCGCTTTAATAAAATCTCCTATATTCTTTATTTCTTTTATATCATCGAATATATCAGACATTTCCTTTGCCCTTAAAGAAAAAGCGTAATTTATCATATCGTCTTTATCTTTGAAATAATAGTATAAAACCGGCTTTGTAATATTTAAAGAGGCGGCGATTTCGTTCATAGAGACACCATCAATTCCCTTTTTGGAGAAAAGCTCTATCGCTTTTTGAACTATAAGTTCTTTTGTAATTTTAGGTTTTTTCATAATTTACCTACCGGTAAGTAAATTATATAAATTTTTAAAATTACAAGTCAAGCATTCGAATCAAATCATCTAAAATGTTACCGAACAGAGGATTATCAAGTCATGTAAAATGTTACTTAACAAGTTTAAATAAAAACAACCTGTTTAGGAGGCAAAGGCAGGGCAATAACTGCAATAAGTCCTTCTACTATAGATAGAAGACTTAAAGATTATAAACAAAAGCACAGGAAAAGGATTTATGGTAAAACAAAACCCGGTAAATTTTTAAGACAGAGGATTCCAATTCAGACAGAGTCCTGGCAGATAAAAGAGCCGGGTTGGATAGAGATAGATACAGTCAGTCATTCGGGTCCTAATGCGAGCGGGATATTTGCATATACGGTCAATGCTACCGATTTATTTTCTGGCTGGGTAGAATCAAGAGCGGTTTTAGGCAAGGGCTCAGATGGGGTTGTAAAAGCATTAGATGAAATGATTAAATCTATGCCATTTGAGGTTAAGGGAATAGATTCTGATAATGGTGAAGAATTTATTAATTGGCATTTAGAACGATACTGCCGTGAAACAGGGTTAAAACAATTTCGCAAGCAATGGTATAAAGAAAAGTTGCTCACAACAATATAAATTATTTAAATTAAATAAAATAAGTTATGAACATTATCCACACAATTAACAAAAAGAAAAAAAACAAGACGACGACGATATCATGCCTTGGGTAACATTCTTAAATGACTTGACAGGGGTTGAGGGCAAAAAATGGCAAAATCTTGTAACTACATTTTTCACTTTTTGAAACTTGTTCCATTGGTAAATCACTTCAAAAATTGCAATTAACTGTCAAACTCGGGAATTAGTTATCTAAAGATTCCAAATCTAATATATTATGGGTTCTTAGTCCCTTGACAAGTCAAGAACTGTGTATTAAACTATTAATAAAGAAGGTGGAATTATGCGGATAAATATTATTTCGATTTTAACGCTTATGCTGGCCGTTATTTTCATAGAAATCCCTCGAGCGATTTCAGCGGAAAACGACTGGTACAGTTCCGTTTCCAGAAACAACTTATCCGGTGTAAATATTCCCACCCCACACGATCCTGCCGTGATAGTATCGTCCGTGACTGATATGTCTTCAGGGAAGATAATCGTTTATAATTTTGATGCCGAGAATTTCCCGGGTTTTTATGATGCTCGTGGACAGAATAAAGAGCCTTACAATATTCCGGAGATACTGCGGGATGTCCCGGACTTATGGAAGGACCAAGGTGCTCTTTTTAAAAAAGTCGGAGCAGAAATGGAGATGGACCCCTACGCTCTTGCGGCATATTGCGTTTTTGAAAGTTATAACGAAATTACCCACAAGTTCAACATACACCACATAGATGGCGTGGCGACAGGCATAGCTTCTACGCAGGTCACTGACGTGCGAGGCGGCAAGGTTCCAGGATTAAGCGTGCGACTTCCAAGAGACATTTCACAAGCAAAAACTATGTTGCTAAAAAACCCAGAATATGGTCTTCGCCTCCTGGCCGCCGAATTTAAGGCCTGGTACTATGGCGGGGATTTCTTCAAGAACTATTATGGTGAGGAGATGTACAACAGGATTTTCGGGGAAAAGAATTTTCAGGGCTATCACGACCTGGCAAAGACATTCCCGCGTGTAGCAGTTCCGGGATGGACAAATCCTAATAAATCCATGAGTAATTACGGCACGCAAGCCCAATATGTAAGTCGGGCATACGTGCTTTATAACGCTTTCAGGTCCGCAGACAAGAATTAGTGCGTCCCAACCTCACACAGTAAAGCCGGATATAAGAACCAAAAAACTTTTCAAGATTTCAAAAATCCAGGGGTAAAGAATTATTGATACGATTTTTTTAGAAGCAAATATAAAAAGCAAAAGTTTTTTTAGAATAATAAAAAACTTGCCTGCCGTTAGGCAGGGATGAAGTTATCAACAGTTCAAAAAAGTCTCTACCTGTCGGTACCTGCCTGCCGTCAGGCAGGTGAAACTACAATAAGAGAACATACAAATAATTAATTATTTGTAACGCGAGATGAGATCGCCACGCTTCGCTCGCGATGACTGATTGGTGGCTTGGGATGTGGGCCTTGGAGTTAGTCTCTTATTCATGAAATTGTTGCTTTTTATGGCATAAAATAATGGAGTATCATTGAGATTAGTAACACATCTCAGGCACGATAAAAAGTTCTTTGATTTTAAGCGCAGTTGCAATAACTTTTCTGCCTAAAACAGTCAAGTAATACTTGTAAGTACGGCCAATCATTTTAATCAAGCCATGAAATCTGAGTCTGGCAAGTATTCTTGAAATCTGCGAAGGATTTTTATCTCGCAGTTTTCGTCTGATATCTTTATTCTGGAAGCCAGAAATATTGAATTCACCTCGTTCAATAGAAAGCATGATGTTGAGGTCTTCTTCATCAAAGAAGTTGAAACCTTTGTATGATCTGTTATTTTCAATAATACTCTTTGAGATTTTAATAACATTTTTAATGCCATCTGTTCTATCAGTGATAGTGGAGATAAATTCCAGGTATCTGGTATTTGAATCTCGTAGGAGTTGTGATAGTGTGGGTAAATTGTAAATACCCTTTTTCATTGAAGCATAAGCAAAATGGAAGGAGCCGTCTTTTTGTTCTACCTTGCGGTAGTGCTTGAAAAAAGAAACATCAGTTGTTGTAGTTTCAATACGCAGTGCCAGCCCCAACTTATCATACATCTTGATTGAGGCTGGCCCCATGTTATGTTTAATTCTCGTGCCATAAATTCTGGTGTCAAAATTATTGCCCACTTCATCTTTGTAGTTGGTTTGAAGTTTTTTCCCAAGAAAAGTAGCAATATTTTCTGGTTTTACAGTATAAACAGCAGTGTGTATTAGGTTGTCATAGAGATTTCGTAGGTCAGATTGTTTCTTGAAGATTATATCTGTAGAGTATTCAGCCTGCATAATACTCCAGTGATAGCCAACGGGAAGACTTTTGATAACTGGACAGAAATTTTTAGCAAAGATGTCTAATATCTTATGAAGGGATTCAACATTAAAGGAGTCAGAAATGGCCTGAGCTTTTTGAAAGTCGCTAATTTCAGTAAATAAATTGTCTATAAGTGTATATTGAATACCTTTTTTTCTAAGTGCTTCAGCTAAGACATTATGACCATTGAAATATATTTGAAGGCGAAAGGGACACCATGTTGGAACCCGAACATAAACTAATCCCAATCTTTTATCAATCAAGTAAAAGTAATAATGAAGGCATTTACCTGAGTCATATTTAAGAAAAGTGCGATGTGTTGTCTTATCATGCCAGGGTTTATATGAAGTACAGGGTTCTAAAGCTGAAAAGATATGCACTAAACCAGGATGAGAACCCCGTTCTTTGATTATTTTGGCAATTTTATCTTCTTTGCGGAAGTTTTTTTGTTTTATGTATTCAATTTCCAGACCTGCTTCACTGGCAATTCGTTGTGCATTTTGAATGATGATGTCCCTTAGAGACATAGCAAATGAAGGGTAATCAAAAATCCTGATATTCTTTGCATTCAAGTATGAAGTCATTCCTTCAGGATAGCAGAAGATAGGTAAGGTGCCTTGAATAATGATACGGTCGAAACAAGATAGAATACCACGAATTTGGTCTTGATAGGTTTCAGTTAATAACTTCATTTTTTATTACCTCCTTTAAGATATACTTAAATAAAGTATAATAAAATTTGTGAATGTTTTAAAATAAAAATTAATGTTTAATAGTTTTTATAAAAAGTTCTATAACTTTTTAGTTCCGACTTGTTCGGCTTAGGATTGGTATCAAAGTAAGTCATTGCCTGCCTGACGACAGGCAGGTAAAAATCGGGCAACCAAATGAAGAAGTATAGGGGTGAGCGAACGCTCCATAGATTTTTGAGTGAACCCTATTTAAAATTAATTAAATAAATTCTATTTCATTTCAAGATTTCTAAATATTTTTAGAACCAAAGACCTAAAAAAATTTATCCAAAAGACCCTTTTAATCTAATATAATATATATATATACATCATATAACATCCTTGTATGATATTTTTATACAAGGAAGAAAAATGAATGAAATAAATAATTCAAATGAAACGAATGGTATCAAAAAAGATGAAACAATTATTGTAGATAGTGGAATGCCACGTGAATCTGTAAGTATCTGTCTCGAAAAATGTTGTAATGGTGGACAGAGGTGTCCCCAAGATTAAATAAAAGATATCACTAAAGAAACAAAATTTTATTTTTGTTATATAATCTAGTTATAAAGAAGAGGGTTAGTTATATTAAAAAATGAAGAGTGATTTTATGGATTGGATAAAAATAAGTGTTGATTATGAGATCGAATATTCTAAAGCAAGAGGTGGAACATTAGAAATTTACCCTGATTTCATACACATTTCAAATAAAAAGGTTCCTTATGGTGGAGATTATAATCGTACAGTAGCAGTAAAAACAAGAGAAATAAAGAGATTTAAAGAAATAATTAAAATAGTAGAGAAAATTCATGAAACAAATAGAGTATTTCCACCAGACAGATTTGATTTCATGCCACCAAAATTAGATTCAGAATGGGAAAATATTTCTAAATCTTTAGGTTACAAATTAAAAACTTCTGTGTATTTAAAGTCTTTATCGTTATTTAATAACTTTTCTTTATATCCTTATAATCTCTATTTTCCATCGGAAAAAGAATTTAAAGAATGGTACACTAAACAACAAAAAGCAAAACCGTATTGGACAGAAGATATTCTAGAAAAAATTATATTTCTACAAATAGATTTTATAAAAGTTTTTAAACCATTTTGGCTTATGAAAGATGAAGAGATAATAGGATGGGTTTACTGTCAATTATATAAGGATTTTTTTCATGTTTTTGAATTAGAATTAATAGAAAAATATCGTGGTAAAGGGATAGGTCGAATATTTATAGAACTAATTAAAATAGAAGCATGTCGTTGTGGTGTGAAATTTGTAATTATTCAGACAAATCCAGAAATAAAGAATTTTTATATAAAATGCGGATTTGATGTAATAAGTGAAAACAATATATTGATAAAAAAATAGATTAAATAGAGTTGAAGTTTATTATGAAATATAAACAATCGTTGTACAATGTTTGGGTTCCTAACTACCCTCAGATAGGTTCTTCGTTAGTATATAATACACTTCAAAGAAATCTATTGTGCGTTCCATCTATAATTGAAGATGCAATTTTAAAATGCAATCTTTCTGGTATATCAGAAAAGGATTTAAACATTCTTCTTTCAAATAATATATTGATAGAAGAAGATATTGATGAAGGAAAAATCTTTAAGAACTGGTTGAGTCGTTACTCCATAGATACTCAGACTTTGGGCTTGACACTGATTACAACCTATACATGTAATTGTCGGTGTGTTTATTGTTATGAGGATGGTGTACGTAAAGATACACAAACAGAAAAGACCGTCCTTGTAATGTCTGAAGACAAAATAAAAAAACTTTCTATCTGGACTGATAATTTGGTAAAACTGTGGCAACCTCGAACATTAGATTTTTGTTTCCATGGTGGTGAACCATCTCTTTTTCCTAATTTTGTAGATAGGATTGCTAAATTAATGAGTGAGATCGCTGATAAAAATAATCTAAACCGCGATTTTTCAATAGTCACAAATTGTACTTTGATGACTGATAATTTTATCAAAATACTAAAAAATAATAAAATCAATAGGATTATGACTACTTTAGATGGTCCAGAAAATATACATAATAAAAGAAGGCCGTTTTATTCAGGAAAAGGGACTTTTACTCAAACTTTTAAATCTATAAAACGTTTGGTTAAAGAAGGATTTCGCGTTTTTCTTGGTGTCAATATAGATAAGGGAAATATTAACTACATTCCGGAGCTAATAGATCTATTGTCTACTTCTGGATTTGCAAATCTTCCTAATTTTTCTATCTTATTAGCCACAGTAAAAGAAGGTCCACATGCTTCTAATCCTTACTATTTTAAAAAAAATGTTTTTTCAAATTCAGGACAAATGAATGCTTTTCTTAAACTCTACAGATACGCCTTAAACAAAAAAATCAGAATCGCAGACCCAATTGGTGGGGGGTTATGTTCATTCAGACGTATGTCTAGCTACATTATAGATGTTGAGGGTAATTTATATAAATGTATAACCATGGCTGGAAATAAAGAAGCATTTGTTGGAAATATATCAGAGCCTATAAACTTAATTATGCGAAGGTCTGCTCAATTTATATATATGGAATCTTGGCAGCGTAAAAAAAAGTGCCGCGTCTGTACATATCTTCCTTTATGTTTTGGTGGTTGCCCTCAACAAGTTCTTTTAAAAAAAGGAACTTATAACAATATCCTTTGTGCCAAATCATACTTTGATAGATATCTTCCCGAAGCAATAAAGATTAAGTATGATTCAAATATTTTATTTCCTAAAAATTTTAATTCATCAGTAGATACTATTTGTTCTTAAATACTATGATACATGTAAAAAACTTAACTAAAATTTTTAAGGTAAATATACAGGGGAATAATACTATAGAAGTAGTAAGACGATTGATATTTCCAGAGTATAAAGAAGTGGTTGCTACCAAGGATATTTCATTTTCCATAAATGAAGGAGAGTTTGTGGGATATATTGGACCTAACGGGGCAGGCAAAACCACAACACTTAAAATACTTTCAGGAATACTTTATCCTACCCATGGAGATGTTCGTGTTATGGGTTATATTCCGTATAAGAGAGAAACTGATTTCTTAAAAATCATTTCATTCCTTATGGGACAGAAAACTCAGTTATGGTGGGATATTGCAGCAATAGAAACATTTAAACTTAATAAAGCAATTTATAAAATACCGGATAATCTTTTCAAAAAACGCGTTGATGAACTTGCAAATCTTTTAAATGTATCTGATTTGCTTGAAATTCCTGTGCGAAAACTTTCTCTTGGAGAGAGAATGAAGATGGAGATTATTTCAGCCCTGCTTCACTCGCCTAAGATATTATTTTTAGATGAACCAACTCTTGGACTTGATATGTTTTCTCAGGAATCAATAAGAGAATTCTTTATAAATTACAATAAAGAATATAAAGCGACCATAATTCTTACAAGTCACTATATCCATGATATTGAAAAAATGGCAAAGCGAATAATAATTATAAATCAGGGTTCTATTGTTTATGATGGAGATAAGAGTGGTATTATTGATAAATTTTCAAAAGAGCGTATTATTAGATTAAAATTTAAAACAGAAGTTCCTTCAGAAATAGCCAGATTTGGTATGCTTACTTTAGAAAATAAAAATGAGTGCAAGTTAAAAATATTGACTAAAGATCTTAGAGAAGTTATAAAACACTTATATCAGAATGATAATATAATTGAAATTTTTGTTGATGAGGTTCCACTTGAGTATGCAATTAAAGAATATTTTAAAAGAGACAGTATTTTTTAGAGTTATTCTAAACAGTATAAAAGAAGCATCCACTTATCGTGTAAATCATTTACTTAGTTTTTTAGTGATACTTTTGCCTCTTATCTTTGTTTTGACACTTTGGGACTCTGTTTTTGCAGGGAAAAATATTATAAATGGTTACTCAAAATTTTCTTTAATTACTTATTATATTCTTTCCATACTTCTGTTTGATATTTTATATCCTGGTTTAAATTATAACATTTCATCCGATATTAAAGATGGTAAACTTTCAAATTTTCTTATAAAACCGATGAATTATCTTTTTTATAATTTTGCGCTTCGAGCAGGTATCAATTTGATGTATTCTGTTTCTTCATTATTTTTGACATTTATATTTATAATACTTTTTATAGATTCATTTTATTTTCCATCTTTCTGGGGATTGATTTTTTTCTTTTTATCTGTTTTTATTGCTTTTATTTTAAGTTATATAATCTCATTTACTCTGAGTCTCATCTCTTTCTGGACAGAAGAGATTACATGGCTTAATGTTTTGATAGATATAATTGTGCCAGTTGCAACAGGTGCTCTTATTCCAGTATCATTTTTCCCAAAAACATTTTCAAGAATTATTTATCTTTCTCCCTTTCCTTATATCTTAAACTTTCCAATAGATGTATATTTAAGCAACAGAAGTGATGAAGAAATTCTATCCGGTTTTTTTATTCAGATTCTGTGGTTGGTTATTTTTTATCTGGCTGGAAAAATTCTCTGGAGTTATGGTTTAAAAAAGTATCAGGCATGTGGAGGATAAAGTGAAATATTACTTTTCTTTAATTTATGTTTTTTTAAGAAATTCAATTTCAAGAGAATTACAGTTTAATTTTAATTTTGTTTTGCAGTTTGCAGGCAATATTTTATGGCTTTTATTTTCACTTTTGTTTTTTTATATAGTTTATCAGCATACGAATTCAATAAATGGATGGAGTATACATCAAACTTTTTTTCTTGTTAATCTAAATCAATTTATAATTTATATTTATCAGATGTTTTTTGCCAGGAACATCAATCAGTTATCTGAAATGGTCAGAATTGGAACGCTTGATAATTACATTATAAAACCTCTTGATCTTCAGTTTTTAATTTCATTTCGCTATATTGATTTAAGACCTTTATTTATGCTTCCTCTGCCGCTTTTTATTATGTTTTATATTATTGGAAGTAAAGGATATAATTTTTCTTTTGAAGATTCTGTGCTGTGTATTATTGCTGTGATTGCAGCGATTATAATTCGCTATTCTATTGGGTTTATAATAGGAAGTTTTGCTTTTTTGTTTACCAGAATTTATGCACTAAATGCCTTACAAAATGAGTTTTTAAAATATGCTGGCTATCCCGCATCAATCTTTAGAGGAGTTAAAGAAAAAATCTTTACTTTTATTATTCCTGTTATTTTAATAGCCAATTTGCCTGCTTCATTTGTTTTAAAACTTTTGGAAAACAAAGAAGTTTTACTTCTCTATTCATTTTTTTATTCAATTTTCTTATTCTTTTTATCAAGATTAATTTTTTATAAAATGCTTGAAAAATACACAAGCGCAAGCAGTTAGTCCCTTATTCATGGAATTGTTGCTTTTTATGGCATAAAATAATTTTTTTCTCAATAGAAATCGCGAGTTTCAACTTTACTTACAAACTTTTTAGTTCCGACTCGTTCGGGTTAGGGCAAGTTTAAACCTGCTTTTAAAATTCTCCCCCTTTTTCAAAGGGGGAATTTAAAGAGGGATTTAAAATCTCAAATAATTGTTTTTTGGGAGACATTCTTTTTTATCCAACAAACTTTCTCGGCGACATTTTTTATTATCCAATGCATAATAAACAATTTTTTAAATTTTTTTAGTATAATTATTTAGATGCTAAGATTACTAAAATTAAAAAAGCAAGAATGAAACATCTAAAAGTTGATAATTTTTATTTTTTATTTAAGGGCTTTATCTTTTTTTTCTTCTTATATTATTCTTTAATGTGTTATTCTAAAGAAATACTGCCATCGAATTGGTGGACTTTTGAAAGAACACCTACAACTGAAGGTCCGATAATAAGCATGGATTGGCTCGGATACTCATCAGTTAATCGTTTTGATTTTTTAAAATCCCAATTTAATGATCCATATACAAGATTGGGATTGGGAATAGGATTACACTCAGTGTGGCTGGGAAATTATAAAGTTGTTGGGGAAACAAATGGTTTAAAAGATAATTACTCTTTTCAAAATATTAATTGCAATTTGCCAATTTCAATTTCTTGGATTCCTTATTCATGGAAGAATGAAAACACCATCGGGAATATTAAAATATTCTATGACTTTTATTTTTATAATACAAGTGAATATGAAGAATTAGGGTTCAACTTTGAGCTTGAGCCTAAAATACAAGATATAGGACTTTCTATTGACTTAGGTAGTTATATTAAATTAAACTTTGGCCATTATTATATTACAACTAAAAATATTACAACTAAAAAGGATGTTTATTATAGTACTTATTTGACTGGTTTTAAAAAAAGTAAATGGTACTTATCAGTGGAAATTTTATGGGGTGGAACTGTTGGCAATATTAATAATAGCAGAACTTATGGTTTTGTCCCACTCATAAGAGAGCCAATTGAAAATGCCAAAATTGCCAGGGAAAATGCCAAACCTAAAATATATTCGATAAATCCTGAAAAAGCAGTATCTGGAAGTGTTGTGAAAATTAAAGGGAATAATTTTAGGGCAAATGAAAATCAAACAAAAGTTCAATTCAGCAATTATGAAGGAGAAATAGTGGATCTCACAGATGAAGATATTTCAGTTAGAGTACCTGGTAATGCTCAAGCAGGCAATACTGTTGTGCAAGTAAAAACCTCTAAAGGATATTCAAATGAAAAAAATATTTTTATTATTCCATCCAAACCGCCTATGCTTTCCATTAAAAACATAAAATTTAGTGATGATTCAAATGATAATATTCTTAATGCTGATGAAAATGGAGAAATAAAATTCACAATTTCAAATGCCAAAGGAAGTGGAAAGGCTTTTGGACTTAAACTTATCCCCGAACTTAAAAATATAGAAAACAAAAATATGGATATAAATTATCCAAAAACAGTAGATATAGGCGACCTTGAGGCAGGTCAGGAAAAACAAGTGGTTTTACCATTAAAATCTGGACTGGATACACCTACAGGAGAACTTGTCTTCAATATGAAAATAACGGAAGCTAATGATTTCGCTCCCAATTCTTTTCAAATAAAAATTCCAACAAAAAAACTGGATAATCCTGATTTACAACTTGCCAAAATAGAAGTTGATGACACTTTTTATCCTGATATAGCGGATAAATTATCTGTTGGAAATGGCAATAATATCGTAGAACCTGGCGAATCGGTAGAAGTTGTAGCCACTTTGCTTAATAAGGGAGAAGGTGAAACAAAAGATACAAATATACAAATGATTTCAGATTCTCCAGATATTATATTACTTAGCAAATCTGATTTTAATATTGGAAATATTCATCCTGGGGAATGGCGCGATTTGGAATTTGCTTTTAGTGTTAAGAAAAATTATAAGGGAAGTGATATTCTACCAATAAGGATGAAGATCATAGATTCAAGAAATAGATTTAATAAAGAAGTGCCACTTAATATCAAGATGAAGCGTGCTTATCCAAAAACAGAGATTGTAGATATAAAAGCCAAGGGCATTCCTAAAAAAGAAGTAGTGATGCCATCTTTCGGCGATGAATTGTTGAATATACCAAAATCCAAATTAAAGAAAAATGATGGAGTAGCCGTTGTTATAGGGGTTCAAAAATATAAAAACAAAGATGTTCCAAATGTAGATTTCGCAATAAAAGACGCTCAGCTTTTTATGGATTATTTACAAAATGTTATGGGATATAAAAAAGAAAATATACTATATCTTGAAAATCCAACAAAAGCGGATTTTGAAAAAGTATTCGGCACACAGGAAAATTATAAAGGACAATTATATGATTATATAAAGAAAAACAAATCTGAAATTTTTATTTATTACAATGGTCATGGGGCACCTGACCTTGAAACAAAACAGGCATATTTTGTTCCTTCTGATGCTGATCCGAATTATATTAAACTTGGCGGATATCCTTTGAGTATCTTTTACGAAAATTTATCCAAAATTCCAGCCAAATCAATAACTGTTGTTATTGATAGTTGTTTTAGTGGTAGAAGTGATAAAGGAAGTATAATTTCAAAGGCAAGTCCTATAATGATAGAAGCTCAAATTCCAAACTCAAATAAAATGAATATTTTTGCTTCTGCAAAGGGTAATGAAATTGCTTCCTGGTATGTTGAAAAAAGGCATTCTCTATTTACTTATTTTTTTCTTAAGGGTTTACAGGGAGAAGCAGATAAAAATCAAGATAAAATTATAACTTCAGGTGAACTTGAAGAATACCTTTCCGAAAACGTTCCTTATTATTCAAGAAGATTGTATGGAAGAAATCAAACACCGATTTTTACTGGAGATGAAAACGAGGTTATTGCAAAATATTGATTGTTTATCCATAATTTATCATTTACTGCTCATATTTCGCCAATCGCTTCCCTTCAATTTTAACCTTGACATTGGGTAAAAATCTGTTATAATATTTTTAGGGTTTGACTGAAAACCCTAACGAAATATATTTTGTAGGTAATGCTTTATCATTGCGATAAGCAAACCTGAAGATTTTTTTAGTTTTAGAATTGGCATAAAGAAAAGACGCGGAAATAATATGGTTAAATTAAACCTTAAAATAGAAATAGCATTTTTTTTGCTTTTAACTGGATGTTTTTCTGGCATAAATAATTCCCAGAAATCCGACCCTTCCGCCATAAAGAAAAAGATACAGGTAATTGACGATGATTTAAATACAGAATTAAATAAACTCAAAAAAAATGAATCTTTGAAAGAATCTAATAAAGAAGCAAATAATTTGCCAAAAGATGAACTCCCACAGAAAGACGAAGAAAAAAACTCTATCTCTTCAGTCAAAACAACTTCAAGAAATTCAGAGTTTTTAGAGTTTGAATCCGAAGGTTTTGGCGAATCTACAAAATACGAAAGAATAATTGACGCTGAAAAAAGGGCTGAAGATGACGCTTTATCTAAAACTATAAAAGAAGCCGGCGTAAATGTATATTATGGATTTTTTAATGTGCTTTCTGAATCAAACTTAACCACTCAGGAGTTCATCGCAAGAT
>Ga0272448_1006178_pt1 | contig 13000 bp, 11 predicted proteins | sample YNPCB0191_FD_202220 | JGI IMG/M metagenome (GOLD analysis project Ga0272448, IMG submission 202220) | Hot spring sediment microbial communities from Yellowstone National Park, WY, United States - YNP-CB-019-1 | ecosystem: Environmental > Aquatic > Thermal springs > Hot (42-90C) > Sediment...
CCGACCGCAAAATATAAACAATAAAAGTAAGCACATAGGCTCCACCCGCAAAGGCTACCCCAACCATAACATCAAATCCTATCCAGATACCCCAAGGAAAATCTTGCGACAGGTTAGTAACTGGTCTGCCCAGACCAATAACTAAGCGAAGAATAATAAGCACGAATCCAAGAATAATAATAGGTGCGGATATGATGTTGAAAGGGGTGAAAATAGTTTTTCCTTTTGGTTTTAACTCATCCCGAAAAAATCTAAAAAATTCGCTAAGGCTGGTTATTTCTTTCCCATCTAATCTTCCGTTCATCATATTTAACCTTAATTTATTCTTTATTTTGTTGTCTTTTAGTTACTTGACTCATTCCCAACATTAATATAGGCCATAGCACTAAAATAAAAGGAACCGCATATAAAAATCCCTTAGAATATTCCGGATAGGGTTTAGTTCCAACGTCGGTTCGGAAACCAATTTGCTCAAAAGGAACTGCTGATAAGTAAAGGTGGGAAGTACCTCCTACCTCTAATTCCCCAAAAATATGATGATAATATTTATCAGGCTGTTGATATATCCTTCTTCTTGCTTCTTCAAGCAACTGGCGTCTCGTGCCAAATAAAAGTGCATCCATTGGGCAAGCCTCAACACAGGCTGGCGGTTTACCATCCTGAAACCTACCCCAGCAAAGATTACATTTTTGAATCTTGGGAATAGCTTTATCGTATTCAAACTTGGGGATATCAAAAGGACAAGAAACCATGCACAGTCGACACCCCAAACAATTTTCATCCCAGGTGACCTGACCGGTTTTCCTTTTTTTCATTGCCTTTACCAGACAGGCAGCAACACAGGCGGCTTGATTACAATGCATACACCGTCTGGGGACAAAAACTGTTCCTTTTTCAGTTTCAAAACGGTTAACCACATTCCACTGGATAACACTGGTTTGTCGTTCATGGTTAAAGACCGAAGTATCATTAATATCAGGAACCGGTAGGTTGTTCGCCTCGGCACAAGCTTTTTCGCATCGCCGGCAACCAATACACCGGGTGGTATCAACAAGAATTCCATAAAACTCATCACTATGAAAATTAGTTCCTTTAGCCCAAGCTATTCCCGGGGTAACTAATTTACCTCCAACAGCTCCGGCAATTCCTGAGCTTATTAGTTTAAAAAATGTTCTCCTATCTATATTGTTCATATCCAACCTTACCTTTTTACTTGGATTTTTTTTGTTTTTCAGAAATCAATGGCTTAACGCTTGTTTTTTTCGCATGACAAACGGTACAATTTTGTTCAAGGTTCATTTTTTGGTGACATCCTAAACATTGAAGATGATATGCCGCCATTAACCGGGGTTTACCCAAATCATCAAAATCAGGGGTTGCCTTATGGCAATTTCCACAAGTGGGAGGGCTACTTTTCGGTTCAACTGGACTATGGTGATGACATCCCATACAAATAGTTGTCGGCTGGCGGTGAAATTGCCGCGCCAATGGGTCTTCATTTGAAATTTCGGTAAGTTTCTTAATAATTTGTAAATGAGGAAATTTTGCTGGTTCATATTCTCGCTCCAGAATATTAATCGTAATTTCCGCTTTAACATTATCAGGCATTATTCCTTCCGGAGCACCAAGGGGAGGAATAGGCGGCAATTCTTTAATTGGGCCAGTATGACATACTATACAGGATTGTTGGCTACCTTCCATTTGCGTTCGGGTTCCCAGGTGACAACCGGAACACTTTTCCTGTGCTTTTTGTCTTTCATGACATCCCTCACAACTCAAAGAAGAATTTTTCTCATGAAAGGCAGATTCCAAAGAGATACCACCGCCTTCTGGACTTCCTTCCGAAGTATGGCAGTTCTTACATGCTTGCAAGGTCTCATGATGGCAGGTTCGACAGGTGAGGGAGCTCATTTCATGGCGTTGATGATCAAAGAAAACCGCTGGCATACCAGCTCCATCTACTTTTATGCTTGTAGTTTTAGGCTGCTTTCGATCCGGGCGAGGTATTTCGGCTATTTCTTGAATACTCGGTAATTTTAAATCTAAATGACATCCTTCACAAGTAGTGGGGCCACCCTTTTGCTTTTTTTCCTTTTTTTCAAGATGGCAATTAATGCAATCACTATGAGCCACTTTACGAAAAGAATTTCGATTCCCTTCATCACTTTGACGATGACAGTCGCGGCAAGACGATTCCGTTCCTTGTTTATAAATCAACTTTTTTTCTTTTTCGTCATAAATATGGTGGCAAAGTTCACACTTCTTATCCGTGGCCTTTTCGTGCTGGTAATGAAGTCCATAGTGAAAAACCACCGGCTTAATCCATTCTTGATACAAAACTGGTTTGTGACATTCGCCGCAAGCAGTTGGACCAGTTGATAAACCCTTACTTAGTCGTTCCCGATGGCAGCCAATACAACTATTATGATATGTCTCTATCAAATCCCGTCTGTCATTCTCCGGTCGGTTTTTGGGATATCGAAAATCAAAGCGACTTTTTTGGGTATCATAAGAATGACAGACTTTACATCCGGACGCTTCCAATTCCGTTGTGTGTTTTTGGTGATAAAACCAAACTCGTTCTTCTTCCAGAGGTTTCAGGGGAGCAATATCAGAAATAATAATTGGCCGCTCGGTTGTTTTTTGTGGCTCGATAATCTTAGACCACAAATTATGTCCAAAACCAATTCCGAAAATAATAATTGAGATTCCAAAAATTATAAAAGAGGTGATTCGTTTTTTTCCCATTATCTTTCCCTTTTTCAAATTAAGCTCGGAGCGCCTCGGGGATATCCATAACCTCAATTAAAATTTCACTAAAAAATTTAACATGCATGCCCAGTTTATAATAATTCACAATGTCCTCAATCCCACTGTGACAATTATGACAGGGAGTTACTACTACCTTTGCTCCCGTAGCTTTGAGCTGTTCAGCTTTAACCCGATTCCCCTCCATCCGGGTCTTTTTCCAGGGAGGGCCACAATTAATAACCCCCCCACCCGCACAGCAACAATAGTTATGTTCAAACCGAGGAGAAACATCCCGAAAATCTTCACAGGTAGCCCGCATAATATATCTAAGTTTTTCTCCTAAACCCCGTCCCCGGACTACATTACAAGGATCTTGAACCGTAATTGGATCGGGAAATTTCTTAGCCACTTTAATCTTACCACTGGAAAGCAAGTCATAATAAAATTCAATCGCATGAATAAGGGGGATAGGGGGGTGTTTCCAGCCTAACCATTTAGGCCCATCATAAACTGCACCACGAAAAGCATGACCACATTCACCCATCACAATTTTTTTTACCTTAAGCTTAAAAGCAGCCTCATAATGTTTTCGCTCCACCCGAGCCATAACCTCAAAGTCACCCGAATACATCGCCATATTGCTATTATCCCAACCATCAAAGGAAGGCATAGTCCAATCAATATTTGCTACTTTCATAATTATGGCAATATTACCTAAAAGCTGAGCTAAAAACTTAGGTTCAGGTCCAATAACCGAATACATTATTTCTGCCCCTTCCTTATCTATAGGAATACGCGCATCTTTAACTTCATCCTGGGCATCCTCTTCCTGCCATTGCAAAGTATCAATCCACTCGTCCTGCTTTACCCACATCTGATTCAAAGTAACAGCATGGCTATTTACCGTATCTTGTAAATATTGCGGAACCACTCCCAAAAAGTTGCAAATCCGGCGCACCACTAAAAGCAAGTAAGCCATATCAATACCAAAAGGACAGTACATACTACACCGACGGCATACATTACATTCGGTATAAGCAATACGAGAGCAATTTTTAATAAAACTTGCGTCTACCTTGCCTTTTCTCCTAACAATTTCCCATAAAGTCTGCTTTACTTTACCTACCGGTGAATAGTAAGGGTCACGGTTATGAGAAAGATAATAATGGCAGGCTTCGGCACACAGTCCGCAGTGCACGCAAGTATCAAGGTATACCTTTAATCTTGCTGCTGTCTCCTTATCTAAAACTTTCCTAATAGTTGCTTCAATTTTATCCGGAGAAAGTTTTTTTATCGTTTCATCAATCCCTGGATCTATCACCAATTTTTCCGCTGGTTCACCCATAAATTTCCTCCAACAAAATATAACCCTTACCAATCCCGGGCATTACGTACTGCTCCGAATTCTGATCCCATATAAGCCCGGGTAAAGGGGAAAAACAACATATGACTTAACCGGGTAAACGGAATTGCCATAAGCATAACTTCACCACATACCATATGAAGCAAAGACAAAATTTTATAAGGAAGAAGGTGGTGATACGCCAAAAAGCCAGTAAAAAAAGGTAAAAAAGCAATCAACAATAAAGCATAATCCGAACCAAAAGTCACAAACTTCACCGTCGGATTAGTGATTCTCCGGATAAAAAACATTATACAAGCAATAATGACAATAAGAGTCATAATATCGGCTACAATTTTGGGCAATGCCCACCAGCTAATTTTCCAAGCTTGCTGGATTAAAATGATATGGGGCATTAAAAAAATAGGAGTAAAGATAAGACAAATATGGAAAGCAAAAGTAAGGATAGTCATCTCGGGTTGCTTTCGCATGTTTCTACTTCCAAATGGGATAACCCAATGAAGCAAAGAGCGCAAAGAATATTTGAGGCTAAGGTAGGGATATACAACTTTATCTTTTTTGGCCATCCAAAGCATGGCTACAATCCGATAAAGACTGCCTAAGAAAAAGACGATAAAAGAAATCCATACTAACGGACCGCGAACAAATTCATACATTGCTTTACCCTTATCTCAACATATAATCACCATTTAAATCTTTCTGGATTTTAAATCTGGTCTACGGGAATTACTTTGCGATAATAAATACCTTCTTTTATTCCTTTTACTAAAATTTTTTTACCGTCCGGACTAAAAATAGGATTCCACAAAGAATCAAAGACTTCCTTACCTAATTTCCCGTCTTTAACAATAAAAAATTTCCCTCCCTTTTCTCCTTTAGCAATAATTGTGCTGCTATCCGGGCTAAAAATCGGATCCCAAACCATATCAAAATCAATGTTCCAAGGTTCCCCATCAACTGCGATAGTCCACCGGTTTTTGTCCTTTACTATAGCAGCTACCTTACTTCCATCAGGGCTAAATATTGGAGACAAAACAGCATCACCAAAACTTTTTTCCCAGGTAACTCCATTTACCGCAATTGTCCATCTCCCAAAAGTAGGTGAAACTACTGCAGCAATTTTTTTACCTTCAGGACTAATTTTTTGATACCAAACCTGGGTAAAATACCGATCCCATATCAAAGTTCCATTAGCAGCAATGGTCCAACCCTTATCGGTTTGAACCGGGGCAATAACCTCATCCCTAAGATGATGAAACAATGGCTCCCAAACGCATTTAAAAGTCTCTTTCCAGGGGATTCCATTAACCGCAATAGTGTACTCACAAGTATCTGTCCTTACCTCCACTGCCACTTTAGAGTTATCCGAACTAAAATCTATCCCCCAGACATTCAAAAAATTTTTCTCCCATGGGATACCATCAACTGCTACCGTCCAGACTCCTTCCAAATACCCAAAGATGTCGCCTTCTCCCAGTCCCTTTGTTTGGACGCAAGTAGCAACCCTTTTCCCATCTGAACTAATAACGCAATTTCTTGCCTCTAAAAATAGGTTTTCCCAGGATATACCATTAAGAGCGATTCCGTATTGGTTGTCTCGTTTGATATTGGCAGCAATGTTAGTTCCGTCTTGGCTTATCTGAAGGTTCCATACATATTCAAAGGACTCTTTCCAGGTTTCTTGTTCTGTGGCTACAGTCCATTCATCATCATTCATCACAATACCAATCAATCGCCCATCTGGCCCAAATCGCAAAGACCAAACTTTCTCAAATTTTTCTTCCCACTCCTTTCCATTCACACAAGGAGTAAATTCCTTGTTTTCAGTTTTTATAACCGCAGAAATTCTTTCTCCATCAGGGCTAACAACCAACTCACCAACCGATGAAAATTTTTGTCTCCATTCATTAATATCGGCAATTTTTTTCTCTTTTATCTCCCAATCCCAATGGTTTATCGATTCACCCATATAAAGATACCCTCAGCTCCTAAGGCATTATATCGTCATCTTTTTTGTGATTTAACTTTTTAAAAGTAATAAACTTTTTTAATAATTACTATCACAAATGAGATATGTCACTTTTGTGATATTTTCTTAAATATCGAAATGTGTTATGAGTGTCAAGAAAAATTTTTTTATTAAAGTTCTCAATTTTTAGCAGGCAATTAATAAAATGAGTAAAATTTTATCGATACCTTCGATGATGGAACCGAAAGAAAATCCTAAAAAATTTGCCCTTATTGTCTCTACCCTGGCTTCTTTTTTGACGCCCTTTATGGGGTCATCAGTCAATATTGCTCTTCCTAACATTGGGAAGGAGTTTTCCCTCGATTCAGTGGTATTGAGCTGGATTACTACCGCTTATCTTCTGGCCGTGGCGATATTTTTAGTTCCCTTCGGAAGAATTGCTGATATTTACGGAAGAAAAAAAATTTTTACCCTCGGAATGTTCTTTTTTTTCGTTTCCTCGCTTTTAACTGCTTTTTCTGATTCGGCGGAAGAGCTTATTGCTTTTCGGGCATTACATGGCGTTGGAAGTGCAATGATTTTTAGCACCAGCGTAGCAATTCTCACTTCAGTTTACCCGGCGGGAGAACGAGGAAAAGTTTTGGGAATAAATGTGGCTTCAGTTTATTTCGGACTTTCCCTCGGTCCTTTTTTAGGGGGATTGCTTACTGAGTACTTTGGCTGGCGAAGCATTTTCCTTATTGCTTCCCCTCTATCGCTCATAATAATTTATTTGCTTTTTACCAAATTAAAAGGTGACTGGGCAGAATCTAAGGGGGAAAGGTTTGATCTAATCGGTGCAATTGTTTATTCCAGCTCGATGGTAGCAGTTATCTATGGTTTTTCGCTCTTACCAACAACTTTAGGATTGGGATTGGTTCTGACTGGAATAATAGGAATTTTGATTTTTGGACAGTGGGAAATGCGGGTTAAGTATCCGATTTTAGCGATTAAAATTCTCCGAAAAAACCCGGTTCTGATATTTTCCAGCTTAGCCACTTTTATCAATTATAGCGCTACCTTTGCCACCGGTTTTATTTTAAGCCTTTATTTACAGTACATTAAAGGGCTAAACCCTCATTATGCTGGATTAATTTTAATCTCCCAGCCCTTAATTATGGCTTTGTTTTCTCCTTTTGCCGGAAGGCTTTCGGATTTTTTTGCTCCTCGAATTGTGGCTTCCAGTGGAATGGCAATAATTACCCTCGGGCTTTTTTTCTTTATTTTTTTGGATGAAAAAACGCCACTAAATTTTATCGTAGCTATATTGACCCTAAGTGGTTTGGGGTTTGCCTTTTTTTCTTCTCCTAATACTAATGCGGTGATGGGTTCGGTAGAAAAAAAATTTTTTGGGGTGGCTTCCGGCATCCTGGCTACCATGCGGGCCACCGGGATGACCTTCAGTATGGGAATTACTACCGTAATCTTCGCTCTTTTAATTGGAAAGGTAGAAATTACTCCTCTTTATTATTCTCAGTTTTTGAAAAGTGTAAAAGTGATTTTTACGGTATTCACCTTACTTTCTTTCGGGGGAATATTTGCCTCTTTAGCCCGGGGGGAAAACAAACTTCTCTCTGGCCAATCGACTAAGTAAGCTATTAAGAATTTAAGTTAATCTTTGGAGGAAGTTTCATCTGCTCTGGCATTTGCACCGCTACTACTTCACCTCGAGCACAAACTTCTCCCGCTGCACTTAACGTGGACTCCACTACCACTTTTTTCCCTTTAATCTCTTTAACTTTCCCCCTGATTTCCAGTGGGACTCCTAAGGGAGTTGGTTTTAAATAGTCCACTTTTAATGAAGCAGTTACATACCGAAAAGCCGGCTCAGTATCCATACTCCGCCCCTCCGCCCGGTAAGCAGCTGCAGCTGCAGTACCCGTGCTATGACAATCGATCAAGGAAGCAATAAGACCACCATAAACATAGCCCGGAGCAGCAGTATGATATGGCTTCGGGTTAAAAACAGTTACGCTTTCCTCACCATCCCAGTAAGTTTTAATTTGAAGACCGTATTCATTAAGCCGACCACACCCGTAACAATGGCTAAGCTCATCTAAATAATAATCTTGAAATGCTTTTTGCTCCATATAACACCTCGTTGACCAATTAACCCCCAAAAGGGCAAAAACGATTTAAACCTAAAAGATAGGCAGGACCAGCTACGGTTACTCCATAAAAAATTACCGGCTTTTTCCCGATAAATTCTTTCATCGTGTTATTAACCGCGGTACTTCCGGTTACCACCATCAAATCACACCAATCAATATTTCCCTTAGCCTCGTGGGGAGGCTGAATCTTTACTCCAAATTTTTCTGTCCCAATATTAGCTTCATCTAAGTCAGTAATGCGGAGAGGGAATTTTTTTGCTAATGCCTCGGCCATCCGGGGTTGAAATCCAACGAGAAAAACTTTGGGGTTGCCAAACTCAGAACGGATTTTTTCCACTAAAACTTTACTGCATTCCTGGGGGGCGCGGTCCTTACAGTGCACAGTGCCTTCTACCTTACCTAAATATCGCAATACGGCATTTAAAGTGGATATAAATACTGCCCGCCGGAAGTTGTTTTTTATTTCCATTCTTAGGATTTCATTAATTGTCCCCCGCCAGTTTCCAAACATATCGGTAAAAGCATGCCCCCGAGCTCCCCGAAACTGCGCTTCCACTATTCGCTCCCTTCCTTTTAAAATCGGGTAGTCATCTTCTTCCGGATTACCAATCGCTTCTTCCGGAGAAAGGGTCTGGGCAGTCACTATGATTTCTTCCCCACCCCAGTTATGTTCGGCCACGATGGAGCCAAATTTTTCTTTTAATATTTCGCACATTTGTTTAACCTCCATTTAGAACTTTTATCCACGGGAGCTTTAATACTATAAATATCTCTTTCCCAACGTTTAACCCCATCTCTTCTCCGACACTCTTTTGCATTTCAACTAAAAACACTACCTCCCCTATTTTAACCTTAAGTTGCAGGAAAGTATCCAAGGGTCTCATCTCTATTAATTTCCCCTTAAAATTATTTATCTTTGATCGCGGAGAATCATTGTAAACACCAATGTGTCCTGATGGAATCGCGATTTTCGAGACTTTGCCCTCTTGATGGTGCACTACTATTGCTAAGCCTCGGATGCCAACCTCCACAAGACCATTTCCAAGTGGCTTAGAATAGTCACAAGAGAAGATATTTTGCTCCCCGACAAAACGTGAAACGTTCTTATTTTTTGGAGAAAAAAATACCTCCTGGTAAGTTCCGACTTGTTCTATTCTCCCGCCATAAACCAAAGCGATTCGGTCGCCCATCTCTTCAGCTTCGATGAAATCGTGAGTAACATAAAGTGTGGTAATCTCCAGTTGTTTTTGAAGCCGTCGGAGCTCCATCTGGAAATATTTCGAAAATCTCATATCGGTACTGACTAAAGGCTCATCAAGTAAAAGAATCCGAGGTGATGAAGCCAGTACCCGAGCCAGTGCCACTCGGTGTTTTTCTCCGCCACTTAAGTCTTTAGGGTATCGGTGAGCGAGGTGTTCTATTTGCATCAATTGCAGCAATTCGCGCATTTTCTTTTTTAATTCTTCAGCAGGAAATTTTTTGATTTTAAGACTATACGCTATGTTTGAAAATACATCCAGGTGTGGAAACAAAGCCGGATTTTGAAAAAAATAGCCGATCCTCCTTTTATGGGTAGGAACTCCCTCAACTGGCTGACCATCAATTAATATGGAACCCTGATAAGGAATAAGGCCTGCGATTGTATTAAGAATCGTTGTCTTCCCTGCGCCCGTTGGCCCTAAAAGAACCAAAAGCTCTTTATCCATTATCTTTAGATTTACGTTATCAAGGATAAAATTAGTTACCCCTTGAAGTTCAATCGCTGGCATATCATCTCCACTTACACGTCAACTTTCGCTCCATAAAAAGAAAGAACTTCTCAAAGGAAAAACACATCACCGATAAAACCATTAGACAGACGATAATAATATCTATCCGTAGTAAACTCTCCGCCTTCATAAGAAGCGCGCCGATTCCGGTGGGAATAGCTATCATCTCCGCGGCAATGATTACTCGCCAAGCCATTCCCGCCTCTAACCGTAACCCAGTAAATATATTAGGAAGAGCCAATGGTAGTATTACAGTAGTCAGAATTTTAAATTTAGGGGCTCCCAGTGTCTCAGCCACTGTGATCAAATCTTTGTTTACACTTTTAATGCCCGTAATAGTATTATAAAGAACCGGAAAAAAAGAGCAAATAAAAATTATTGTGATGGGTAAAATCTCCCCGATTCCGAACCAAAGCAGCAAAATCGGCAACCAGCCCAATGCCGGGATGGGATAAAGCAAGCTGAATACAGGGTGAAATATTTTATTAACAGCTTCTTTCCAGCCCATCACTATGCCAACCATTAGACCAGCAACGGAACCAGCAGAAAAACCTATTAAGATTCGGATCAGGCTTCTAAGAAGGTTTTTAACCAAAACTCCATTGATTATTAAATAATAAAACTCCTGCATAACCGTGGAAAATGGAGGAAAAAAAGAATGACCATCCATATTTTGTAAACGGGTTATACTCTCCCATAATCCCACAAAAACGACAATAGGTAAAATATTCCAGAGACGGTATTTATTCACCAAGCCACCTCAAATCCAAAATTTCTTCAGCGTTAAATTGTTTTATGTAACCCAATTTTGCCATATACGTGATGGTTTTCTGAACCTGCTCGGGATTAATATTAGTAGTACATTCCATTTTGGTAGTCATTGATCTTAATATTGCCTGAGGAGTAATCTCCATTTCACTGGCAACTTTTGTTATCTCAAGAGGAAAGACCTCTTCACCGGCCACGGTTAATGCTCCGGCCACAATTTTCGCCGCATCTTCTGGATTTTGATGAATATAATGAATTCCTCGCTCCGTTACTTTTACTAATTTTTTAACCGTCTCAGGGTGATCCTTTATAAGGTTTTCTCTTACTATCAGGACGCTTCCCAGCATATCCGGCCAGAGATCCCGGGCAGTGAGGAAAACCTTAAATCCTAATTCTTCACCCATTGTGGGAAATTGCTCACAGCAGAAACCAGCATCTAATTGTCCCCTTTTAAGAGCAAGAAGTATTTGAGGATTCGGCATCCTTCTAATTTTTTTTAATATTTCTACCTTGTTAAAATGATATTTGTCTATCATTTTATGGAGCAAAATATCTGGAGGAGATCCTTCTGCTGAACATCCAATTCTAATATCGGGCCTTTGGAGGTCATCGATGGTTTTTATCTTTTTGGGATCAACAAGTAATCCATAGCCATATTTATGCGTCCCGGCAACAACCTTAATCGGCACCCTTCCGTTAGCATAGAGGCTTATTGCCGGTATCAAACACATATAAGCAGCATCATATTCCCCTTTTGCAAAGGCAGCAGCAAGAGCTACCCCCGTTATATAGCTTTCAAAAGCAGTGACATTTAAGCCTTCGGTTTTAAGCCAGCCTTTGTTTTTCGCTATGTAAGCAGCTGCTGCATGATCTACAAACTCCACTGCCAGCCTGATTGGTTGTTTGCCAGCCTCACCATTCTTCTGGTCAGATCCTTTTTCATCAGCATTTAAATTCACCCCACAAAAAGTAAAGAATATGATCAGAGATAATAAAATCATACCAAATTTTCTCATTTAATTTTCCTCCTTCGTAAAAATTTTTCCATGACAAAATGGCCTCTTAAAAAATCTTCTCCGAAAATTTATACTCCCACTGAAAAAAGACCCAGTTTGCCTGTTGGTCCGAAGCCTTGTTTTTCGCAAACTCATCCGGCCAAAAATGGCCAAAACCAAGCTGAACCTCATGTCCTTTGGGAAGAGTAAACTTTCCAACAATATCAAACTCCCTTCCTACTTCATCACCAGACCTACCGGTTTTATCCCGGTATTCTTTTTCATTGAGATACCAGGCGTCTTTCCTTTCCGCCAAAAAAAAACTTATGAAACTCGGCCTTGAGGTAAAACCAGTCCTTGGGTTGAAGCTCCAGGTTAAGCTGAGCATCTTTGATGTTCTGCCAGTAAAAAAGGTTCATCCGGCCATACATCTTATCCCGGGCGCCAAATGCCTCCCCAAAAGTCTCATGATCGCCATCGTTGGGGTTAGAGTCACCGGACGCAAAGCTGTATTCAACGCTTAGTCGGGGCTTTAACTTTAGCTTTTTAAAGTTATAAGCTAAAAGCAAGTGATAACCATAAGCCTTAATATCATCCCGAGCAAAATCTCCCCGCTCCCGGATACAGGTAAAACCATAATCAAATCCGCGATAGTCGTTTCCGTAGCCCCGGACTCCTACATAATAAGAATTTAGATCTCCCGTTCTTCGATCTTCGCCAGTGTAACGGTTGTGGCTATCATCTTTAGTCATAAAAAATGGCTCCAGGATAAAATAGATCCGGGGAAATTCAAAATGGCTATATAATCCTACACTCTCAAATCCATGGCGATGATTGAGACTGAATTTATTCGGCTCATGGAGGAGACTTCTACCGTAATAGATATCGATAAAACCATTTTTAAACTTAAAAGAGCCTAACACCGCATCCCAGATCCAGCGCGGAGAATTCCCCCATTCACCAGGGCCAAAAACCCGATTATCTCCATAAATGATCCGCTGTCTACCAGCTTTAAGGGAAAAAGGAGAACCAAAAAAATTTTTTATTTCCAGGTAACTATCCCCGAGTTCCCAGCGGTCTTTATTGGGGTTGTTTTCCTGGCCAAACTTTTTGGAATAAAATGCATTATCCGGAAGAGCTACATCCCAGGCATCAGAATCCACCATAGTGAGGTAAAGGCGAATATTTTTATAAGGTCGGTAGTCAAAACCAGCCTGAAAACGACCTAAAAAAAA